>Ga0210050_1001813_pt1 | contig 21917 bp, 34 predicted proteins | sample CryGey132114_all_FD_185463 | JGI IMG/M metagenome (GOLD analysis project Ga0210050, IMG submission 185463) | Groundwater microbial communities from aquifer - Crystal Geyser CG22_combo_CG10-13_8/21/14_all (SPAdes) (version 2) | ecosystem: Environmental > Aquatic > Deep subsurface > Groundwater ... | reverse complement strand
CTTTAAAAATCTAGCTAGTGAAAAAAGAATTAAAAACATTCCTTTAGTTTTAGAGGTTCCCGGTTTTGAAAATATGGGGCCCGATAAAAAGAATATAGATATATTAAAAAAGTTATTTAAATAAAAATGCCCGAGCTCCCAGAAGTAGAAACAATTAGGCGCGATCTTGATAAACTTATTATTAATAAAACTATAATTAAAGTAGAAATTAAAAAACCAAAAATGGTGAGCGGTAGCACGCCGTCTTTTAAAAATAATCTTCAAAATAGTAAAATTATAGCCATTACTCGTAAGGGTAAACTTTTGATTTTTCATTTAACAAATAATAAATATCTTTTAACTCATCTAAAAATGACTGGCCAATTAATTTATCAAACTAATAAAATTATATTACCCGGCGGTCATGAATTTCCTAATATAAATCCAGAAGATCTACCCAATAAATACTCGCATATCATTATTTATTTTAAAGATGAATCAAAGCTTTTTTTTAATGATATGCGTCAATTTGGTTATATGAAAATAGTAGATCAAGAAAATCTCAATAAAAAAATAAAAGAATTTGGTATAGAGCCACTAGATAAAAAATGGACTATAGATTATTTAACCAATATCTTAAAAAATAAAAACACCTCTTTAAAAGCCGTCCTTCTTAATCAAAAACATATAGCCGGTCTCGGTAATATCTATGTTGATGAGGCCTGTTTCTTATCAAAAATAAAGCCGGATAGAGTAGCCAGCTCACTAACTAAAGAAGAAATAAAAAAACTTCACAAAGCCTGTAAAGATATATTACTTAAAGCTATAAAATATAGAGGCACAACCTTTTCAAGTTTTAGAGATAGTAAGGGCTCTCCGGGTAATTTTTCAAAATTTCTAAACGTCTATCAAAAAGAGGGGACAGTTTGCAAAATTTGTGAGCAAGACCACATTCATAGAATAAAAAAAGTAGCCGGCCGTAGTACTCATTATTGCCCCTATTGCCAGAAATAAAAATGCCTACAGTCCAAGCTATAAGTGTCTTGGTTGTATAGAAAAATACCTTATCGTATAATATAAACACTATGCCAAAAAACCAACCATCAAGTACCTATACAGTTATCGGCTCAGTTTTTATAGCCGGCCTTATTATCATCGGAGTCATTATATATTCCGGAGAAAGTTCGGAAAATAATAATACACCCTCAGAAATGAAGATTAGAGAGGCCTCCAGCGAGGATCACTATTTAGGCGATTTAAATGCTCCTATTAAATTTATTGAATATTCCGATTTAGAGTGCCCATACTGTCAACAATTTCATCTAACTTTATACGAAGAAATAAAGCCGGAGTATTTTGATACCGGAAAAATAGTTTGGATATTTAGAAATCTTCCATTGATTCAAATACACTCCAAAGCCCAAAGAGAGGCCGAGGCTGCCGAGTGTGTAGCCAGTCTGGCCGGCAACGATGCTTTTTGGCAATACATAGATATAATCTTTAGAAATTCACCTCTAAATAATGGTCTTAATTTAAGCAAGTTACCAGAGTTCGCGGTGCAAATTGGTGTTAACGAAAAAGCCTTTAACGAATGTTTACAAAGTGGTGATTATCAAGCTGATGTTAAATTAGACTCCGATGAGGCTCAAGCGCTCGGTGCTACCGGTACTCCGTTTTCAGTTATTATGAAAAATGGTGAAATTATAGGCACTCTTCCAGGTGTAGTAGAAGCCAGTCAGTTAAAAAATATGTTTGACGAAATGCTGGCTAATTAAAATTCTATGAATATAAAAGAGCAACTTATATATATTCCTCAAATAAACAACGAGGATAAATTAAAAACTACCAATAAATTTATCGTCTGTGAAAACTTTAGATTGTTTTGCTGAAGCTTTAAAAAATCTCTCAAATCTTAATTTGGATTACATTATTAAAAAAAGTCATAAAGCTAAAAGAGTTAGTCTTAAAATAACCTCCTCTGGCAAACTCATAGCCATAATTCCCTATACCTATAAAACCGATCTGCCTATAAAAAAATTCATTGCCGAAAAAAAGGATTGGATATTAAAACATCTCAAACCCGCTTATAAATTTAAAAATACTACTTTAGATAAAAACCTTCTTCATAAGAATTTTCTTAAAAATAAACAATTAATTTTACAAGATATAAAGACGTTAGTAGACTACTACGCCAAATTTTATAATATCTCTTATAAAAAAATAACCATTAAAAATCAATCAACTATTTGGGGTAGTTGCTCAAAAAGCAAAAATCTTAACTTTAACTTTCGCATAGCCTATCTTCCCACTCAATTAAAAAACTATATAATCATCCACGAAGTCTGCCACACCCTAGAAATGAATCACTCTAAAAAATATTGGAGTTTTGTTTATCAAACAACTCCAAACTATAAGCTTTATATAAAACAGCTAAGAAAATACGAAAAAAATTTTTTTATTACCTAACTTTATTGGCTGTTCGTATACAATTAGTACACGCTACCACTTTTTCTCCCTCATGAGTTGTTTTCTGAAGGTTTGGATATTTTCTAGAATAATTTGTTGGATTATAATTACCGCGTAATTTCTTACGGTTTCCAACCATTATTGATCCTTTCCCACAAATTTGACACTGTTTCATAATTTAATATTGATTAACCTATCTCTATAAGGTAATATAAATATTAAATAAAAGCAAGTATGCATCTATTTTTTTTATACATCGTCATTATTTTTTCGGCCGTATTCCATGAGTACGCTCACGCCTATACTGCCTATAGTCTCGGAGACACGACTGCCAAAGATGAGGGCAGACTAACTCTAAACCCGATAGTCCATATAGATATTATGGGTACTATTTTAATACCACTCCTTCTATTATTTACCTCTGGCATATTTCTTGGTTGGGCTAAGCCTGTTCCCTATAATCCTTACGCTCTATCCGACCATAAATACGGCTCTCTTAAAGTCGCCATCGCCGGCCCAATCTCAAATATATTTATCGCTATCGTTCTAGGTGTATTTATTCGTCTAGCCGGCGCTCCTTTAATAACCTCAGGACTTATAACCGCCTCATTTATAGACCTTTTAAGTCTCATTATTTATGTGAATATAATATTAGCTATTTTTAACCTTATACCAATTCCACCCCTTGATGGCTCAAAAATAGCCGCCGATCTTTGGCCCGAATATGGTCGGTTTGTATCAAATCTAGGATTTATAGGTATTTTTGTAGCCTTATTTATAGGCTTCACCTTTTTAGCCGGAATAGCCAATACTATTTTTTATATTATTACCGGCTCTCAATTTTTTTAATGTTATAATCTAAATAGATTTACAAAATTTGAAAATTAAATAAAAAGAAAGGTTTCTATATCATGAAAGTAAGAATGGAAGGCCCTCATATTATCATTGAATACGGTCAAGATGAAATATATCTATTTCATTCTATACCTTTTGGTGTAGTTCATCTAATAGGTATATTAGGATCCGTATTATTTTGGTACTTTTTTGGTGTAAAGTGGTATTATTTTTTATGCACTTTTTTCGTCTATGGCATAATTATGAGTGGAGTCACTATCGGGTATCACCGTTATTTTTCTCATCACTCATTTGAAACCTCAAGATGGTTCCAATTATTTATCGCTTTTTGGGCTATGATAAGTACTCAAAAAGGAATTCTTTGGTGGGCTACTACGCACATAGAACATCATATATACAGCGACAAAAAAGGCGATCCACACTCACCTCACATAAGTAGTTTTTGGTTCTCTCACTTTATTTGGATATTAACTAAAAGAAGTGATGAGATTAATTTAGAAAAAAGAATTAAATATTTTTATAAGTTTAAAGAACTAAGATGGTTAAATGATAATCATCTTTGGCCTTCTATTATATTTGGAGATCTTATTTTTTCTCTAACTCTCTTTATCTCAAATTCTTTTATAGAAGCAACCGGCATGCTGTTGATAGGTTTCTTTTTGCCTATAGTTTTATGTTATCACCTGACTTTCTGTATAAATTCTGTAGCCCATGTTTGGGGTAGAAAGAAATTTAATACTGGAGACGAAAGCCGTAATAACTGGCTTTTAGCTCTCTTTACTTTCGGTGAGGGTTGGCACAACAACCATCATCACAAACAAGGCAGAGCTCGGCAAGGGATTGAATGGTATGAAATAGATATTTCATACTACATTATATTTTTAATGGGTAAGGTTAAATTAATTAATTCCATCAAAACCTAAAATTATAGGAACCCTGTTTTTATCCAGGGTTTTTTCTTGACATAGTTTTCCTGCTAGTTTATAGTATTATTCGTTAGAGCTAGACTAAAAATATCTCAAATCCATCCGCTAACTGGCGGATCTAAAGGGATTTTGTAATCTTATATGCCAACTATTAATCAATTAATAAAAAATAAAAGAAAAAAAACTACCAAGAAACCAAAGTCCCCAGCTTTAAGGACTTATTTTAATACTATTAAAAATAAACCGGTTAACTCAAGCTCTCCCTTTAAAAGAGGCGTTTGTCTTCAAGTTAAAACTATGACTCCTAAAAAACCTAACTCAGCTTTAAGAAAAGTAGCTCGTGTTAAATTAACTAATGGTCAAGAAGTTACAGTCTACATCCCAGGCGAGGGTCATAAACTACAAGAGCACTCGGTTGTTATGATTCGTGGCGGTCGTGTTAAAGATTTGCCGGGTGTGCGTTATCACGTTGTGCGTGGCGTCCTAGATGCCACCGGAGTCGAAAATAGAAAACAAGAGCGTTCTAAATATGGCGCTAAAAAACCTAAATAATTATGCGTAAAAAAAGAGTCTATAAAAAATATTTAACCCCTGATCCAGTTTATAACAGAGTAGACGTGGCTAGATTTACTAACTATATTATGCACGATGGTAAAAAAACTGTAGCCGAAAGAGTTATTAAAAAAACCTTTGAAGAGATTCAAAAGAAAACCGAGCAAGATCCATTGTCTATATTTTCTAAAGCCATAGAAAATGTTAGTCCACTAGTTGAGCTTGTTTCTCGTAGGGTTGGTGGAGCTAATTATCAAATTCCCACCGATGTTTCTCCCGATAGAAAATTCATTTTAGCTTTAAGGTGGATAATTAAAGCTGCTCGAAGTAGAAAGGGCACTACTATTTCTCATCGTTTAGCTGAAGAAATGATTTCCGCCTCAAATAATGAAGGTACTGCTATTAAAAAACGCACCGACACTCACAAAATGGCCGAAGCCAACCGAGCCTTTGCCCACTTTGCTAGATTTTCCAAAAAAAAGAAAAGTTAATATATTAATTGTAGTAGACTTCTATGGCTAGAAAATATCCTATTGAAAAAATAAGAGACATTGGCATTATTGCGCACATTGATGCCGGTAAAACAACCGTATCCGAGCGTATTTTGTTTTACACCGGTATTTCTCACAAAATTGGAGAGGTGCACGAAGGCCAAGCTATTATGGACTGGATGGAGCAAGAGAGAGAAAGAGGAATCACTATTACCTCGGCCGCCACTACCTGTTTTTGGACCCCTACCTACGCCAATGGCGACAAAACTAAAGAACACGGTATTAATATTATTGACACTCCCGGTCACGTAGACTTTACCGTTGAGGTCGAAAGATCCCTAAGAGTTTTAGATGGTGGGGTGGTAGTTTTTGACGGCGTGGCTGGTGTTGAACCTCAATCAGAAACTGTTTGGCGACAAGCCGATAAATATCATGTTCCCCGAATTTGTTTTATTAACAAACTAGATCGTATGGGAGCTAGTTTTGATAAAAGCTTAAAATCAATTCACGACCGTTTAAGCAAAAGAGCTATTCAAATGCAAATTCCTATTGGCACCGAAAGTAATTTTACCGCCATTATAGACCTATTAACCCGCCAAACTTTTGATTTTGAGGGTAATATGGGAGAAAAAACCACCGCAATTGAAACTCCAGCTGACCTTAAAGAAGAAATTGAAAAAAAGCGTTCTCTACTTATTGAAAAAATTGTTGAATTTGATGAAAATTTAATGAGCCAATATCTAGAAGGCCATGAGCCCTCTTTAGAGGATTTGAAAAAAACTTTAAGAAAAGCCACCATTAACAACGAACTTATTCCAGTATTTTGTGGGTCGGCTCTAAAAAACAAAGGAGTTCAACTTATGCTTGACGCTGTTATTGACTACCTCCCATCTCCAATTAATGTCCCTCAAATTAAAGCCACTAAACTAGATGGAGAAACAGAAGTTCTAATTAAACCGTTAGATAGCGAACCATTAGCCGCTCTAGCCTTTAAAATTGCCAACGACCCCTACGTTGGAACCTTAACCTTTTTCCGTGTCTATTCTGGAACCTTAAAAAAGGGTAGTTACATTTTAAATACCACTAAAAATAATCAAGAAAGAGTTGGTCGTATTGTTCGCTTACACTCTAATCAAAGAGAGGAAGTAGATGAAATATATGCCGGCGACATTGGAGCCTTGGTTGGTTTAAAAGACACCACTACCGGTGACACTCTATGCGATCCGGCCAGGCCCCTACTTCTTGAAAAAATAGATTTTCCAGACCCAGTTATCAACGTTAAAGTTGATCCAAAAACTAAAGCTGACCAAGAAAAAATGGGTCTAGCCTTAAGGAGATTAGCCGATGAAGACCCAACTTTTAAAGTCTCATCAGACCCTGATACCGGAGAAACTATTATTTCCGGTATGGGCGAACTTCATTTAGAGGTTTTAGTAGATCGTATGAAAAGAGAGTTTGGGGTTGAAGCCACCGTCGGTCGTCCTCAAGTCGCTTATAAAGAAACTATTACCGGCGAGTCTGAAGGTGAGGGTAAATATATCAAACAATCCGGCGGTCGTGGACAATATGGACACGCTAAAATCAGAATTAAACCAAACGAAAGAGAGGCTGGTAATACATTTAAAAATGGTATTAAAGGGGGATCTATTCCTAATGAGTTTATTCCGGCTGTAGAAAAAGGTATTAAAGAAGCCGAAACTAAAGGTACTATAGCTGGTTTTCCTATGGTTGATATTAATGTTACTCTATACGACGGCTCATATCACGATGTTGACTCCAGCGAGGCCGCTTTCAAAGTAGCCGCCTCTATGGCTCTGCAAGATGCTGTTAAAAAAGCTAAACCAGTTTTGCTTGAACCTATAATGAAAGTTCAAGTTATTGCTCCTGAAGAATTTTTTGGGGATATAACCGGCGATGTTAACTCTAAGCGTGGGCGCATTGATTCTATGGAAGATAGAGAGAGTGCTAAAGTAGTCAATAGCTTTATTCCACTTTCAGAAATGTTTGGTTACGCTACTAGATTGCGTTCCATTACCCAGGGTCGAGGGAGCTTCACTATGGAATTTGCTATCTATGAGCCAGCTCCAAAAAATATTGAAGCCGACATTATAGATGGCAGAAAATAAGGGGTTGACCCTATTAAATAATTTTGAAAAATCAAAATTAAAATCTAATATTTTATTTAACGGGGTTGACAAAATAAAGAAAGTCGCATACATTTAAAGTTATCATTATAATTATTAGTAAAAATAAATAAATTTTAAAAACATGGCAGAAAAAGAAAAATTTAATCGTAATAAACCACACGTCAATGTCGGAACCATTGGTCACGTTGACCACGGTAAAACAACTCTTACCGCCGCTATCACCAGCGTTTTATTTAAAAAAGGATTAGCTAAAAAGGCTGAAGCTATTTCTAATATAGACAATGCTCCAGAAGAAAAAGCTCGTGGGATCACCATTGCTTTACATCATTCAGAGTATGAATCAGTTAAGCGTCACTACGCTCATATTGATACTCCCGGTCACGCCGATTATATTAAAAACATGATTACCGGTGCGGCTCAAATGGATGGAGCTGTTTTAGTTGTTTCCGCTACCGATGGCCCAATGCCTCAAACTCGTGAGCACATCTTACTGGCTAAGCAGGTTGGAGTTCCGGCTATTATTGTTTTTATTAACAAAGTAGATCAAGTAGACGATCCAGAGTTAATTGATTTAGTTGAGGCTGAAATTAGAGAGCTCTTAAAGAAATACGAGTTTCCCGGCGACGAGGTTCCAGTTATTAGAGGCTCTGCTTTAAAAGCTTTAGAAAACTTAGACAACGAAGAAGCCATTAAACCAATTTTAGATCTTATTGAGGCTATGGATTCATATATTCCAGAACCGAAAAGAGAAACAGATAAACCATTTCTTATGCCGGTTGAGGATGTATTCTCAATTGAGGGACGCGGTACAGTTGTTACCGGCCGTATTGAAAGAGGTACAGTTAAAACTGGAGAAGAAATTGAAATCGTTGGTTTAAAACCAGTTCAGAAAGCTGTTATTACCGGAGTTGAGATGTTTAACAAAACATTAGACTCGGGTCAGGCTGGTGATAATGTTGGACTTTTAATTAGAGGCTTAAAAAAAGAAGATGTAGATCGTGGGCAGGTTTTATCAGCTACCGGCTCTATTACTCCTCACACCAATTTTGAGGCCGAGGTTTACATTCTTTCCAAAGAGGAAGGTGGTAGACACACTCCATTCTTTAAAGGCTATAAACCACAGTTTTATATTAGAACAACCGACGTTACCGGAGCCGTTGAGCTTCCCGAGGGAACAGAGATGGTTATGCCCGGCGACACGATTACCTTTAAAGTAGAGTTAATTTCACCAGTTGCCATGGAAGAAAAACTACGGTTTGCTATTCGTGAAGGTGGCCGAACCGTGGGCGCTGGTGTTGTAACTAAAATTATTAAATAAAAATGCCTAAAAAGCCAAGTTCAGCCGAATTTGTACGTTTAAGAATTAGAGGTTACGACCACAAATTGGTAGACAATTCTTGTAAACAAATTGTGGAAACCGCCGAGCGTAACAATGCCGAGGTTGTTGGCCCTATCCCACTTCCCACTGAAAACAAGAAGTACACAGTCAACCGCTCAACCTTCGTACACAAAACCGCTCGTGAGCAGTTTGAACTACGCATTCATAAAAGACTTATTGATATTTTTAACCCAAATAAAACTATCATTGAAGCCTTATCAAATTTGAACTTGCCCGCTGGTATTGAAATAGAACTAAAAATGGGAGTTGGTGTCTAAAAAACTCTAAATAACCAATAAATAAAAAGGCGGTATCTCTACCGCCTTTTTTCTTTACCTTCAACTGTTGACACAAAAACCCAAAGTAGTGTACAATAGTTGACGTACTATACAAATCCATATTCGTATGGTTTAGGAGGGGATAGCCCTTATTTTTATACTATTATGACCTTTATTTTAGGCAAAAAATTAAAAATGACCCAGATTTGGAAAGATAAAACCGTCATTCCTGTTACGGTTATTAAAGCTACCCCAAACGAGGTAAATATTATTAGAACCAAGGAAAAAAACGGCTATAATGCTATTCAATTAAAAATGAAAGCCCCGATTGGTAAAAAAGAAGTTTTAAGAGAATTTAGAGTGGAAAGCACCGACCTTATTAAAGCCAAAGATAATATAGACGTCTCCATCTTTACCGAGGGTGACATGGTTAAGGTAACTGGAGTTAGTAAAGGTAAAGGTTTTCAGGGTGTGGTTAAAAGACATGGTTTCTCGGGTGGTCCAAAAAGTCACGGACAAAAACATTCCCATAGAGCTCCAGGTTCTATTGGAGCCGGTGGTGTGCAAAAAGTTTTTAAAGGACTTCGTATGGCTGGCCGTACCGGTAGTGAAACCGTTTCAGTTAAAAATTTGAAAGTTGTTTCTATTAATAAAGAATTAGGCGAGATAATGGTTAGAGGTGCTGTTCCGGGACACAAAAATAATTTACTAAAAATTGTAAAAATATAATCATGCAGACAGAGGTTTATAATATTAAAAACGAAAAAATAGAGGATATCTCGCTACCAGATAATATTTTTAATATTGCTTGGAATCCGGACTTAGTTCATTTTGCTACCGTCGTCCAGCTCGCTAATAGACGAAATAATGTCGCTCACGCTAAGGATCGTAGCGAGGTTAAGGCCACTAATAGAAAGCCATGGAGGCAAAAAGGCACCGGACGCGCTCGTCATGGCAGTATGGCCTCTCCAATCTGGGTTGGCGGTGGTGTGGCTCACGGTCCATTAAGTATTAAAGACTACACTAAAGATATAAATGATAAACAAAGACGCCAGGCCTTATTTATAGCTTTATCTAAAAGATTAGCCGACGGGCAATTAAAAATTATAGACTCTCTAAGTTTAGCCAATAAAAAAACTAAAGACTTCAAAAATATAATTAAGACTCTTTATACTGAAGTTAAAAAAAATAGTTTAACCATAGTAGCCTCCTCAAAAAATAATATTAGTAGAGGCGTTCGCGGTCTTGAGGGTATAGAATCTATTTCTGCTAAAAGTTTAAACGCCATGGATGTGTTAAAAAAGAAAGATTTATTAATAGAAAAAGAGGCTGTCAACGAAATAATAAAACACTACAATCCGACAAAGGAAAAAGTAACCGTCTAACATGCCTACTATAATTTTAAAAAAACCACATATTACTGAAAAAGTCACTGCTCTAGCTAGCTTACATAAGTATGTTTTTGTGGTAGATCAGTCTGCTAATTCATCCGAGGTTAAAAAAGCGGTTGAATCTATATATAAAGTTAAGGTTGTTAAAGTAAATATGTTAAAAAAACAGTCTAGGTCAAGCAGATTTAAAAGAATAATTTCTAAAGGTTTAAATATTAAGAAGGCTATTGTTACTCTTAAAGCTGGCGATAAGCTTGATATTATTCCACAATAAACATGAAAAAATTTAAGCCCACCTCAAAAGGACGAAGACAAATGACTGTTGTTGATATGAAACATCTCTCAAAAGATGGTCCTTTGAAGAGCTTAACTAAAAAACTTAAAAAACATTCTGGTCGGAATAATGCCGGTCGTATCACTATGCGTCATCAGGGTGGTGGTCATAAGAAAATATATCGTATGATTGATTTTAAACAACAAAAATATGATATACTGGCTAAAGTTGAGGGCATTGAATATGATCCATATCGCACTGCCTTTATCGCTAGAATTGTCTATTTAACCGGAGAGCGTAGTTATATCCTAGCCTCGCAAGGTCTAAAAGCTGGTGATAAGATAATTATTAGCACCAAGGCTCCCTTAGAAAAAGGTAATCGTATGCCTCTCAAAAATGTCCCTATCGGCTATGAGGTTTTTAATATTGAAATGCAGCCGGGTAAAGGCGGTGAACTTGCTCGTTCCGCCGGCTCATATGCCGAAGTCTCTGCCCACGAAGGTAAATTTACTAATCTTAAACTTCCATCTGGTGAGGTTAGAAAAGTTTTAACAGAAAGTTACGCCACTATCGGACGTGTCTCAAATCCAGAAAATAATCTTGTTTCTATTGGTAAAGCCGGCCGTTCTCGCTGGATGGGTATTCGTCCAACTGTGCGCGGATCCGCTATGAACCCGGTTGACCATCCCTACGGTGGTGGAGAGGGAAGAACCCAGCGTGGCACCAAACGTCCCAAAGATAAATGGGGTAATATTACTGGAGGTAGAAAAACTCGTAGCAAAAAGAACCCAAGTAATAAATTAATTATCAGTCGTCGTAAAAATAAACGTCGTTAATATTAAACTATGAGTAGAAGTCTAAAAAAAGGTCCATATGTTGACCCAAAACTATTAAAGAAAGTATTCAAAACTACCCCAGGTACAGTTATTAAAACCTGGTCTAGATCATCCGAAATCTCTCCAGAAATGGTTGGGCACACCTTTGGGGTACATAATGGAAAAGATTTTATTGCGGTTTTTGTTATTGAGGATATGGTCGGTCACCGCTTGGGCGAATTTTCCGGCACCAGAAAATTTATTCGTCATGGTGGTAAAATTCAAAAAGAGATAGAAAAGAAAACTACTAAATAAAAAATATGAAAGACCAAAAAGTACAATTAAAAAATTTAAAAATTGCGCCTCGTAAGGTGCGGTTGATTGCCGATGTAATGCGCGGTCTTTCAGTTAATCAGGCCGAAGCTAAATTAACCATGCTTCCTAATAGAAGCACCGGCCCACTTTTAAAACTTTTACGTTCCGCTGTCGCTAATATAAAAAATAATCAAAAAGAAAACACTGACTATCTTTTTATAAAATCAATTATGGTTTCTAGTGGTATTACTTTAAAAAGATCATTACCTAGAGCTCAAGGCAGAGCTTCGTTGATAGAAAAGAAATCCAGTCATGTTACCCTAGTTCTTTCTGAAGATAAAAATATAAAAAACAAATTTAATATAATTATTGAAAAGAAAAATAAAGATAAGCAAAAAACTAATAAAGAGGAGGCAAAAATGAAAAAAATAGAAGCCACTGATAAGATTAATAAGGTCTCTAAAGAAAAACCAAAGGACGGATTAATAAAAAAGATGTTTAGAAGAAAAAGCATTTAATAAACTATTATGGGACAAAAAATTAGACCAGATTCATACAGACTCGGAATTATAAAGCCATGGAAATCCATTTGGTTCTTTAAGGGTCACTTTGGTAAACACCTTGAGGAAGATGAGGCTATAAGAAATATTATCTATAAAAAAATTAGCCAAGGTGGTATTGCAGATATTACTATTGAAAGGACTCAAGGTGAGTGCCGTGTTAATATTAAAGCTGCTCGCCCCGGTCTTATTATTGGCCGTGGGGGAGAGGGTGTTAATAAACTTAAAGCTGAAATCGAAAAAACTGTTAAAAATCTTAACAAAAACTCTAAAGAAAAACACAATATTAATCTTAATATAGAGGAACTAAAAAGAACCAATGTTTCTGCTAATTATGTCGCTCAACAAATTGCTTGGGATTTGGAAAAACGTATGAAATTTAGACGAACCATTAAACATCATTTAGATAATATTCTACAAATTAGAGGCGTTAAAGGAGCTAAAATTCGTGTCTCGGGGCGTTTAGATGGAGCCGAAATAGCTCGCGCCGAATGGGTGGCTAAAGGCACAATGCCCCTTCAAACTTTAAGAGCCGATATAGACTATGGCACAGCCACTGCCTTTACAATTTTCGGTACAATTGGTATAAAGGTTTGGGTCAACATGGGTGAAGTTTTTGATAGTAGCAATGTTAGTAATAAATAACCATGTTGATTCCTAAGAAAGTAAAACACAGAAAATGGCATAAGGGTCGTAGTCGTAAAAGAACAGTTGAGACTCGCGGTATAACTGTTGCCTTTGGTAAATTTGGCCTTCAGGCCATGGAAACTTTTTGGATGACCTCAAACCATATTGAGGCCGGTAGACGGGCTATGACTAATCACTTAAAGCGTGAAGGGAAACTCTGGATAAGAGTATTTCCCGATAAGCCAGTTACCAAGCGTCCGCCAGAAGTTACTATGGGAGGCGGAAAAGGCGCGGTTGATCATTATGTTTTTCCAGTTAGACCAGGTCGTATTTTATTTGAGCTTGATGGTATTTCAGAAGAAAAAGCCAGGAGTGCTTTTAAAAGAGCCGCCAGCAAATTACCAGTTAAAACTAAAATTATTATAAAAGATTAATATGAAGCGTAAAAAATTTTTAGATTCAATCAAGCATAAGTCAAATCAAGAGTTGTTAAAGACTATTAAAGAAACTACTGAAAAACTTAAAAATCTTCGCTTTGATTTATATTCTGGCAAAGTTAAAAATGTTAAAGCCATTAATAATTCCAAGAAAGAAATAGCTCGCATGTTAACTGTTATTAATAAAAAAGCCAAAGAAGAAATTAAAAAATAATTATGGATAAAAGAAAACTACAAGGAAAAATAGTATCAGATAAAATGGATAAAACCCGCGTAGTTTCAATATCCAGATTAAAAAAAGATTCTAAATATGAAAAATTTATTACCGTTACCAAGAAATTCAAAGCTCATGATGAGAAGAACAAATATCACACCGGCGATGAGGTAATTATGGAAGAGTCAAAATCATACTCAAAAGATAAGAGGTGGAGAATTATTAAATTAGTTAAAAAATCAGAATCTAAAGTTGAGCCAATTGAAGACATAAAGGCTGAAGAAAATAATGAGGCAGTAATAAACTAACATGATACAAGAACGTTCTATATTAAAAGTAGCCGACAACTCTGGAGCAAAAATAATTCAATGCTTTAGAATTTTAGGTGGCACTAGAAGACGATATGCTCGTTTAGGTGATATTATTGTCGCCTCAGTCAAAGTGGCCGAGCCACGCAAAGCTACTAAAAAGAAAGACAAGGTAAAAGCCGTGGTGGTTCGTGTTAAAAAGAGTGTTAGAAGAAATGATGGTTCATACATTAGATTTGATGAAAATGCGGCTGTTATTATAGACGCCAAAAAAGAACCAGTCGGCACTCGTGTTTTTGGGCCAATTCCTCGAGAATTAAAGGCTAGAGGTTATGATAAAATTATGAACTTAGCTCAAGAAATTGTTTAACATGATAATAAAGAAAGGAGACAATATAAAAATAATGGCAGGTAAAGATAAGGGTAAAACCGGTAATGTAATTGAGGTTGATTCAAAATTAGGTCGTGTTTTAATTGAAAAATTAAATCTTATGAAAAAACATGTTCGCCCTAAGAAACAAGGTCAAGCTGGTCAAATTATTGAAGCCCCAAGAAAAATTGATATCTCAAATGTTATGATAGTTTGTGGTCAGTGTAAAAAAGCGTCTCGTATTAGTCTAAAGAGAGATAATGATAAAAAGGTTAGAATTTGTAAAAAATGTCAGGCTACTATTTAAATATGATTACTAAAGAACAAAAAAATCAAATAGAGAAAGTTGTTGTTAATATCGGTACCGGGCGCATGAGTCAAGCTGGCAATTTTGATAAACAAATTCTTCCCGAGTTAATTAAAGAGCTTAAAGTTATAACCGGACAAGCTCCCCAAGTTATCAAATCAAAACAGGCTATCTCTGGATTTAAACTTAAAATTAATCAGATTATCGGATTAAAAATAACCTTACGTCAAAAGAGGGCAGTTGATTTTTTAAATAGATTAATTAACATAGTGCTACCTCGTATTAAAGATTTTCGTGGACTTAAACCAAGTGTGATTGATAAAAATGGAATTTTAAATATTGGTATTAAAGATAAAGTAATATTTCCTGAAATTGCCCCCGAAGACTCAAAAGTTTCATTTGGGCTTGAGGTTTCCGTTATTCCTAAATTTAGAAACAAAGAAAAAGCAGTCGCTTTGTTTAAAGAAATGAAAGTCCCAGTCAAACATGGCTAAAAAATCAACCATTGCTAGAAGCAAAAAACCCCCAAAGTTTTCCAGTAGAAAAATTCTACGTTGCTTTAGGTGTGGTCGTAAACATGGCTACATGAGAGACTTTAATCTTTGTCGAATTTGTTTTAGAGAGCTTGCCAGTCAAGGCAAGATTCCGGGAGTTAAAAAATCAAGCTGGTAAACATTATGTACTACGATACTATTATAAGAATTAAAAACGCGAGCGCTGTTGGAAAAGAAAAAGTTAAGATTCCTTTTACTAAAATGGACGAGGCTATTTTAAACATCCTCTCTAAATTTAGATATGTTAAAAGCATTACTAAGAAGGGTAGAGGTATTAAAAGAATTTTAGATGTTGAGCTTTCATATAGAGAAAATGGCCAGCCTCGTGTTAGTGAAATTAAATTTATTAGCAAGCCTCAAAAAAGAGTTTATAAGAGTTACAGTGATCTTTATTCAGTTAGAAGTGGTTATGGTCTTGGCATTATATCAACTCCAAAAGGCATTATGACTGTTGAGGATGCTAGAAAAGAAAAAGTCGGCGGAGAATATTTATTCCAAGTTTGGTAATAAAATAAATATGAGTAAAATCGGAAAAAAACCAATTATAATACCTCAAGGCGTTACTATTGAAGAGCAAGAAAAAGACTTCTTAATTAAAGGGCCAAAGGGCGAGGTTAAAATAAATAAAATACAGTACGTTAAAGTTGCCATCAAAGATAATCAAATTGAGTTAATTTTAAATAAAAATATAAAGCAAGGTCGATCAAATTGGGGCACCTTAAGGAGCCTTCTTAATGGAGCTGTTATTGGCGTTACCGCAGGCTTCATTAAAAATCTTGAAATAAATGGCGTTGGCATGCGTTATACTATTGAAGGCAAGAATGTAATTTTAAATGTTGGCTTTTCTCACCCTGTTAAATTCCCCATTCCAGATGGTATAACCATAGAAATTGAAAAAAATATTATGAAAATTAGTGGCTTTAATAAAGATTTGGTCGGTCGTACAGCCGCCAACATTCGCGCTATTAAAAAACCTGAACCATATAAAGGTAAAGGCATTAAATATGTCGGCGAGATTATTATTAGAAAGGCTGGTAAAAAAACTGGTGCTTAATAAATAAATTATGAAATTAAGAAAGATAAAAAACGAACAACAAGCAAGACGTGCTCAAAGAACCAGAAATAAAGTTAAAAGCTTTAATTTACCTCGCCTGTCTGTTTTTAGAAGTCTTCAAGCTATTAATGTTCAAATTATAGATGACTCTACTCAAAAAACTCTAGTCTCGGCTTATTCCAAAGAAGTTGATCAAAAAAAGACTAAAACAGAACAAGCTGTTTTAGTAGGTGAATTAATTGCTAAGAAAGCTAATGAAAATAAAATAAATAAAGTTGTATTTGATAGAGGTCATTATAGATTTCATGGTCGTATTAAAGCTTTAGTAGAGGCTGCTCGTCAAGGCGGTCTAAATATTTAAAATATGGAAAGAAAACCAATTAAAAGAGAAAAAAGTGAATTTAACGAAAAAGTAATTGATTTACGTCGGGTTGTGCGTGTAGTGGCTGGTGGAAAAAGATTTCGTTTCAGAGCCACTTTAGTGATTGGTGATGAAAAAGGTAGAATTGGTATTGGTGTCGCTAAAGGAGCCGATGTTCAAGCAGCTATATCTAAAGCTAAAAATCAGGCTAAAAAAAGTATTATTAAAATTAATTTATTAGACAATCGAACTATCCATCATGAAATAGAAGTAAAATACGGCGCTGCCCGAGTTCTTCTAAAGCCGGCTAGCGACGGACACGGATTAAAAGCGGGCGGATCTATTAGAACAGTTTTATCTTTAGCGGGCGTTAAAGATATTACCGCCAAAGCCTTAAGTCGGACTAAAAACAAGCTTACCAACGCTAAAGCCACTATTAAGGCTTTAGAGAGTATTCAAAGTGAAAAATAAACATGCAATTACACGATTTAAAAATTAAAGAAGCAAGCAAAATAAAGCCAAAAAAAAGAATTGGTCGCGGTGGTAAGCGTGGTACTTTTTCCGGTCGCGGTACTAAGGGTCAAAAAGCTCGTTCCGGTCACAAAATTCTTCCAGCTGAAAGAGTTTTAATCCAACGTCTTCCTAAGATGCGTGGTATGAAGAATAATCCAAAATCTCATAAAACTTTTGCTTTAAATGTTGGCCAGATAGAAAAAATGGGTCTTACTATTATAGATCGCAAAACTCTACTTAAGAAAAATCTGATGGAGTTAACTTTTAAAGGTAAAATTAAAGTATTAGGTAGTGGTGAGATAAATACACCTGTTGAAATATCTAAAAACGTTCTAGTTTCCAAATCAGCTGAAGCCAAAATTGTTAAAGCTAAAGGCAAGGTTAATAAAAGATAATCCATGACCAATTTTTTAAATGTTTTTAAAATTAGAGATTTAAGAAATAAAGTCTTTATAATTTTAGGACTTTTGGCTTTATTTCGTATTATGGCTGCCATTCCAACTCCTGGCGTCAATGTTTTAGCTCTGCAAAATCTTTTAAATTCAAGCCAATTATTTAGCTTTCTAAATCTTTTTTCTGGTGGTGGTCTATCTAATCTCTCTATAGTTATGCTTGGTGTCGGCCCTTATATTACCTCAACTATTGTTATGCAACTTTTAACTATAGTTTTTCCTAATCTTAAAAAAATATACTACGAAGAAGGGGAGTTTGGTCGAGCTAAATTTAATCGCCTATCACGCTGGCTAACCGTTCCTTTTGCCGCCATTCAAGCTTTCAGTTTTATAAATTTTTTAGGGGCTCAAGGCGTTTTAAATTCCTTGTCTTTAACTCAAGTGTTAATGAACGTAGTTATTATCACCGCCGGCTCGGTCGCCCTTATGTGGATTGGAGAGTTAATCAGTGAGCAGGGAATTGGTAATGGTATTTCTCTTATCATTTTTGCCGGTATCGTTTCTGCTCTACCATCAACTATCCAATTAGCCATCTCCACCTATACTCCCCAAGTACTTCCAAGTTATATAGCCTTCTTAGCTATCAGTATTATAGTTATCGCCGGCGTTGTCTTTATTAACGAAGGAGAAAGAAAAGTCCCTATTTCATACGCTCGTAGAATTCGTGGTAATAAAATGTATGGTGGGGTTTCTAGTTACTTACCACTCAAAGTTAATCAGGCCGGTGTTATCCCAATTATTTTTGCCATATCACTTTTACTTTTTCCCCAATTCTTAGCTCAAATAACTGGCTTATTTTCTCAAGACTTATATTTTAAACTTAACGATTTAGTAACCTATTTCTTTAATAATCTATGGTTATATGGGGCTCTCTACTTTATTCTCGTAGTTATTTTCACATACTTCTACACCGCTGTTACCTTTAATCCGGAAGAAATATCAAAGAATCTGCAAAAATCCGGTGGCTTTATTCCGGGCCTAAGACCGGGCGACCAAACCAGTAAATTTTTAGGCAAAATAATTAATCGCACTACTCTATTTGGTTCAATCTTTCTCGGGCTGATAGCTGTTTTACCAATTATTGTTCAAGGTATAACTAATATTCAATTCTTTACTCTAGGAGGCACCTCAATCTTAATTGTGGTTTCGGTGGCTCTTGAGACTATGCGACAAGTTGATTCGCAGTTAACTGTTAGACAATACGAATAAAAAAAATAAGCCGAATCTACATTCGACTTATTAAGATGTGCGAAGAAAAAATTAGATAATGATGTATACGTAGCCACATCATCATCAAAAAAAATATTAGTAAACTATACGCGACCATTTGAATGCAGGCCGCATAATAGTTTTTGTTTGCTAAAACTATGTTGCCTAAAAATATAGGCAACAGTGATATTACAGTCAGCACAATGCTTAGCTGTAAATCAAAAAAATTTAGGGGACCATTAATCGCAAAAAAATAAATAAAAACTATATTAGTGGCTAGTAAACTACCACCAATAATCTGAATTTTCGCTATCAATGAGTCGTATAAATACAACTCATATACACCCCAAAAAACAAAAAACAAACAAACAAATTGAAAAATAATTTCTACAATCATTTTTTTCTCCCTCAATTTAAATTTATGCTACTAATATTATAGCACACATACATAAATAAGTCAAGTTAATGCATGCATAACCCCACCCATTTTTGCACTCAGCTGGTAATTTACTGACATAATACTTGGAAGTGTTCAAAGCCGTAAATGGCGTCATTTTGTTTTTAAAAGCCCAATGTACTCTTTTAGTGTTGTAGAAGATTAAATACTCTTTCAATTTTTTGTTAAAGGCGGTTGTGTCGTCAAAAAGCAAGTTAATGTTGTAGTCAACAAACTCCTCTTGAATGGTGCCATTGAAGCTTTCGCAGTAAGCGTTCATTTTGGGAGTCTTGGGATAGGTGTGATAATGGGTGATTCTATTTTCCGTCAGAAGTTTTGATAAATACTTTTTAAATTCACTGCCATTGTCCGTCAAAACGTTTTTAACTTCGTAAGGGAACATTTGCATGACCAAGAAAAAGAAGTGAGCGAAGGTTTGAGAAGAGTGCGACTTGGTGGCTATGACATAAGAGGTTCTGGTAAAAATGTCTATGGCGGTTAAGATATATATCCTCCGTCCGTTTCTTTGCTTTTCAACGGTATCAAGGGCGATAGTATGCCCAGGGTGCAAGATTTTAAAATCCTTTGGTTTTCTAAGGATTTTCTTACGATTGATTTTTTTGGCCTTTCCGAAGTGCGATACTTTTTGGGGATAAATTCTCAAACCTCCCAAATCTTTGATCAATCTTTCAATAGTGGTGGAGCCGGGACATTTAAGACTCAGGGTATCGCAAAATTCCGACAATAATGGGTGCAGTTTTTCAGCCCCAAGATTGGGATAGTCAACTCTTAATTTTTTGATTTCTTCCAAGATTCTCCAGTCCCACGATCGTCTTCTTTTGTTCTTGGGAGTTCGTTTCTTGGGGTTTAGGGCTTCCAGTTTTCCGCCACCTTGTTTTATGGCCAACTTCCAATTAAACAATGTTCTGCGTAATACCCCGAAAGCGTCGACCGTTGAAGCCAAGCCATGCTTTTCCTAATAAATGAGTATTCTTATCCTGTTTTTCGCTGTTTCGGTAATCATATACCGATACCTTATCGCATGGTCATAGACTGTCAAAAAACCCTTAACTCCTGTGTATTTACAATGAATTTTCATTTTGCGACCATTTGATTAATGAGTGTAATATGTATGTGAGGTTAGACAGTTAACGCCTAATAAAGCCTAAATAAAATTTGTGCTATAATAAAAATATATGAAAAATCAAGCCATTATATTCTATGGTCCGCCCGGCGCCGGTAAAGGCACTCAAGCCAACATATTAGCCAAACAAAATCCAACTCTTATACAATTTGATACTGGAAGTTATCTTGAAAAAATACTGCATGATCCGGATAATAAAAACAATAAAAAACTAGAAGCACAAAAAAAGTTATTTGATTCCGGTAAACTTTTAGACCCTCCGTTTGTATTAAAAATAATAAATGAACAAGCTAAAAGAATTTATAAGGCCGGCTTCGGTATTATTTTTTCTGGCTCACCGAGAACAGAGGGCGAGGCTTTTGGTATTGATAAACAACCAGGCTTAATGAAGACCCTTATAGATTTATATAATAAAGAAAATATTTTAGTTTTATCAATTAAAATTCCTTTAGAAGAATCTTTAAGACGAAACAAAGTCAGGCTAATTAGCCCGTTACTCAATATGCCAGTTATGGGTACTACCCACAAATTAAAAACCTCTCCTTTTACTGGTGAACCACTAGTCAAAAGAAAAGCTCTTGATAACCCTGAAGTTATAAAAGAGAGACTAGAAGAATATACTAATAGAACTAAACCCATTGAAAAACAAATTAAGGCATTAGGGATTAAGGTAAAAGAGATAGATGGCACAGATTTGCCTTATAAAGTATTTGAGCGTATTCTAAAAGCGCTCAAATAAAAACATGGGTATAAAAACTAACGACGAGATAGCTATTATGAGAATGGGCGGGCGTATTTTGGCAGACACTTTAGAAAAAGTCAGTCAATATATAAAGCCAAATATAACCTTAAAAGAACTAGATCAAATAGCTCAAGAATATATTGAATCAAAAAACGCTCAGCCGTCGTTTTTAGGCTATAGTCCTGAAGGCGCCTCCTTTCCATATAGAGCCTCTATTTGCGCCTCGGTTAACGATTCCGTTGTCCACGGTATTCCAAATGGTTATAAACTAAAAGACGGCGATATTATAACCATAGATTTAGGCGTATATTTTAAAGGTTACCATACCGATTCAGCTAAAACTTTTATTGTCGGCACCGGCAGTAAAGAAGCTAGACATCTTTTAGAAACAACTGAAGCCGCTTTATATTTAGGTATTCAAAAAGCTAAAGCCGGCCACACCTTAGGCGATATAGGCTACGCCATAGAATCCTATGCCAAGAAGAATAAAATCAAAGTTATTGAAGGCCTAACTGGTCACGGTATAGGTCGAAATCTCCACGAATTACCCACTGTTTTAAATACTGGTAAACCGGGCGCTGGACTAAAACTAAAAGAAGGCATGACTCTCGCGATTGAGCCTATGTTTGCCATCGGTTCAAAATATATTCTTCACGCCGATGATGATAGCTACAAAACCGAGGATGGTTCGTTATCAGCCCACTTTGAGCACACTATTGCTATAACCAAAGGAGAACCAGAAATTCTTACAAAATAACTCAC
>Ga0210050_1001810_pt1 | contig 21919 bp, 22 predicted proteins | sample CryGey132114_all_FD_185463 | JGI IMG/M metagenome (GOLD analysis project Ga0210050, IMG submission 185463) | Groundwater microbial communities from aquifer - Crystal Geyser CG22_combo_CG10-13_8/21/14_all (SPAdes) (version 2) | ecosystem: Environmental > Aquatic > Deep subsurface > Groundwater ... | reverse complement strand
CATTGACGAAAAAACCCCACTGACCCCTCTCGCCTACGCTCGAAAAAAGCGGACGAAGCTTGCCGCTTAGTCAAGGGCCTGCCCTGTGCCACAGATACGCATAACGCAGGGAATTTACAAGGAGACGTCATTGTCACTATTTTATTTCGTAAAATCCGGTCGAACAGAGTCCAGGCCGCTCACTGCGGGCGTTGATTTTGGTCCTGGAACAAATTTTGTGGGATATCTATAGCAAAGGTGCAGCCTATGGTCGGCTTACTTTTTACATGGACGCTTCCCTGACATAGATGGACGGCTTGCTTAACGATGGCCAGTCGAGTCCGAGCCCGCTCCGATTTGAATGTTCCTGAACATAGGGTTCGAATAGCGAAGCCATCTTTTTGGGATCAAGTCCACCACATTGATCTTCAATTTCAATTAGCACGCGATCGGCCGTTTCTTTAGTTCGGAGGCAGATGCTTCCGCCTTGTATAGTGTATTTCAAGGCATTCTGAACCAAATTCGCAATCGCAGACATTATAAATTGACGATCACTTTCGACCTCAATTCTCCAGTCCAAATTAAGCGAAATAGATTGATTTCTTTTCATCGCGTCTCTTTTTTCTGTTACAACAATTTGATCAATTAATTGCGATAAGCGAAATTTTTCAACAAACACTTCCGCGTCAGCTCTCATTCGAACTTCAGACAGGGATCGGTCAATTAAATTTCGCATTCGCGCAAAATTTAGTTCCAGAACGGCCGAGGTGCTTCCTCCCGTTCCGACAATTCCCAACTTAATCATTTCATGAGCGACGGTTGCACTCGATAGAGCATTCCGAAGCTCGTGAGCTAGAAATCCTAAATGTTGAATTTCTCTCTCTTCATTTGCTTCATTACTTCGAAATTGAAATTCCGAGACGGCTGTTGATATCGCAACATCAAGACAAGCATTCAAAACATTGAATTCTCGCGGAGAGATGTGAGCCCGCGTTTGGGTGGCGATTTCTGTGATCGCTTGACACATAGCTCCATAGGCATGGACGACATGGGAAAGAGAATAGCCGAGTCTAAGGAACTCCTTCCCGTGCATGGCAGCTGCTGAAAGCATATCATCCGATGAATTTGTTTCTATTCTTTCTTTAAGAATCATAATGAGTTGTTCGTAAAAAAGCGGAAGTCCGGCCTTGAGCTGCTCAGAAGTTCCCAAGAGTCCAGCAAGATGAGTTGATTTCTTATCGCAGAGCCTAAGAATTGCATCTCTATTGTCTTCAAGAAAGTCTTGCAACACGATCCAATACCCTCATTCTTTCAATGTTCATCTGCAAATCGAGACGAATAAGCACTATAAGGATTTGGCGGTAATCCCAAATAGTCGGCGACGAGCCTTAAGATCCCGGATATATCACAAGGTTTTTCCCGACAATCAAATGCCAATGCTTCAATTCGCTTAAAAAATATCGAACTGGATGGAAAGCAGGTAAAGCCAACAACCTTAGATTCCAAAAAAATCTGAGGGAGATCGACTTTCATTTTTAATAAGAATGTTTCACCATTTATATGAGGCATTGAGCAATCGACCAGTACCAATGAAGGGGAGTGCTCTTCACTTTTGAGAATCTCTAATCCCGCTTGCCCATCGCTAGCGGTTAAGACTCTATAGCCCTCTCGTTCTAATAATACTTGATAGATGTCACGTATCGACTCTTCATCGTCGATAACCACAACGGTCGGCTTCTTTGTTTTTACTTTCGTCACAGGCTGATTGAAAGGACACTTTCGCAAGACTGTATTTACGAGTTGTTGAATTGGACTATTATTTGGAGTTGCTCTTTGTTTACTCATCTTTTGCTGCTCCTTATCCATCCACAGGTTTTAGCCTAGTAAGACGGGCTTTTCAGTATCGGTGGCAACCATAGGCCTATTCTTGGCTTTGTCCATCGAAGTCTCAAGCGCAAACTCTCACCGAACATCACACGCTCCCGATGGATATCCCCGCCCTAAGCCTAGGTTAGAAGGCGTATCGTCAAAGAAACTGGTATAAGTTCATATCTATTATGAAAGATTCGCTCTAGGATCATTTTAGGTAATCGAGAAGTTTCCCCTTGAGACTGATGGTAAAGCCTCTCTTCGAACACTCCGCCCTTACTTGATATTAATTTTAAAAAATGAAAATTCTAAGCTGTGAATGAACGCAGCAGCTGGGGATGCGATTAGCAAGCAATCAACTGATTGAAATGAACATGCGTTCAACAGGAGAATACAGTGACCCAAATCACAAATATAAAAAATACGGAATCCCAGGATTCACATGTTTCGAATTCGCCCGGAGATAGAGATACGTTTATAGGTGAAATCCGTGAAAAACTTAATAAAATTCAAACAAAGATGACTTCGATGCGAGACGATAGTTCTCGTTTGGCGGGTGATCTAAAGAAAAAGGCCGATGAAAATCTTGTGAAGCTTGACGCTAAATATAAGACGATAAAAAGCAATCTCGATGAACTCAAAAATTCTACCCAGGCAAATTGGAAGACAGATAGGGAAGAATTTCAAAAGAGTTTCGAAGAATTATCAATAAATTTTAAAGGTCTCTTTAGCTAACCAACATTTAAAAGATTCAGAATGGCGACGCGCGAGTGGAATCGAAGCGTCGCCTTTCAGGATGCACGTGCCCAAGACAAGACACATTGCGGTAGCAATTGAAACGAAACGAAGGAAAGCAATATATGAAAATATTCAATCTAAATACATTTCTCATTCTGTGGTCGGGAATTTCGCTGATAGGATGTGCTGCCGGAAAGCAGCAAGCCATGCTCAATACAATCGGCAGTCCGGAAGAAAGACCCGCGACTTTTGACGCACTCCGCGAGGATTTCAATATTGCTGAAAGGGATCAAGTAAATCTTATCGCTCCGGATAAATTTCAGCAGGCAAAGAAATATTTTTCACAGGCTGAAGCCATGAAGGCTGAGGGTCAACCAGAAGATGAGTTCAATGAAAAATTGAGCGATGCGCGAACAAATTTGGATTCGGCCATGGCCTTTTCAAAGTCGAACAAAGACCGAATGAATCCATTGATTGAGGCCAGACAAATTGCCCTTACTTCTGGTGCGGCGGAAACAACGAATAAAGATCTGAATGCCCTTGAAGAGAAGTACTTAGCTCTTGTTAAAGATCTCGATACGCGCAACTCTCGAGCGGACGCTTTGGATCAAATTACGCCTCTTACTCAAGATTACCAAGATCTCACAGTCAAAACCCTTCAAGCTAAGCACCTTGGCGAAGCCAAAAACACTTTAGGAATAGCAAAAGCCGAGGGCGCTGAAGATCTTGTTCCGAAAACTCTAAAAGAAACCGAGGCTGTTATTAAAAGGGCTGGTGATTATATTGCTCAAAACGTGAATCCACCGTCCATGAAAAACATATCTCAGCTTGGTAAAGAAGCCTCGGCTGCTTCAACTCGGTTATTAAGACTCACCAGAGAGACCAAGGCCTCCAAGGCGCTTTCCCCGGAGGACCGAAGTCTGAATTCCGAAGCGGTTTTGCAATCCTCGAAGGAAGAGTCCGCGCGACTTCAAGGTATAGTCGCTGGATCCAATGAGAGAATCTCGAAGTTGGAAAGTAGAACAAAAGACTACTCAAAGCTTGAACAGAGAGATCTGCAAAGCAAAAACATTGAAAGTGTTCGAGAACTTTTTGATGAGGAGGAGGCGAAAGTTTTTCGTCAAGGTAATAGTCTAATTATAAGTCTTAAAAAGATAAATTTTCCCGTCAATGAAAGTGATATTCCCAGCCAATCATTTGGGCTTCTAAAAAAGGTGCAGACCGCTATTTCTAGTTTTAAAGAACCATCCGTTGTTGTTGAAGGGCATACCGATTCAACAGGCAGTGCAGATTTAAATAAGGCGCTTTCCACAAAGAGGGCGGAAGCGGTGAAAGAGTATTTTCTTTCCAACAGTGTTATATCACCCGAACGAGTAGAGACGGTCGGTTACGGATCCGAAAAACCCTTGGCTTCGAACAAGTCGAGCGCGGGTCGAGCTATTAATCGCCGAATCGACGTCATAATAAAATAAAGGCGTAAAAACCATGATGCTTTATTGAAGATTGAAGAAAAATTTCGCTGCATATAATCTTCTTCAAATGAGTGAGAGCTGCTGTAATGTTCCGAACCCGCCTAAAGATGCTGCACAAAAAATGGCAATTTATGTTGTTCTCGGAATAAACATGCTGTTCTTTTTTGGGGAAGGGATCGCTGGAATATTAGCGAATTCATCGGCTTTGATGGCAGATGCTGTTGATATGGGTGGAGATGCATTCGTTTATTTTCTCAGTTTGCTTGCTTTAGGAAAAGGCCTTGCGATTAAATCCAAAGTTGCAATTTTTAATTCTAGTTTTGAGCTTGTGTTGGGGGTTGGCGTCCTGATTGAAGTCTCGAGTAAACTGTTTAGGGAAGTTCAACCTGTGTCAGTGACCATGCTAACAGTGGGTTCACTCGCTTTGATTGCAAATCTTGTTTCAGGTTGGATACTTCTTTCTCATCGAGAGAAAGATATCAATATGAAGGCCGTTTGGATTTGCACGCGAAATGATATCTTTAACAATTTTTTTACATTGGTGGCTGGTGGGTTGGTTTATTTATATGGGTCAAAATGGCCAGATATTGTTGCGGGGTTCCTGATTGCAGGTTTAATTGTGTTCTTCTCTGCGAAAATACTTCGAGAAGGCCTAGTACAGTTAAAGGCAAGTAGGGCTTTAAATCCCTAGTATGTTTTTGTAGATATAGCCCATGAGTCATTCCAATCATAAGCACGAACACGACTATCTTCTCAAAGACGAGCAGATTCGAAAGAACGAAAAGAGAACTCTTTTTGTAGTTGTTTTGACATTTTTAACGATGTTTTTAGAAATCGTTGCTGGGCATCTTACCTCGTCGATGGCTTTGCTTGCTGATGGGTGGCATATGGCAAGCCATGCGGGGGCATTGTTTATCAGTTTTCTTGCATATCGGTTGGGTCGCTCTAAATCATTTAACAATAAGTTTAGTTTTGGGGCTGGAAAGATGGTGCCTCTCGGCGGGTATTCCAGCGCTATTCTTCTGGGAGTGATCGCTGTTTTGATGGGCTATCATTCTGTGATGAGACTTTTTGAGCCACTCGAAATTGCGTATAGAGAAGCGATTATCATTGCTTCGATTGGGCTTTTGGTAAATATTGCGAGCGCGTTTATTCTATCGGTAGGTGGTCATCATCACCATCATGATGAAGAGGGGCATCATGGGCATGATCACGATCATTCAAAAAAACATGTTCATGATCACAATCTTAGAAGTGCTTATATACATGTTATCGCTGACGCCCTCACTTCCGTGTTTGCGATAGTCGCTCTTATTTTTGGAAGTCTGTATGGAGCCGCTTGGCTGGATCCCGTTATGGGCATTGTCGGGTCTATTATCATTTTGAAATGGGCTTACAATCTATGCCGGGATACAGTTTGGGAGCTTCTCGATGGACACCCTTCATCAATAGACCGAGATAAAATTCGCGAGCACGTAGAGGAAAAAGGTGTCGAAGTTTCAGATCTTCACGTGTGGAGAGTTGCGCCAAAGGCCTATGCGTGTGAGCTTGTTGTGACAAGTTCAGAACAGCGAGGTACAGAAGTCTTTCGAGAACTTTTAGTTCGGCGATTTGGATTCGAGCATGTGGTTGTCGAGGAACGAATTTGTAAACATGTTGGTTAATCTTATAAATCCTTTAAAAGGACAAAGAAAATCCTAAGCCGACCCTATGGTCTTTTTCTTCATCCCATTTGTAAAAGACTCCGAAATCTAAATTTTGTCGAATCCGATACTTCAATTCGGCTTCCGCTTCCCACTCAGGCTCTCCAGTAAAGAAACGCCCTTCACCCCCAACTTCTAAGAGTAAGCGGTCAACAATATCAAACTGTTTACTGAGCTTAATGACGGCTTGACCTTCCGTCGTCATATAACCCGTCATTTGTATTTCACCCGGCGCTAGATAGGTGGCCCCGAGTATTCCAGCAATGTCGTCATCCCTATATTCTACTCCGGCAAGTGGAGCAAAGTAGCGATCAACGTAGTATTTAAAAGCGAGATCAGCCTCCAAAGTATCTGCCGCATATTCGTCGATCTCAAAGGTAAGATCCGCCTCATAGCGGCCACCATTGAGTCGTAAGTCTAATTCCGCATGATTTGAGTACAGATCCACCTTACCACTAAAAAATAAGTCGGAGTCTTTTGTGAACTGTTTGGCCTGTTCTTTTTCCACCCTGACGAGCTCTTCTGGTCGTTCAAAGTTTTCATATTTAACCCATCGAGCCATCCCCATTTTCATATGATAGAGATTGTGACAATGAAAAAACCAAATTCCAGGCTCATTTGCCAAGAGCTCAATCGTTTCCGTTTTCATGGGGGCAACATCGATGGTGTGAAACAATGGAGAATAATCTCCCTGCTCATTAAGCACCCGAAAGAAGTGGCCGTGTAAATGCATCGGGTGATGCATCATTGTTTGATTCACGAGTGTGAAGCGAACAACTTCACCTTCTCGTATAATGATATATTTATCTTCAGAAAAAGTTTTTCCGTTGATCGTCCATAGGTATCGATCCATATCTCCCGAAAGTTCAAGGCGTATATCATGTTGAGGAAGATTTTCTTCAAATGCAGTAGGATTAACAGACCGAAGCATCGAGTAATGGAGCCGCTTGGTCATAGGCATAGAGGCTATTTCTTCGACTGCCTCCGTAGGCATTTGATCGTCCATCGGCATTTGATGTTCTGGGGGATGCGTCGGCATGTCGGTGTGCGCCGAGTGGTCCATTCCCATCATATAGGGGTTTGGTTTCATCTTACTTGGAACGCTTTCAGCATTTTCTTGATCGCCCAAAATAAGCGAAGCATGGCCAGTGACATCCTGTGCCGTCGCGCGCAACTCGAAGCCCAAGTCGTTGGGAACTTCGAATACTAAATCATAGGTTTCTCCCATTCCCATTAATAACTCCGTCACTTCCACTGGCATTACGTCGACGCCATCTTTTGAGATCACCTGAAAGGGTCGCAAGTTGCCAATATTCACATAAAAATAGGAAGAAGCTCCTGCATTGATCAAGCGAAGTCGTACTCGGTCACCTTTCCTTAGGTTTGCTACGGACGAAGAAATTTTCTTTCCATTAATTAAAAAGGCATCATAACCCACATCGCTTAAGTCCATCGCTCCCATTCGAGTCCATTGTCCTTTGATATAATTCCAAACGGCTCCGTGTCGAATAGCGCCCACCCAGGAAGGGAAGAATTTCTTTTTGAAGGCGTAGTAGTGTCCATCTTTTTTCAAGTTGGCTAAAACATCCATCGGGCGTTCGTCCGTCCAATCGCTCATGACAACAACGAGATCATGGTCAATCTTCATGCGTTCGTGATGATCCTCAATAACGATTGCTCCATAAAGCCCCCGCTGTTCTTGAAGCTCGGTATGCGAGTGATACCAATAAGTTCCAGTGTGTTTGATTGGAAATCGAAAAGTAAAACTTTCTCCCGGCTGAATTGGTTGATTATTAGAGAACATCGGACCATCCATATTCCAAGGCACAAGAACTCCATGCCAATGGACAGAGGTAGGTTCCGTTGTTTTGTTTGTGACTTCGATGACGGCATCATCACCCAATTGAAATTTTAGAATTGGCGCAGGAATGCTTCCGTTGATAGCGAGAGCGTGGTCCACGTCTTTACCTGTAATATTCCAAGTGACTTCTTCAATCGTCAGTTCATATCGTCGTTCAGCAGCTTGCGTAAGAATAGGAAGACAAAAAAGTGCAACAAAGAAGGGGGACAATAAAGCAATCAAGTGGCTTTTCATGTTCGACGCTTGTAGCACGAATGCTCTCGTGGCGGAAGTAAGACTACTTGGCAGGAGAGCCAAAAAGCCCTTAAATTTCATGAACTTGGCAGCAAGGCGAAAGATATGATTTTATGAGTTGAACGGCTTTTTCTATCTTATTCACATCAATCTTAAGGAAACTAATCAATTTCCAAGATACTTGAAGATTCTTTGACCCATTCAAGTACGATTTCTTTTTCCTTCTCCGTTAAACCCGAGTTCCAATGGATGAGCTTGTATTGCCAGATGGGCATTGTTTCTTCTTCAACAACTTCCTTGAGTTCTTCAAGGTCTTCTGACGAGCTGCCATGCCCTTGAAAAGGGAACCCCTCAGACAGAATGATATGTTCTTTCCCCTCTTCGATATGAGAGTTTATCATTTGTTTAATGCCGGGAATCGAATGGTACCAAGGGTAGTCCGTTTTGTTACTGTGACAGTCATAGCACTTTGATTCAAAGATAGGTTGCAGCGTTTTTCTGTAGGACCGATCGATTGCCTCTAATTTTATTTTGTCAATTTTTTCAATTTTCTCGGGCTTAGATTCTAACTGCTTTTCTGGAGTAGCTTTTGAGTGATCTTCGCCTCCATGCGCATAGAGGCTTGAAGCGAGAAACAAGTTAAGTGTGGCAATGGATAAGCTTCTCATGGTGACTCCTTATGTTAGCGAAAATCACCGCCACGTCGAAGAGAGAATCTACTAAGCATTTCTTTTCTTCGTGCCAGTTGTTCTTCTTTCAGTTGTTTTTCTTTTTTTGCCATAAATTCTTCGTGCATATTTTCTACCATACCTTGAAGTTCTGCTTTGGTGACAAGTATTTTTGTTTCCGAGTCCCTCAGATCCTCATTTGCAGATAGGGGCGTCATTGAAAGTCCTGACAAGATAGCCAATGTCGATAAAACAATTTTCACTGTAATTTTCCTCCTGTTTTCATTTCGTATCTACCTAGCAATACGAATCACGAGCTTCAATGTGACAAGGCGTATGATATTTTCTTAAAGAGAATTGAAAAAAGCGCTGAGAGAGATAGCACCCCTAAAAAACTTCCCAAGAGCCATAGCGCAAAGTGACTGCGCAAATGCGCGTCAGAAATCTGAAGAATGATAATAGGAAATTGAGCAAGGACGGCTATGCTAGAAATTCTAAAAATGGCTGCCGAACGGGCTCCAGTCGCAGCGCGTCGCATTATAAAAAGAGAAATGGCGGTCGCAATTGCTGAAAAACTCAGCCCACAAAAAAACATACAAGAAGCCATGCCTCCCCAAGACATAAACATTTCTTGCATGGGTTCAAAAACATTGATTGAAAAATGAGGTGAGGGAGAAATCATGGCTAAGTGCGGACAAACCAAGAGCTGAATAGCGCTAATTAGTAAAAATAGAATGAGGAGCTTTCCGTACATCCAGCTCGTCCAAAAACCGGGAACAATAATACGAGGTTGGGGCTTCCAGAAAAAAAATGCAGCGCTTGCGGCAATGCCAAGCCAGACGATAAGTGAGACAAGCCAAAAGAGATTAAATTCTCCTCGGAACGAAAACCATAAAATGCCAACAACAGGAATGCTAATCGCTGCCAATAAATTAAGGATTTTACGAGCTCGTTTTACAGGACTTTGCTTTTCTTCCTGAAGAGCTTCAAGAATTGAGCTTTTGATATCGGAAGTGCCTCCCTTCATTTTACAAGTTCCTTTAAATGAAGCTGTAAGCTTTTGCGAGCACGACTGAGCTGCTGACGAACGGTTGCATCTTTAAGACCCAGCATTTGGCTTATTTCTTTGGAGCCAAATCCTTCCCAATCACTTAAAAGTACAATTTCTTTTTGAGATTCTGTGAGAATGGACAAGCCTTCCGTTATCTTTTCAAACTGTTGCCGGCCAATCATTGTTGTTTCAGCCGTTTCAAAGCCGTTTGTGGTCGCTAAATTTTCATCAAATGGCATATCAAGAGCCTTTGAACGCCCGGATCTAAGATGATCTCGAAGAACATTCAGCGCAATTGTATATAGCCATGGGGCAAACTTCTTTGAACTATCAAAGCTTTTTCGATTGTTATGAAGCTTGAGCCAGGTCATTTGAAAAAAATCCTCCGCTTCAGGAAACTGTTTAGGGCTCAAACGCTTTTGAAAATAGGCTTTAAGACGCTTTTCATATCGGTCAAAAAGCATTTCAAATGCCTTTGAGTCGCCCTGTTTATAGGCCTCCATTAGTTTTTCATCACTCAGCTCGTGCATGAGTCTACCTTTCAATACGACCTGGCAAAAAAAATGTGACAAAGACTGTCACGAAGCCCATGCCTTATCGTATTATTCTATATGAGGGAGGTCTGCCTAGAAATGCGAAAAATGATGAGATTTCGAAGTTTTAGCGTCTTTGCGAGCCTGATTTTCTTCAGCATTTGGAGCATTTTGGTCGTTGCTGAAGAGAGAACATTGAGTTTGGTTGAGGCTATTCAGATATTAAAAAAAGAGAACCCTCAAATCAGAGGTATGAAGCAAAATGCTAAAAAAGAAGCAGCTCTTGTGAAGAGCCAATATGCTCCTCCTGATCCGATGATCAGTTACCAAGAACTTGATCGAGGAAATAATACGAAATACTGGGGTGTTAGTCAAAAAGTAGAATTTCCATCTTCGTACCTTGCAAGAGGCTCAGCTCAAAAACATAGGGCTCGTGGCGCAGATATTAAATACTCTGCTATGGCTCTCAAACAAAGAGGCGAGCTGATTTATACCTATTACGAAGTCTATAGTTTAGGCCAAATGATTCAGTTTACCGAAGCCAATCGTAATGCGATTCGCGAAGTCGCTCGTGTTGCCGAAAGAAAATATACCTCTGGAGATGCCTCACAAACTGATTCGATGCGGGCGCATGTGGAGCAGACAAGTCTAGAGGCTGAAATTCGTTTGCTTCAACAAAAGAAAACGACTGCTTTGAGTCGACTTAAAGAACTTCTTAATATCTCTCAAAATGTTTCTCTTGAACTATCTGATTTAGATTTGAAGTCACCACCTCTTCCAGAATTTGAACAGTCCTTAGAGGGTTCCTTTGATCTGCAAATTGCTCGGGAGGTTTATCTTGAAGCGGACGACAAAAAATATGAAGCCCGTTTAGAGTTTATGCCGGATTTTCAAGTTCGATATCAAAGACAGTTTTCTGGGCTGCCAGAAGATTCATATATTCTTATGTTAGAAGCCAGCGTGCCACTTTGGTTTTGGGGCCCTACAGGAAAAGCTCAGGCTGCCCAGTACGAGCAAAATCAAAAGCAAGCCGAACTTCTGGCGACAAAAAATAAAATCGATCGAGAGCGGTATACTTTGGTCGAAAATCTAAAAACTCAAAGTGAACTTTTAGAAATCTATGAAAACGCACTGATTCCACAGGCTCAAACGAGTTACAGCGCCACCTCTTCATCTTATAAAGCGTCTAAAGCCAGCTTTTTAGATTTACTTGAACGGGAGCGTTTTTTGCTAGGTGTTCAGATTAAGTCATATGCTGTTTTGATTGACTACGTAAGGCTTCTTACACAATACGAGCTGATTATTGGCAGAGAAGTCATCGATGTTGAAAGTCTTCAGGGGAATTTATGAGAAAATTATTTAATTTAAACCGAACAGGCTTGTCGCTACTGATGATTATTTTTAGTCTAGGTACTATCTTTTTCCTACAGTCCTGTAGCTCCAATGATTCGACATCGAACTCACAAATGAAACAAAAAGAAGCGCAGTTTTATTGTCCGATGCATCCTCATATTACTTCAGATCGCGAAGGAGCATGTCCCATTTGCGGAATGGATCTGGTGCCGATGGAGGATCAGCAGGGAGCTGACTCTCACTATGGTAAAGATTCTGAAGCGGACATGACCAAGGCTGAAGAAGTTTCAAGTGATTTGACCCAGAGACCGTCAGGGCATGGGATGGTAAAGCTTAGTTTAAATAGACGCCAACTCATTGGTGTCAAGTCTGAGTCAGTAAAAGAAAGAGAGCTTTCTAAAACAATTTCTGCGGCGGGGCGAGTTGCTTTTGATCCAGAGCTTTATACTGTTCTTGGAGAATACCGTGAAGCACTTCGGCAACGGCAACTCACCAGAAAATCATCAATTGCAGACGTAAGAAACAATACCCAGCGCATGATTGACTCCGCAAGAACTCGTCTTCGAATTATGGGTTTGTCTGAATCACAACTCAAATCTATTTCTGCCGATACTCGACTGACTGATGAGTTGTTGCTTCCTGGTGGTGAGAGTCAGGTGTGGATTTATGCGGATGTGTATGAAATGGATTTGCATAATGTTCGAGAGGGGCACAAGGCAAGAGTGACCGGTGCAGCTCTTGAAGGAAAAACTCTCGAAGGAGAAATTTTTTCGGTAGATGAGGTGATTAATCCCGAAACAAGAACGGCAAAAGTAAGAATTCGGCTCAATACCGAAGGGATTAAGCTTCGACCCGAATCTTTTGTCAACGTGACGATTCTTTCGGATCAAGGGCTGCATTTGAGCGTTTCGAATGAAGCTATTTTCGATACAGGCAAGCAGGTTTATGTTTTTGTCGATCATGGAAATGGTCATTTAGAACCACGCAAAGTGGAACTAAAGTTTTATGCGGGAGAGCTTGCGGCGATTGGAGCTGGCCTTGAAGACGGTGAAAAAGTGGTCACAAGCGGAAACTTTTTGATTGATTCCGAATCCAGATTGAAAGCGGTGCTCACCTCATCCGAAAATTCTAAAAAACAAGCTCCACAATGTCCTCCAGGTGAAGAGTGGCATGAACAAATGAATCACTGCATGAAAAAGGTGGGCGAGTAGGTGCTAGATCGAATTATAGACTTTTCAATACGTCAAAGATTTCTCGTTTTAGGAGTTGTCTTTGCCCTTGTTTTAATTGGCATCTATTCGATGAAACGAATTTCTGTCGATGCCATTCCAGATCTTACAGATACTCAAGTCATTGTTTTTTCAAAATGGAATCAAAGCCCTGACATTATTGAAGATCAGGTCACCTATCCCATTGTTACCAGACTTTTAGGGGTACCGAAGCTTAAGACGATTCGGGGGCTTTCTGATTATGGGCGCTCTTATGTTTATGCCATCTTTGAAGATGACACGGATTTGTACTGGGCTCGAAGCCGAGTGCTTGAATATCTCTCAACGATTACGCCGCAGCTTCCTGAAGGGGTTGAAATTGAGCTGGGCCCGGATGCCACAGGCGTGGGTTGGGTCTATCAATATGCTCTTGTCGATAAAACCGGAAATTATTCACTCGGGGATTTACGAGCTTATCAAGACTGGTTTTTAAAATTTCAGATTCAATCGGTTCGAGGTGTTTCTGAAGTCGCTAGCTTTGGAGGCTTCGAAAAGCAGTATCAAATTCAGGTAAATCCAAATGCGCTTATTTCTTATGGCGTAAGCTTACAAGATGTTTTGAAAGCCGTGGAAGAAGGAAATCAAGAGCGCGGAGCGAGAGTGATCGAACTTTCTGGAATCGAATATATGATTCGGGTTCGTGGCTACGCCAAAAATATTGAAGATATTGAAAATATTGTCGTCAAAACTTCGAAAGGCGTTCCGGTTTACGTCAAGAATTTAGCACGAGTTGTCTTGGCACCTGAGATGAGACGAGGCGTTGCTGATTTCAATGGTGAAGGTGATGTTGTGGGCGGCATTGTGGTTATGAGGCACGAAGAAAACGCGGCAGCAGTCATTGAGCGCGTGAAGGAGAAAATTGAATCGCTCAAAGGTTCACTTCCAAAGGGAGTGGAGCTTGTCGCAACCTATGACCGTTCTGATTTAATTAGCAAAGCAATTGAGACTCTAAAGAAAACTTTAACACACGAGATGCTTGTTGTTGCTCTTATTATTTTATTGTTTTTACTCCACTTCCCAAGTGCGATTGTTCCGATCATCACGTTGCCGACGGCGGTGATCTTGAGTTTTATACCCATGTATCTCTTTGGGGTGTCCGCGAACATTATGTCTTTGGGTGGAATTGCGATTGCCATAGGAGCTTTAGTTGATGCTGCCATCATCGTTGTTGAAAATGTCAGGAAGAAGCTAGAGCATATCGGGCATGAAGTTGATGCCAAAGAAAAAATGACACTCGTCAGTGCGGCCATTCGAGAGGTAGCGCCTGCGAGCTTTTACTCTCTTTTAGTGATAGCGGTTTCTTTCGTACCTATCTTTGCTCTTGAAGCTCAAGAGGGAAAACTATTTAAGCCTCTTGCTTATACCAAAAATTTATCCATGCTTATTGCGGCTTTACTTGCGGTGACACTCACTCCAGCGCTGATTGTTGCGCTCAATCAGATGAAGCCTTTTAAGCAAGCTTCAGGCTTTCTAAAAAAAATCTACAACACCATTTTTATTGGAAGCATTCGAGGGGAAAACGAGCATCCCATCAGTCGAAAGCTTTTTAGAATCTACGGGCCGGCTGTAGACTTTGTCGTCACATGGAGAAAGAGTGTGATTGCCATTGCAACAGTGATGGTTCTGGTTACGATTCCCATATTTTTTAAGTTGGGTAGTGAGTTTATGCCACCTCTCAATGAGGGAACCATTTTGTATATGCCCACAACGGTCCCCGGAATGTCTGTCGGAGAAGCTGCAGCACTTCTTCAAAAGCAAGATGCCATCTTAAAAAGTTTTCCAGAGGTGCTAAGTGTTCATGGTAAGGCGGGCCGGGCTGAAACGGCTACAGATCCTGCCCCTTTTTCGATGATGGAAACAGTGGTTGTTTTGAAAGACCCGAGTGAGTGGAGAACGAAGGAGAGATGGTATTCATTTCTGCCCGATTTTATGGAGGGTCCTTTTAAATGGATATGGCCGGCGCAACTTTCTTGGGAAGAGCTGATTCGAGAAATGAATTCAAAAATGCAATTTCCTGGCCTGGTGAACGCTTGGACGCTTCCGATCAAGGGTCGAATCGATATGCTTACAACCGGAATGCGAACTCCAGTTGGGATAAAAATTTTAGGTAATGACTTGAAGGTTATCGAACAACTCGGTCAGCAGCTTGAAGCGAGCCTTCTTAAGGTGCACGGAACGCGAGGAGTATTTTCTGAGAGAGTAGCGGGAGGATTCTTTCTAGATTTTGAATTTAATCGAGAGGCCTTAGCTCGCTATGGATTTACGATTAAGCAAGCTCAAGAGGTTTTAACGTCCGCTCTTGGTGGGAAAGTAGTGAGCACCGCTATTGACGGTCGAGAGCGTTATGGAATTCAAGTGCGTTATGCGAGAGATTTTAGAAACTCCATTCCCGATCTTAACCGCATACTTTTACAAACTCCAAAAGGAGCTCAAGTTCCAGTGGGTGATATCGCTCGAATTCAAATGCGAACAGGCCCGGGAATGATTCGAAACGAAAACGGTCTTCTTGCGGGCTATGTTTTTATTGATCTCGATGAGGTGGACATCGGCACCTATGTTGAAAATGCGAAAGAAACAGTAGCACAGAATATAGAATTACCCCCTGGGGTCAGTTTGGAATGGTCCGGTCAGTATGCCAGCATTGTGCGAGTTAAGGAAAAACTGGGCGTAGTGGTTCCCATCACACTTCTCATAATTTTTATTTTAATTTTAATGAATACGCGCTCATTTATTAAAACTGGAATTGTTTTTCTGGCGATTCCCTTTTCGGCAATAGGAGCGATCTGGTTTCTTTATATTCTTGATTACAATACGAGTATTGCAGTGTGGGTGGGCCTTATTGCACTGCTGGGGATTGATGCGGAGATGGGAATTTTTATGCTCCTTTATCTGGACCTCGCCTATGAACGCTTTAAAAAGGAAGGCCGAATGACTTCGTTTAAAGATTTAAGAGAAGCTATTCATGAAGGAGCGGTGGCCAGAGTTCGACCTAAGGTGATGACGGTCGCAACAACTTTTATGGCCTTGCTTCCCATTATGTGGGCCGGCAGTTCGATGATTGGCGCTGATGTCATGAAGAGAATGGCGGCTCCGATGGTGGGGGGGATTTTCTCTTCGTTTTTGATGGAACTTCTTGTCTATCCGGCAATCTTTGCAATTTGGAAGGCTCGAGATTTGGAAAAGTTCGGGTAGATCGGTGTTTAAGAGGGCAGGCTTTCTAAGATTTTCTGGACAGAGCCATATCCTCCGGGGGAGGATATGGCCATGGGAGCGATTCATCAATCTCATCCAGATATCATCAATCGTCTGCACCGAGCGCAGGGGCATCTGAATAAGGTAGTGCAGATGATTGAGCAGGATGAGGGGTGTTTAGAAGTTGCCCAACAGTTTCACGCCGTTGTCGAAGCTCTCAATAAAGCAAAAAAGATTTTCATCCATGACCATATTGAGCACTGTCTAGAGCATGTTGCTATAGAGCCAGATAGTCGATCACGTAGAAAACAACTCGCAGAATTCAAGGAGATCTATAAGTTTTTATGATCATTAAACTGAATCAGAATAATAGAATATGGTTTGTAATCTATGCCATCATTAGTGTTGTCGTTTTATTTGGCATGAGTAATTCAATTTGGGCTCATGGGATATCTGATGCGGATAAGACGGCGATGTTGAGTGGGGGCTATCTAAAGTATGTGTGGCTCGGAGCAACCCACATGCTTACGGGATATGATCATTTGCTGTTTCTTTTTGGAGTGATTTTCTTTCTAACGACCTTCCGAGATATCATTAAGTTCATCACTGTTTTTACGATTGGGCACAGTATTACGTTGATTTTCGCGACTTTTATGGGGGTCACTGCAAATTATTTTTTGATTGATGCGGTGATTGCGATCAGTGTTTGTTACAAAGGATTTGATAATAACAATGGGTTTAAGAATTATCTTGGGGTGAAAGCTCCGAGTTTACTCGGAATGGTGTTTGCCTTTGGACTCATACATGGCTTTGGCCTTTCTACTCGACTTCAGCAACTGCCCTTGGGTGATAACTCTCTTCATATGTTGATGCGAATCGTTTCTTTTAACGTTGGAGTTGAGATTGGCCAGATAGTGGCGCTGGCATTTATGCTCTTGGTACTTTCGACTTGGAGAAAAACCGTTTCCTTTAAGCATTTTAGCAGGGTCGCCAATGACGGATTGATTTTGGGGGGATTTATATTGCTACTGATGCAACTCCATGGCTACCTTCACACTCAAAGTCCGGATGATTTTGGTTTTGCAGAAGATAATCACTCCCATCATCATGAAAGGATGCAGGAAGAATTTAAATCAAATTTACCGAAACATGAAAATCTGTTTGATGCCGTTCCGGGTGTTCAAACTGAAGAAGAAGGAGAAAGATAATGAGAGGATTGGCTTTTGTCTTAGCCTATATAATAGGTGGCCTCTATATGGAAAATGTGTTGGCACATGCGGGTGGGCACCAGTCTTACTCGTCCGTTCCTCTTACGGAAAAGCAACTTGGCCAAAGAGGAAAAGTGCTTGTGGGCCAGCTCGTGACGGCTAAACGAATGGATGCTTCATGGTCAAAGGTGGATCCGCTTGAAGTAAAGTCGCAGGGACAAGAGTGGGTCGTGAGTTTTAAGAATCCTAAAGAGAAAGATGAAACAAAACGAATGCTATATATCTTTATGACTATTTTTGGGGATGCCCTTGCGGCAAATCATACGGGAAAATAGTCTTTCAGAAACTGAAAGACTATTATACGAATTCGATGCGGGTTGAAAAAGGGGCCGAATTATTTTTATGATGTTTGTATTGAAGACCGTTATTTCGGCTTTGGTAATCGCGGGGGCGTCTGAGCTCGCTAAGCAATCGAGCTTTTGGTCGAGTCTTTTGATTTCGCTACCACTTGTGTCGATTCTGACCTTGTCGTGGGTCTACTTTGAGCAAAGAAATGCTGAGCAAGTTCAAAATTTAAGCACTGGGATCGTGTGGGCGGTGATTCCGTCTTTACTTTTCTTTGTAGTGCTCAGCGCAGCACTAAAGAATGGTATTAGTTATCCACTTTCTCTCACACTTTCTTGTATTTCGACCTTCGGCGCTTACGTCGGTTGGATCTGGATTCTCGGAAAATTTGGAATTAAAATTTAACGCAAAGAAGGTAGAATTTGGCCACCAGTCGATCGGCTGAAATTAAATGAAGCGACTCATCTAGCGACCCATCTATGGATTTAAGACCCAAAGCAAAGCCTTAAAGATATTCAGTCTTCCATTTCCATATTGATTGTCGAATCCGACGCTTCCAAGGTCATCAGAGCTTTTTTCAAGAATACTCCGAACTTGATCCGCTGAAAGCTCGGGTCGAAGTCCCATGATATGGGCAGCGGCTCCCGACACATAGGGAGAAGAAAAGGAGGTCCCGGAGCGAAATACGGTGGTCCGTCTTTGTGGATCTCCTTGAGTGGAGGTCAAAGTCACAATATCAACCCCAGGCGCCGCCAAAGAAATCTCGGGGCCAAAAGTGCTGAAGTCGGCGAGCTGATCAAGGTTGTCAGTTCCTGAAATGGCCATGACTTCGGGGTAAGCAGCGGGAATTGCCACATTCTGATTGGGGTCGTTGCCGGACGACGCCACTAGTAGTGCCCCAGAGTAGTAAGCATAAAGAGAAGCATCTCTTAAGAAGCCTTCAACGACGGGCTCATACCAACCAAAGCTCATTTGTAAAATATCGGCCTCCCGATCTGCAGCCATAATAATGCCCCTCCCTGCAGATAGCTGAGTAATCTCGCAGAGACCCGCTATGCGGATCGGAAGAAGTTTCACCTTCCAATTGACCCCAACAATTCCCACTCTATTGTTTTCGGCTGCAGCAGCCACCCCAGCTACCCCTGTTCCGTGTCCGACAAGATGGCACTCGTCACTCCACTCTATAGTATCCGAAAATGAATCCCATCCTTCCAAAATTCTCCCCTGAAGATCTATATGTTCGTCTACTTCCGTATCAAGAATCGCGATGGTAACAGAGTTGCTACCACGAGACAGCCTGAGCGCCTCATAACCATCAACGTCGGCGTCCGGCAAGCCATAGCCGTTGTTTCGAACATTTTGCCCGATATTATTGAGGCCGTATTGCTGCCTGTAGTTTGGATCGTTGAAAAGTGATTCATTAACGGATTGAAAAAGCTTTCCAGGGCGGTCGATTTCGACACTCTCAATAATGTCGTTTTGTTGGGACAGAAGATCGAGGGCGGTAACGATTACGACATCTGGAACGTGCACAAGATAGTGTATCGATCGAGCCCAATCTTTTGAGCCAGGTTAGCGTCTCTAAATGGAAACGAATACAAAGGTCTCACTTCTGTGAGTGGTAAGCGTTGAGGTAAAAGCTTTTGTAATTTTCCTTTGGATTCTACTCGCTCCTTAACAATTAAATAGGAAGAGACAAATCCTCTCGTAAGTTCATCGTTGGAAGGCTGCGTCCAGTCCTGACAGAGAAGTGTCTCCGTCGAACACAAAATAATGAGACAAGTGGCCAGTATTTGAATTTGCTTTTGCTTCATATTAATTCTCCCAATTTTTAAAGTCCTCGAGCTGAAAATGCTTGAATAATTAGATCGGCATGAAGGCCGCCGTCGATAGCGTCCACTGCAAGCAAATCAAAAGTAATGCCTGGATCATAGCCCAAGTAACAACTTGGCCTCTAATGCTCCAGCCCTTAGCGGATCTATCCGGCGTTTCTAGATGAGCGCCACTATTGAATTTCGGCGGGCCATTTCGTCTAGCATTATTTGACGGAGTATTAACAACACAGGTTTTAGATCCTCCGAACCCGTGATCCGCTAGCGTAGTATTTTCAGAAGCATTCGGAGCCAGCGCAAACAAATTAAACCAAGATAAAAAAAATAAAGCGATGCTCGCAGAAAAAAATCCTGCACCCACAGAAAACCCAAAACCCATATTCAGGCAACTACTTCAATGTTCACTAATAAGTAAACGGAGAAATTTGTCAGAGCTTGTTCAAAACTCGAAAATATAATTCTGATTTACTAAACACCCTGCAAACACTCGCTCTTTCGGTCTTTTGTACTACTTTCTCCGAATAGATGTCGCGAATATTTGAGCCTTGCTATTCTCAACTCAAAGATTCAACTCGAGAGAGATCAGGTTGGAGTATAGACCAGATGTTTATCAGGATACGTTTTTTCGAATCGGTAAAAGGCACTACCAGTCGATCAAGTATATATCAGTTGTACTAATTCTTCCGGCTCGAATTTGAAAGATGACATTCGTAAATGATATGTCGGGCAACTGGTAGGCGGAGAGATTTTCGGTGTTTTTAGTGCTCGGTATAAGTCCTGAGGAATAAGCTTCTTGCAGGGCGGGGCCTGCGGCGTCGACGGCTCGAGCAAGTAATTGTTTTCCCGCCTCGATGAGTTCATTGAATGGTTTTAACTTTTCAACGGATGCATTTTGCTTAACTTGGTCGTCTCGAAGATCTGCCAGCCGACTTAAAGTAATGCCCCGAGCGAAGGTCTGAAATCCTGCGCCAATATAGGGGATGTATAAGATGCGTTTGTGCGGGATGCCTGCAGCCGCAAAAGCCGATTGCATGATCATCTTGCGCTGAATTCGTACATTTCGATCTCGTTGAGTCCAGTTGGGGCGAAGTCGCTTTAGCCATTTAATGACGATAGCTCTATGTTCGGATATCTGAACTCGAAACACTCTTGCTTCTTCGCCTCGGCCAATGAATTGAATCAATGGATTGGAGGAGGAGGTCGCAAGATTGCCCATCGAAACTTGACAACTGGTCGCCATCGCATTCCAAGAAAGGCACGTTATTAACATAAAAAAACAGAATCCCCTCACTCCCATAGTTGGGCACAATAGCCCATTTTTGGGCTTTCGAAAAGGCTTGCGATTTGCCAGAGAAGGCTTCTGCTTATAAGGCCTCAAATTCCAAGGACAATCAGCTTTAAAGCAGCCTGAAAAATCCTCTGCCCGAGAGGGTTTTATGCTAGAGAGTACCCTGATTTGAGTGATTTCCCCGCCTAAAACATTATGAGAATTTATAATAATCGAAATTCCATTTTTCAATTCATTTTGATCTGGGTCATGTTGATGGGCTTTCAAGATTCTCTATTCGCAGCGACATTATGGGGATCGAATCTTAAAGCGCTTATGAGTGCATGCGGATTTCGAAAGGGACTGGTCGTAGCCCCTAAAGATTCAATTCGGATTCATCCGACAATCGCTCGATTACTTACAGATCAGCAGAAAAGAGCTCTTGCTGCCGACATTGGAAGGTATAAGACGCCGGAATACGAAATGGATGAGAACCGCAGATTCGATTTGTATGTTCGACTTGTTTTGGAGTCACAGCTTGAGAGGATTGAATTGCTGGTCGCGGAAGAAAACTCTAATGCTCTTGCTCAGATTTTCGAACCCTTGGATGATTTTCACTTTTTGCCCGACAAAGATCTTATTCGAATTCTTAGGCTCAATATTGACTGGAAGGGCATAGTGAGAATTATGGGGAAAGTTTCATCCAACGCGCGTGAACAGCGAAGTAGGCTTAATACTCTGGACAGAATCAATCGGCTGTTTTGGCCTTATTTTTCAAGGATGAAGTGGGATTCTCGAGATGAAATATATATTGTCGACACTTCCGCCGAAGAAGAGAGATGGTTTGCGTATGTAATAGAAGTTAGGGATCTTTTGGATGGCGTAGACGAAACTTTGGAGAAGCTTCGTCTAGTGGGGAATTGGTAGCTGAGCAAGTTTTTCAGATTCATCGGGAGCTAGCCAAATATCTGAAATCGCAAAAACCATGGCGCGATGCGAGTTATAAAACTCTCTATTGGCATTAAAAATATTCGGGATGTGCTTGAGGGGAAGGCTTCCATTGCGAATAAGATCGTTAATTCTACTAATAAAATTCGAATAGTCTCTTTCAATTTCATTTAGACTTTGGGCAAGATTTTCAAAAGCCAAGGGAAGCTCGCGCGGGGCGAGCAGGCTATCGAAGCTTTCATAGAGCTTTAGAAATCTTGAGGCCATCTCCTCAAATATTCCGTGAACCTCATCGTTCGAAGAATTTTTGAACTCATTCAAATTGTGACGGATGTCCTTAATGCACTTGACGGAAATAATGGAGCTCCTGAGTCCCGAAAGTATTTGCCGCAAATTTA
>Ga0210050_1001804_pt1 | contig 21951 bp, 21 predicted proteins | sample CryGey132114_all_FD_185463 | JGI IMG/M metagenome (GOLD analysis project Ga0210050, IMG submission 185463) | Groundwater microbial communities from aquifer - Crystal Geyser CG22_combo_CG10-13_8/21/14_all (SPAdes) (version 2) | ecosystem: Environmental > Aquatic > Deep subsurface > Groundwater ... | reverse complement strand
AAGAGGACAATGTTTTTTTAGGTTTCATAGTTGAAATTGAAACCAGTTTGAATTTAGTATCAACAACTATTTGAATTTATTTAGGATAGTGGTAACTCGAGCACACATTTTTTGCCATTATGCCCACAATGACAATCTCCTTCGGTTTGTCGAGGCGAAAATCAAGAGCCAGGAGCATTTCCGTCAGGGCGTTCGGATTGGCATTCAAGGTCAGGGAGAAGGCTTTTAACGCCTTATCGGCACGGCTACGGTAGCTGTCATCGGTGGTGAATTCATTTAAACGAAGAAGATTAAGAATCGCGATGGAATTGCCGGACGGTTCGGCGCCATCATAGTTCGGTTTTTCACGAGCGAGGAGTTTTTCATGATCGGAGCTCGTCATGAAAAAACCGCCGTTCTTTTTGTCTTCATAGAATTTCGCTAACACCCGATCGAGCTCGGTCGCTTTTTTAAGCCATTGAGGATCGCCGGTCGCTTCATAGAGATCCAAAAGCCCGGCCGTCAGAAAGGCATAGTCATCAAGATAGGCATTGTACTTGGCCTGGCCGTCCTTGTAACTTCGTGAGAGCCTGCCGTCGGCATAAAGTTTGTCGATGATAAATTGCGCCGCCTTCATGGCGCGATTGACATAGTTCGCATCTCCCAAAATAAGCCCGGCCTGGGCGTGAGTTGAGATCATGAGCCCGTTCCAGGAGGTGAGGATTTTTTCATCCCGAAGCGGCGGTGGTCGTTTGCTTCGCTCCTGATAAAGGAGTTCTTTGGATTCTTCCAAAAGAGTCCGTACTTTTTCTTCCGGAAGGCCGAGCTCCTTGGCCACCTGCGCCGCTGTCGTGTGGGTATGAAGAATGATGCGGCCCTCGAAGTTTCCCTCGTTTTTCAGAATAAAATACTTTTCAAAGACCTTCATTCTCGCTGACCCAAGAATCTTGGTCAATTCCTCTGGTGTCCAAGTAAAAAAATAACCTTCTTCCCGGTGGCCGCTTGGAGTGAGACTGTCCGCATCCGTGGCCGAATAAAAAGCTCCTTCGGGCGAGGTCATATCCCTTTCAATGTAACGAAGGGTTTCCTTGACGATGCGCTCGTATTCCGGATTTCCGGTTACCTGGAAGGCTTCCAAATAGGCCATCGTGAGCAGCGCATTGTCGTAGAGCATTTTTTCAAAGTGAGGAACGAGCCAATGTTTGTCAGTGGAGTAACGATGAAAGCCGCCCCCGACATGATCGTAGATTCCACCGGAGGCCATTTTGCTCAGTGTCGTGGTCGCGATTTCCAAAATCTTTTGGTCTCCCGTCCGTCGGTAATAGCGAAGCAGGAAACGGATGGGCGTTTGGCTCGGAAACTTTGGGGCCACATTCAACCCGCCATCTTTTTCATCGAAGCGATTCTTGTAAACCTGAACGATCTTATGAAAAACCTGCGCGTCGGGAAGCTGGCTCCCCATTTCTTCCGAGGAAAGGTTTTCGTTGATCGCCTTGGCGAGTTGATTTGAAGAAGCCGCGACTTTTTCGGGTTCCTTCCGGTAGGCCTCTTTCAATCTTTTCAACAATGTCAAAAATCCGGTTTTTGCTCCGCGATCCCCCTCTCTTGCGGGGAAAGTATACTTTGCAGTTCACGACCATGCGTTCCTTGACGAATGTTTGGTTCATGCGGGTGATTACGTGAAAGACGGGAATTTCAGCTTTTTCGGATCCGAAAACGAAACTTTTCAGACGAGGCCAAAATTGCGGCCTGATGACGGCCGGTTACCGGCCTTGAAATCGGCAGGAGGCAACCCTTATCGAGTTGCTATGTTTTGCGTAAGCCGGTGTACTGGGGGCATGAAAACAACGATCAAAAAAGTGAAAAGTATTTCCTACGACGTCGACAAACTCGGAGGGATTCAGCTGCTCGGAAACGATGTGCTGACAGCGGTTGCCCGGGGCGAGATGGATCTTAACCAGATCGCGATCAATCATCTGGCCGGTCGCGGGCTTGATGAAAATGGAGCATGGATCGGATTCGACAAGGCGAAGGAAAGATTTCTCGAAAAGTAAGCGAAACCACCGGATCTCTTCGGTTGGCAATCACTTCGCGAGGAGCTTGGCGATCTCAGGGCGCAGATTACCGATCACGGTTTGAAAGGAAGGCAGATTAGGTACCAAAGGCCCAAGCCATTGCTCCCACGTTTTTTCGACGAGAGTCAGCATGTTTTCCCTGAAAAAATTCTCTTCGCTTTGAAAGTCGACATTTTTTGCAGCGCATTTGACGCGCAGAAAAGAATCAAAGCCGTTGAGGTCCATCTGATCCTTGTAGGTTCCGAGTATACGCCAGAGATCATAATAATCGCGAGCTCGTGATCGTGACCATCCCCGTGTTTCCAGTTTTTCCATGTGTTGAAGAATAGCTCGGAGCTTCTCCGCGACAATTTCTTCCAAGGCATAGACCCGGACATGAGCCTCCAGCGGTTCGCCGTACTCGTGAATGACTTTTCTCATGCTGGCAGGTTTCAAGACTTTCTCATCGACTGAAGTCTCGATAATGACCCGCGTATGCAACTCCCGATGCCACGGGAAGCGGGCACGAATTGAGAAAGCCTCCTGTCCGCCCGGGTGCGGATCCTTTTCCGTATAACGCTCGCACACGATCTCCACGGGAGCATATTCATCAAGCAGTTTTTTGGCGACCTCACAGGCTTGCTTTACAGCTTGTTCCATCGCGGCTCCTCGCGGTACAGCCTCCACACCCGAGAAATCCAGATCCTCCGAAAAACGGTAATCTCCGAAACAACATTTTTTGAGCGCGGTGCCGCCCTTGAAGATAAGGGTGTCTCGAAATACGTCTACTCCGGCAATGCCGGCGAGAATCCACGAAAGGAGGTAATCGCGCTCCAAGACTTCCCACGGAATTTTGAGACGTTTTCTGGCTTCTTGCAGACGGGTGTGCAGTGTTTTCATGTGGCAACCTTTCCCGGAAGATTCTCCTGAATCATCCAATAACGATTGTATGGACCCTTGAGAGGGCCACTCGAATCGAGTCTTCGGTACCCCTTGATTGGAAATTGCGCGAGCCGCTCCAAGCGATCACGTCCGATACCAAGGCTCTCCAAAACCCAGCCGAGACGCTTGACCGTGGCAGCATCCATCTTCAAAGCATAATCCATGATCCGCTCAAGATTGAATCGTTCTCGACTGACCTCGAACGCATGGAGGACCTCGGCAAAGTCACCGCAGTGTTGGGGCATGGTCAGTCCATCGATTAATGTCCGCTCAAGATCGGTGATCGTCACGCGGGTATCGCCGACCCAGACCTTCTCCGTGCCGAAAAATCTTTCCGGCTTGATTTGAATGAACTGATACGCCGTATCCCCAATCCGGTAGCTATCTCTGGCTCCCGTTCCTGGAACCGATGCCTTCGTCGTGGTCAGCACGAAGATCGTTCTTGGAGTCTGTTCGGTTAGTCCATGATGATGGAATGCAGACCAGTGAGAAATCGCGGCCGGATCCACCAAGGCCATAGCGATCTCGAATTCATGAGCCGGCGTAACGCCTGGCACGGTCGGGGAAATCGCATAAAGCCCATTGTGCAAGCGAACCACCCAGCCGGAATTGGCCAGATGGTGCAAAACCTGCGTGATATAGCCGTTCGCAAGCCCCACTTCGGGGCCTAATTCCCGCGCCCGGGCCGTGGTAAAAATCCGATCCCCCTGATTAGCAAGCCGACGCACCAGCTCCACTCCAGCCCCCCTATGTATTATATTCTGTTCAGACATTGTTTCCTCACAGCGAATAATCGCAATGAACTATCTATTTAATGTAGATATATTATACCGATTATTCGTACAAGTCAAACAATGTCAATGTTAAATATACGGCCGCTTAATCCTTGCCCGAAATCCGATCCAAATACTCCAAGGCAATCTGGGGGTCCTCTTTGAGGGCCTTAAAGATGGTCTGCCTGGCCAAAAGCTGGGGCCGTTGTTTGAGGATTTCGCGCCGATCCTTGAAGGCCGGATGCTCCTTCAAATGCTCCTGAAAAGCCTGCAGAGTAATCCCCGCAAAACAACAGGCCTCCGTATCGCTGCATCCGAGTGAAAAGGCATCCTCCAAACGACGAAGACAATCCTCATCCAGCGTGTTGGTTTTCGGCGGTTCGGGCTTGGCCTCAATTTTTTTGGGCATGGATTCGCTCGGCTTTCTTTCCCGTATAATTTTCCCAGCGGGTGACGATGACATCGCAGTAGATTGGATCCATTTCTACGAGCCGCGCCTTTCGGCCGGTCTTTTCACAGGCGATGAGGGTAGTTCCTGAACCACCAAAAAGATCAAGCACGATGTCGTCTCGTTTCGATGAATTTTCAATTGTCTTTACGATCAGATCAACAGGCTTTTGATTGGGATGCAGCGACTTGACCATTTTTTGGCCGTTGTCATCCTTGCGGCCAGCAAAAGAATTGAATGACGGAAACTCGAAGACGTTGGGATGATTCTTTTGACCAAAGAATTCAGGATGCCCCTTGGCAATGTAGAGGATCGGTTCGTACTTCCATGTGTAGTGGCCGAAGTTCATGGCTTGCACATCCTTCAGCCAGATCAGGGTATTGCGGTAATCCCAACCGGCATCCAATGCACAGGTCAGGAATTCGAGGACGTTCGCTTCGGCATAGCAGACATAAGCGGGAGCGTTGTCGGAACAGTTTGCGAAAGCGTTTCGGTAAACCTGCACGAGAAATCCCCGAAAATCTTTCTGGTTGTCGCCCATAATTTTTCGGCCAAAGGTATCCTCGTAATTCACATTGTACGGGGGATCGGTGAAAATCATTCGGCCCTGTTCGCCATTCAGAAAGGCTTTGAGCGATCCTTCATCCGTGCTGTCACCGCAGTAAACGCGATGATTGCCGAGAATCCAGGTGTCTCCTGGCTCCGTGATGGCTGTCTCGGGGGCTTCGGGAACCTCGTCATCCTCGGCATCGGTAAGAAGGGTTTGCTTTTCGTAATTGATAAGATCTTTGAGCTCGTCGTAGTCGAAGCCAGTCAGTTCAATCGGAAATTCACCCGTATCGATATCGATGATCACGTCGCGTAGCATTTCAAGATCCCAATCCCCGTGAATCCGGTTCAGCGCCAGATTGAGGGCCTTCTCCTTGGAGAGGGGGATATCCACGACCACGACCTGCGTGCTTTGGACACCGAGGGATTGAAGAACCTTGTACCGCTGATGTCCACCGACGACATGACCGGTTTGCCGATTCCAAATGATCGGCTCAACCAGTGAGAACTCCGTGATGGAGTTCTTCAGGCGTTCCAGTTGTTGTTCGGAAATCTGTCTCGGATTGTACGGAGCAGGATTCAGCTCCGACAATTTCTTTTTTTCGAGAATCAGATCCGTGTTCAAATCAACGCTCATGGTGTGCCTCTTTCATGATGGCTTTGCCGATCACTTCGACGACCTGCGGAACGACCGCGTTTCCGAGGCAGGTAAGCTGGTGAATCCGGTCGGGAATCCCATCAGCCACTCCACAAATCTTGGGTGAGGATACAGGCCATCCGTCGGCCCATTGCGAAGCACCTCTCGCAGGTTGCCGCGACATTTCGGCGAACCTTTGAACCTCTCGGTAGAGGCTCCCTTGGCATCCGAGACGATCGGCGTCGGGTACCATTCTTTTGGTTGCGAAGATCCAGATCCGTTCGCGGCGATGGGGAGCACCCACGACCGACGCCGGTATACATTCCCATTCGACATCGTACCCGAGCGTGGCCAGGTCTCTGAGAATGCATCCGAAGTACCGTCCAGATTCAGTTGAAAGAATCCCTGGCACGTTTTCAGCCAAGACCCATCGGGGCTCAAGCTCGCGAATAATTCGGGCGAATTCTCCCCAGAGATCGCGTGCATCATCGGAACCTTTGCGCACGCCGGCGAAACTGTGGGGCTGGCACGGAAAACCTCCGCAGATAAGATCGACGGGTTCAAGGTTATGCTGGCCACATTCCCTGACATCCCGATGGCGGGTGACATGGGGCCAGTGTTTTTCAAGAATCCTAGTCGCATAGTCACCGAGCTCCACTTGCCAGGCGCATTTCATTCCAGCTCTTTCGAGTCCCAGATCGAATCCGCCGATACCAGCGAACAAAGAACCGAACATGATCGTCATGTCCGTGAATACGGGATTGACGATAACTGCACCGGTGCCCCGAGCCGGAAATAGTGCGACCCTGCAATGAAGGATTCCCGAAAGGGTTTCGGAAAGCCTTTGCGCAACCCTTCGTCAAAGTGTTTCGAATACCGTATGCCAAACCCTGACAGATCATGATTCGGCCTCCGGCTGTTTTGATTTTTGAAAATCAGGTTGGTGATACGGGAGGTATTCAGGAATGCCGCGATATCTGTGCCGCCATTGGATGATGATCCGCTGGCCACAGCCGCACTGGCACAGGAGCGCGTTGTGACTCTGCTCCTCGGCCCAGTCTTCGGCCTTGGTCATGAATCGCCCCGATTTTTCGCCTGATTCGTCGGTAAATTCCTTGTAGGTTAAGGGGTTATACTCGCGGATGGTGATCCTGAAGACGGAGTATATCTCTTTGCAGAAAGGGTTCGCGTAGTGTACAAATGGGGACGCAAGAGAAGCCTGGCACCAATGGTGTTGGGCTTTTTTTTATTTAAAAAACTGAAAAAAGGCCGCAACACCATTGATCTGCTGGCGATAAGGATTTAAAGGAAACCTTTATGGTCACAATAGCCTTCTCACAAAAAATTCCCTTAGCTCACGCGCTTCAAGTGGGCATGTATGGCCGCGATGGCACTTTGGCTAAAGTTCGTCAATTGGCTCATGGTGATTTTGTGGCTGCTACGAGTGTTATTTCGCCATATTCAGCCGGAGTAAGAGAAATTTCAAGAGCAGATAATGGTGTTTTTTTTGTTCGAGCTTACGATCAAGCTCAAAACACAAGTGCATCACATTTTGTAGGCCTAAAAAGAGATAATGATGAAGCACCAACTCTCCTCTATCTTCCTACTCCATTACCACAAGCTCTTTTTAGTCAGCCGCTTGGTGCTGCAAGGTGGACGTTTGTTTCGCCAGAAGTTATAAGCCAAGTTCATCCTGAGGATGATGTGCTGATACGCCTTAATGAAACAACACCCATGCCAGCGAACAGAGTTGAATTAGAAGTTGGTCCAACAGAACCTATACGTGATACCGAAGCTGTCAGTACTCTTTTAGAAGGAGCAAAGCTCTTTTGTTGGGAAGAGAAGAGAATTAGTCCTAAAGCGCAATTTGCAGCACGTGCAGCCTTTGGGTTTGCCCTCTTTTGCTTAATGCCAATATTCATTCCTACACTTATCGGAAGTATTATGTACCAAAAGAAAAAGCTCGTACGTTTAATTCAAGAAAGCACAACAATTCCGGGCCACGTTCGTGATGCTGTTATAGATGATATTCGGGCTGGAGGATTGTTGTTGAGTCAGCCTGGAGTGATATTACTTTGCAAGCTACTTGCCTTGAGACCAGGCTGGCATACAACTCTTGAGATGAGAAAAATGCTAAATGAGTGGGTTCCAAACTATGATTTTTACGGAGTTTATGGAGACCTTGCTCTTATGAGTATGATGGGCTTGGCAGAGCATCGTAAGATGCAAAGATTTATGTATCAAGATGGCGAGCCTAGGGAATTTAGTTATTGCCTGCAATATCGTGGTTCAGGCAAAATCTATGAGAGAAGGCCCAGTTTAGGACAATTACTTCAGAGTTTTGTACAGAGCGAAGCCGAACTAATGCCAGCCTAGGTTGGCCGATAAAACCTTGCCATTCAATAACAAAAAACTCATCATCTCATCTCATCTCAACAAAGGCCCTTTTCTCTTCTTGGTATGCATATACTTGAGCCGTTGCGATATCGAACCACCATGCGTGCAATGCAAGCGATTCTGTTTTGAGGTGTTCTTGAACACAGGAGTATTTTTTTAAATGTTCGATTTGCTGAAGAGTGTTGACCTGAGAGAGCCTATTTACAAGGCTTAGATCAGCAGGGAAAGTGATTGCAGTTTTTTTAAATTGCTCTTTGCTGTCATGAGCTTCAGCAAGCCACGTGTAAAGATGTGGTAAATTGCTTTTGTTGTCTTCGTTTAAAAGTGCATGCATGGCACCACATTCAGAATGTCCACACACAATAATGTCTTTTACCTTTAGCGTAAGAACTGCAAATTCAATAGCAGCTAATTCTGATGTACTTCCTGCTTCTTGTGGCACAATATTGCCAACGTTTCGCACTACAAATAAATCACCAGGATCAGTTGAAGCAAACAGGTTCGGAGCCACTCTGCTGTCTGAGCAAGCAATAAAAAGTGCATCGGGTTTTTGTTCGAGCGCCAAGATGCTAAATTGCTGAAGTTGCCGAGGTGTAGCTTTCTGACGAAATAATTTTATGCCTTCTATAAGTTTTTTCATTCATTTTTTCTCGTTCGATTCTCTCTATCACTTCAGCAAACAAAACCACAAGTGTTATAACAGTGAGAGGGATCTAAAAAGGCTATGGTTTTTTCTTTATACTCTTCTCTTCATTAGAAAAATCCCCTATACAAAAATTTCGTCTTCGAGTATTTCATCGCAATGAAAATTCCTCTTTTGACTATTGGCTTTCTGCTTATTTCTAACATCTTTATGACCTTTGCTTGGTATGGTCATCTCAAGTATAAATCTAGTCCGCTGTTTTTTGTGATTTTGATAAGTTGGGGAATTGCCTTATTTGAATATTGTTTTCAGGTTCCTGCCAATCGCATTGGGCATGGTTATTTTAATGCAGCTCAACTTAAGACCATTCAGGAAATCATCACCCTTAGCGTGTTTGCGGTCTTTTCAGTTTTTTATTTAGGAGAATCGTTTCGTTGGAATCATGCTGTTGGTTTCCTCTTTATGGTTCTCGCTGCCTTCTTTATTTTTAAAAAATGAAAAGCCTTCTATCATTAAGAGTAACCCCTCCTTTCTTTTCTCATAAAAACTTATTGTAAAGTGAACGGCTGTTATGTTTGGGAAAGAGTTCAGCTATAGCAAACCAATATTGATCGAGGAGATTCCCGCTAACAACATGCGAGAATGACAGAATGAGGCAGACCCTGATGCGTAAACAAAAACAAAAAAGTGCTTTATATCACACTTACCTTCTTGAATCACTTCAAGACGATGAGGAAGCTGCTCACTATATCAACGCTGCTCTAGAAGAAATTGATGATCCCGAGGCCCTTTTGCTTGCATTGCGAAATGTTGCTCAAGCTCGAGGCATGTCAAAGACCGCAAAAAAAGAATAAACTCTCTTCTTTTCCCCTCTTCATCTACGCAGATTTTTTTATCGGGCTTCTCCTTCTGTTTTTGCTAAAGCTTTTTTTCTTCCTCTAATAATAGGCTTTGCGTTTGATTGGAGATTGATAGTTTAAAGGCTGGGTACACTTGCGGCAGATACTTCTGTTGGAAGAGAGATTTCTTGTGGAAGAAAACGGGTTCCACCAATAACGTAACCAAATGTATCTAACCCACCCAGCTGAAAGAAGTGAGGAGACAATCTGGCTTTACCATTCTCAAATTCCAGTTTGAGATCAAGCATGGCTTCAACGCCCCTTGCAGCTCTCACTTCACTCCCTGTATAGTTTGATAAAGATTGGGCCAAACTTACATCAAAAAGAGTGTCGGTGGCAGTGTTGCAGGAATTAATAACAATTTGAGGGTGATTATCTAATGTTTCTCTAAAAAAAGCTTTTAGCTCATCCAGAGCAGAAAAATTTATTCTGGTCTGTATAAATTCACGAGTTGTATCTTTTGTAGCTCGATCACCTAAAAGAATTGCTCCCGGTTCTCCATGTGCAGAAATTAAAATAGAATCAGGCTGACCATAATCCTTCACCACTTGCTTTGTATATTTGAGAAGCTCTTCAACCGTTCCCACTTCGATGTTAACGATTCGAACACGCTCATCACGTTCAAAATGCCTTCCCCAATAGAACATATCTGTTTCATCTCTTTTTGCGACCACACTTAAAACCAAAGGTTTGTCTCTTTCATATTCATGATCCGTGAGGAGTTTTACATTATGCCAAAGAAGAGATTCATCGTAACGACCAAAGCGTGTAATATTTAATTTTTCAGCAAGCAAGAGAGCGTTCTCCGCACCAATCGTTTCTTCGCACGCTATAATGTCACGAATTTGAGGAGGATAGTCATTATCAAGAAGAGGTGAATATTTTTGAAACTGCTGCGGAGAAATATCTTCAGCACCTCCAATAAGACCATAGAATGTTCTATAATTGTGAAGATGCCTAGAAAAGAGCGCATCTAAAAAAAATGAAAAAACACCTTCAAGATCATTCCAACGACCTTCAGTTTTTTTCAGCATAAGCAAATAATTGAGAACGATTGTTCGCCTCTCTGGTAAAGAATTTACTACAGCATTTATATTTTGAGTAATAACTCTAATTTGATCACCTCTTAAATCCTCTTTTTGAGTAGCAAAATCTTCCACAATACGAGTGGCAAGACGAAAGGCTAAAATATTTTGAGCGTCACTACGGTTGGGTGAAAATAAATTGGCTAGAAGTTGATAATACTGAGTTCGATCCTTCACTTCATAAGTATAAGATTCTAGAAGAAGTTTTGGAGTTGCTTTCACTTTATCTAATAATTCAATGCTCGCATTTAGTCTTTGTAAAACTTCTTCATCGTTTAACGTCTCTAAGCCTCTCATAACATAATCATTAAACACAGAAAAACTTACTTCATTAAATGGAACATCGAAAATCCTTTTAAGATTATGATACGCAGCAAGAGCTGCTTGAATTTTCGGAGTCATTCGTTTTCTTTTTTTGAGCATTTCGAAAATATCATTTTCAAACGTTGTTCCCCAATATGGTTTAGTTTTTTCGAGATCTTCACCTTCGGTATTTTTTTTCTGATAAAAACATTGAGCAAGAGATTCTTGATAATAAACAAGTGAGGCTACCGTTAGATCCTCTTTTTGCACAACATATGCAAAATCAACCAAACCATTGTTATCAAAATCTCCAATTTTTGTTTCGAGTAACTTTGAATTGTGAGGTAAATCTCTTTTCGGTGAAAATAAAAAGATGTCCGAGGAACATGGATTTCCATGGCTCACACTCATTATTGTAGGCACACGCAAGCCATATCCTGATTTATCAAAAAAACGATTCGGAACAGAAAAGTTATTCACCAAATCTAAGCGAAACACACCTTTATCCCCAAATCTCACTTCAAGACTTTTTCCATCTTCTGGCATACCAGGTTTTATTGAGACCCCTTCATCTACAACACCCTCTTGTTCCACAAGACGAAAATGAGGACCAATGTTGCTCATGAAATATTCAGAGGTATCAATTGGAATTTCTCTAACAGTTAATTTTAAGTTATTGTCTGCCATAAGTTTTGTCTGTCGTTGTATTATCGGCAGAAAAGTGGCCTTAAGTTGCTCATTCGCGGCCATAATACTCAAAAAATGTTGCTCGTAAAATGCTTAAAGAGTTGAAATCTTTGAGAAAAGCGTGCATTTTTTTGAAGTTTATTGAATCGCTTAATGAAGGAATGGAGGTTTTCAGACAACCCTTCCATTGGCAAGAGTTATATAAAAATGTTGTACAAATGAAAACTGATGGGATTTTTGTTGGACGTGAAAATCACTCTTTTCCCACATTCATCTATGCAGATTTTTTTATCGGGCTTTGCCTTCTGTTTTTGTTGAAGCGTTTATTTCTTCCTCTGATGACAGGCTTTGCGTTTGATTTTGGAATGGGAGTTGCGTCGTGAAACTTGTGTGTTTTGTCTATTGCTACTGAACGTTTCAAAAGTTTTTCGATGTCGCGCAAGTAGACGTGTTCGTTGTTTGCACAAAAGGAAATGGCCACTCCTTTTGTTCCGGAACGGGCTGTTCTTCCAATACGGTGCACATAGCTTGCGGGTTCGTTGGGCAAGTCATAATTTATCACGTGCGTAATCCCTGCTACATCAATGCCTCTTGCGGCAATATCTGTAGCTACCAGCACTTTGCAAAGCCCTTGACTGAAATCTTTTAAGGCTGCAGTGCGCGCAGTTTGTGATTTGTTGCCGTGGATGGCTTTGGCCTGCACGGATGTTTTTTCCAAGTGTGTCACCAAGCGATTGGCGCCATGTTTTGTTCGGGTAAAAATGAGCGCCCTCTTCACCTCATCTGTTTTTAAAAGATGCGAAAGCAATGCTTTCTTGTTGCTTTCAGCTACAAACATTACACGTTCGTCAATGAGTTCGGCTGTTGTTGCGGGCGGCGCCACTTGCACTTCTACGGGATTGATTAAAATACTTTTTGCGAGTGAAAGAATTTCTGGAGCCATCGTTGCTGAGAAAAGTAATGTCTGACGTTCACGTGGTAATGTTGCGATAATTTTTTTAATGTCTGGAAGAAATCCCATATCCAGCATGCGATCAGCTTCGTCTAGAACTAGCACTTCCACTGTTTTCAGTGAAGCATGCTTTTGATTCATTAAATCTAGGAGCCTTCCCGGAGTGGCCACTAGAACATCAACACCGTTCCGCAAAGCCTTTACCTGCGGCGTTTGCCCGACGCCACCAAAAACTAAAGCATGAGAGAGTCTAATGTGGCGGCCGTAAGCCTTGAAGCTTTCACTGACTTGCGAAGCCAATTCTCTGGTTGGAGTAAGCACCAAGACACGCGCTCCGCGAGGAGCCGCTCGCTTTTTGTTTTCAAAAAGCCTGTGCAAAATGGGCAACGAAAATGCTGCTGTTTTTCCTGTTCCCGTTTGAGCGCAACCGATCATATCGCAGCCGGCAAGCAGCGATGGAATGGCAGCCGCCTGAATTGGAGTTGGGTGCTCATATTTTTTTTCATCAAGTGCACGAGCAATTGGTTCTACGAGTTGAAGTTCTCGAAATGTTTTTGTGTTCATAATGGTACATCCTTTTCATGCGCAAACGTTTCTCTTCCGCGCACAAACCAGAGTGAGCGAAAAAGCGAACGGGCGCAAGTTTCCGAAAGAAAGAGATTAGTTTTTTGTGTGATTCAAAAAAGAAGAGAGAGATTCGAGGAAGAGCTCCAGCAAAAAGATTAAACCACCATGCTTAGGCGCCAGCCTGTAGTGGAGAACCCCTCACTTAGCAAGCTTTGTTTTTCTGATGGGCTGATTGGCGGAGTCCTGGAAAGAACGTGAAAACCTAAAAAACGTAACCATGTTGTCGTATAACGTTGATTTTGTTAAGTAAACTGAAGGCTGAATAAACATCATCTCTTTAAAGAACTTGATTATGCTGAAGAATACGATGGCATTTTGGGAATAAAAAGAGTTCGCATCCAGAAAAAAACTGGATCACTGTTTTGCTCATGAGAAGAGCTTATCACGAACACTTTTCTAAATAATGAACACTCAAGTATTCCAATTTCTGAACGTATGCAGAAAAACGATCGACAGCAATCCCTTGTCCCAATAGTATCCATCCCAATCTTTACGAGGAGAACTCTCTTGAAAAAGAATCTTATGATCGCTTTTATGTTTTCACTTTGCCTTTGTATCCCAAGACCTTCACGAGCAAAAAGTTTTCTTGTTATTCCAAAGGGTTCAGAAAAAAATATTTCGTACGGAGTAAGGGAAAACAAATGCGCCCATCTAAAACCACCAAACCTAAAAAACCTCAAGCATGAGAAACAAGCATTCCTGATCCCCATTGCGGAGGAAAAGGAGCTTTTTATTCGCTACAATCTTTTCAATGTAGACGAAAAATGCACAGTAATCCTGCGTTTTAACGTCAACAAAAACAAGGCCTATGCTGTTCACAGCAATATAAAAAAGGTTGATGAACATACTCGAGAATGCAGATTGTGGGTAACGTCAAAAGCCCTGGATGTAAAAGGTGCAAAGTGGACAAGCCAACCCATAAAACAGGCCAGAAAATCTGCTTTTTCCCCAAACAAAGTCTGCGCTACGGGGGAATAATTTTTTCAGATATCCTTGCTGTAGTTGTACTTGTATAGATTCCCACGCGCAAGCGCATGGAACTCAAACCGAGTCTTTAGAAAAATTTTCCATAAACGGGATCAACTCTTGAAACTTGACAATCTTTGCTCAAACGCTTTCATTTTTCCTTTTAATTTTTGGAATGAAGACATTCTGCTTAGAAAAACGAGATTTATCTTTTACGAAAGGAAAAATACAAGGATCGAGAGAGACCTCTAAAACCATACCAAGGTATGAGTCTCCAACACTTTTTTTTGTTAATACACCACTTCCACAGATTACTCATATTTTTTTCGACCACACAATTCCTGAGATCTCTGAAAAAATGCCAGAGCACCCTTTCGGATTCACCCGGGTTTAAAGAAATTTTTAAAACTGATGCTGCATCAGAAAAATAATTTTTAATTACTTGTGAGAAATTTAATCCAGCAAATTTTCCGAGCAAAAACCATGTCTGAGGACGAAGATCACATTCTATAAAAAAATACTGTTTTGTTTCATCATCATAAATAAAGGTCATCGTTGCAAATCCATTTATACCAAGCGAACTACCAATGTGATGAAGCTCTTCTTCTATTAGAGTTGTATCAGAAAAGACTCGTTCTCTTGAAACACTAAACTCATGAGAAACCGTTTTAGTAACAGTTGAGTATAGGTAACCAAGCAGCACACCTTTTTTATAAATGGCCTCAACTGAAATAAGTTTCCCTTTAATATAATTTTGAAAAAGAAGATTTTCTTTTTCTTTCTCTTTTATCTGCTTGAGCGCTTCTTTCACATTGCTTTCCTGTTTACATAAAAAAACACCTCGCCCACCTGAACTCTCATCAACTTTTAAGAGCACAGGATATGACAGGTCTTGAAGCATTTCAGTTACAGTCTTTGCTGCGTCAAAAATGGTAAAGCCGGGAGTTCTAATATTATGCCTTTTACAAACTAAGGATAGGCCTGCTTTAGAACCAAGCATTACCCTATTTGTTAGGTCTGAAAGAGGGAAAATTTTTTGCGCAAGTGCATCATCAGAAATATACTTGTTTAAGATCCTCAAAGTGGCATCGTTTCCAACAATTACCCAATCGTAGTGATGATTCTCAAGATGGTGCTTAAGTTGATTGATAAAGAAGAGAATGTCTGAAGATAAAACTTCGAACCAATTTTGATAATATGAATGTTTCAATAAAAAAGGAATTTTGAAGCAAAAAATATCTGCTAAACATGAGAGCTCTCGTACCAAGTAGGGAACAATTGGTGATGCATCAGTTATAGCATCTACAACAAGTATCCGATGTTCATTCATTTTATCAACTCTGGTGACTTTTTCTCAATTAATACCCTGGATTGAAGCAGCAACAGCTATATGAAGAAAAAATCAAATGCAAAAAGAAAGATTGATCGGGCAATAAAAACGTATAGCCCTACCCTATCAACCATTTGGGTGACTTTTGGCAATAGTGTAAGAAAGGTGAATTATTTTTTCTTGTGATACAAATTTTTATGCTTTACTAACGCCGGATGAATTTCAGTCTCCACTTTATTCTTTTTTCCCTTCTCTCGCTTGCACTTGTGAATTCAGCATTTGCGGTTGAAAGGAGTTTTAAAATCACTCCAGACACCTTTGTTGCTGAAGATGAACAAGCCGTCTTTTTCGCTATCACACTCAACTGTCAAAAGGAAAATTGCCCTGAAAGCATTGAATTAATTCAATGGAAAGATGCGAACAGGCAACAAAGTAAGGCGAGATGGAACATTGAAGATAAAGGAACATTTGGCGATAAGCTTTCCGATGATGGTATTTACAGCAGACAGGCTTACTTTAAAGAACACTCTTCTAAAACTCTTTACTTTACAGCTTATAAAACGCTCAACGCCGAAGTGAAAGTAGTTACCCGCCCTACTTTTATTCAGGAAATGAAAAAGATAATTGAAAAAATAAAAGCTTCATTCAACTAGAAGGAAAAAATATGTTCATTGCAATGCTTACCTATACAAAACCCATCGAAGAAATTGATCAGCACTTAGCAGAACATCGTGCTTTTTTGGATGTTCATTACAAATCTGGCGCGCTCATTTGCTCTGGGCCCATGAATCCAAGAGACGGTGGAGTTATTTTTTCTGCTGTGAAGACGAAAGCTGAGTTTGAAAAAATGCTCGCCGATGATCCTTTTCAGAAACATCACTTGGCCACCTATAAGATTATTGAATTTGTTCCAGTGAAATATGCAGAAGGTTTTGAAAAGTGGATTTAGTTTTCAAATTTTAGGTTGCCGCAGTCACTTCGTTCCTTCGCAATGACAAACTAAAATTGTACTTGAGAAATTTTCTTAATTCCAACCACTAAACAGTTTGAGAAATTCTTCGTTGGTTTCGTATTTTGAAAGCGTTTCACTTAATTTGGTAATGGCTTCTTCTGGTTTGAGGCCTGAAAAGTATCCCCTCATTTTTCCAATTACTTTGCATTCATGATCACTTAAGAGGTTTTCTTCTTTTCTTGTTCCAGAAGCAGAAATGTCAATTGCCGGGAAAAGTCTTATTTCAGAGAGTTTGCGGGAGAGACAAAGTTCCATATTTCCTGTTCCTTTAAATTCTTGGAAAATATGTTCGTCCATTAAACTTCCAGTATCAACCAGTGCGGTGGCTACGATAGTAAGTGATCCACCCTCTTCCAGTTTTCTTGCTGTTCCAAAAAAGCGCCGCGGCATTTCCATGGCGTTTGAATCGAGTCCACCACTTAATGTTTTTCCGCCCCTGGCATTTCTGTTATGCACGCGTGCTAAACGAGTGAGGGAATCGCATAAAATAAGAACATCCTTTCCACTATTCGCTTCATCGATAGCTCTGTCCAAAAGATCGTTGGCGGTTTGAATGTGATGATCGGTATCGTGGTCGGATGATGATGCCACCACCTCGCCCGGAACACTGCGTGTAAAATCGGTCACTTCTTCTGGACGCTCTTCAACAAGCAAACAATATGTTTTCACTTCTGGGTTATTTTCTGAAACTGCTTTGCAGATTTCTTGGAGTAACGTTGTTTTTCCTGTTTTAGGAGGAGCAACGATGAGTGCTCTTTGCCCTTTTCCTATGGGCGAAATAAGATCCAAAATCCGCATACTCATAGGGCCGCCTGGTCTTTCAAGACGCAGGCGCTCGTATGGATTTATAGATGTTTTCTGCAGGAATTGTTTATAAGCATTTGAGCGTTTTGATGGTTGCGGAGAACGATTGTTCCTAGGGCTTCTAGGACGCTGAGCATTTCTTTTTTTCATGGTTTAATTCCATTGGGTATGTACGAAAATGAAAACAGTTTACGTATTAATTGAGGGAGAAAATATTTGCCTAAACCTTACATTTTTAACAAGCGTTTTCCTGGCCTAAAGGAAAGATATAAATAAGACAAGCAAATAAAATGCTTCTGGAAACGAACTTATAAGAGGTGCTCATCTCTTTTTAATCTTTGTATCTCTCGATTTTCCATTAAATGGTGCTGAAATATTTCTTCGAGGTCTTCTTCTTTAACGTTTGAATACCAAGTTCCTGCTGGATACACCACCATGTTACAGCCCGATTTACAATAGCCAAGGCAGCCAGACTTGGTCACCCTTACCTCTTTTTGCGGAAATTGACTTCGTACCATTTCGCGCAACTTTTCAAAAAGGGTTTCAGCGCCCCTCCCGCTGCAGCAGGTTTTACCTGATTCAGCGGGTCGTGAGTGCGTGCAAACAAAAACATGATGCTTCGGTCTTGCCATAAAACGTGCTTTACTCTTCTTCCTCAATCGGCGTCAACGTAATTTCATCAATGAACGTATCAGCATTTGTGGTTTGGAAGATAAGCCTAAAGTCTTTTGTAAAGTTGGCTGGAACACGAAACTGCCTTGTGTATTCGTGCCAGTTTCCATCAGCACTTTGAAGCGTTTCATCTGCGCCTTCAAAGTCTGCGTTTGAACTTGCGATACCCAACAAGGTGCGAAGGCTGCCTTGATTTAACTTATACTGGAACGTGTAATCGTAGAGACGCCCTGCTTCAACGGGAATGGAAAGCTGCTGCATTCCACCGGTTCCTCCAGCGGTATTGATGTGCATGCTTTGCGCACCTCCAACAAACTCATCTTCACTTTTTATTTTTATTGCTGGAGACGCATAAGAACGCCATGCACCAACTCCAACCGCTTCCATGTCTCCGTCTATAATCAATCCTGGTTTCGGAATAGGCCTAATAGTTATGTTATCTAAATAGACATCAGCAGGTCTGGTTGAGATAACCAAACGGAAACCACTGGTGAAGTTATCTGGCACTCTGAATTGGCGCGTATACTGCGTCCAGTTTTCGTTGATGTTTGTAATGCGCGTTGTCTTTCCTTCAAAGTCAACGTTGGAAGAATTAATTCCAAGCAATGTGCGTAATTCGCCTTCGGTGAGTTTGTATTGGAACGCACATTCATACCAACGACCAGGCTCTACTGGAATATCAAGTTGCTGAATACCACCATTGGTGCCGATGGTGTTGAGGTAAATACTTTGAACACCGCTTACTGCTTCAGCAATGCTCTTCTCTTTCACAGCTGGATTTCCGTAAGAGCGCCATTCTGCAACGCCGGCAAATTCCATGTTTCCATCTTTGAGCAGATTTTGCCATTCCGTTTCTTTCAGTTGAACGTTATCAATGTAAACATCTGCTGCGCGAGTTGCAGCAACAATGCGCAAGCCACTACTGTAATCTGCTGGAACTTGAAACTTTCTGGAGAAGCTAATCCAATTTCCATTTGTGGGAGACAAGATTGAAATCTTTCCTTCAAAATCTGTGTTTGAAGAATTAATTCCCAATAAGGTGCGAAGCTCTCCTTCGTTCAATTTGTACTGGAAGGAATACTCATACCACTTACCAGCTTCAACCGGAATATTGAGTTGTTGAATGCCGCCATCCGTGCCGATGGTGTTGAGATGCATGCTCTGAATTCCATCTGTAAATTCATCGCTGCTTTTTTCTTTTACACCTGGGTTCCCGTAAGAGCGCCACAGGTCTACGTTTGCTGACTCCATGTTTCCATCTAAAACAAGTGGGGATTGACCAGCTGAACAACCATTTGCATCAACAGCTTCACCCAATGGAGTAGAACCGCAAAGATCACGATTATTGCCAACTCCGTCACTATCTAAATCTGCAAACTCACTTGCATCAAGTGGGAAGAGATCATGGATATCGAGAATGTCATCGTTATCGTCATCAGTATCTGCATTATTTCCAATACCATCTAAATCGGTATCAAGTGATTCAGCTGCATTGAGTGGGAAGGCGTCATTGACATCAAGAACGCCATCGTTGTCATCATCGGTATCTGCATTATTTCCAATACCATCACCATCGGCATCTGCAGATTCTGTAGGGTCTAGCGGGAAGGCATCATCATCGTTGAGAACACCATCGCCATCACTGTCATTTTCTGGAGTTGCAACAGTAATGAAAGACCAAAGTGGACTTTCCACTTCTGCACCTTGATTATCATGTGCTACAATTTTCCAGACATAGCGAGTGTTGAAACTAAGCAAAGGAGTATTCCACTGCGCAACGTTAAGGTTTTGCGCAGCAAGTGCTAACGCATTTCCTTCTGCTGCAAAGTAGAGATCGTATTGCAGTGCATCTAGATCTGGATCAGTTGCTGTCCACGTTAGTTGAGTGTTTCTTTGAACATTCAACGTGTTATCAGCTGGGCTCATTTGTGATGCAATAACTGGAGCACTGTTTGCAACAACAATCTGTTGAGAAAGTGTATCTACAAAATACCCACGATCACGAACTTGGACACCAATAGTGTATATACCTCTCGCAAGGGCAAGAGTTTTTGTTTGATTGATTTCCCATGGCGTTTCAAAAGTTCCATCGCCGTCTAAGTCCCACCGTACAAGCATTTCGCTGGCATCGTCTTGAGCATCAAGTGAAGTAAGTGCATCAACTTGAACGGTTCCATTCGCTTGTGTCACCGTGCGTAATCTTGCAGTTGGCCTGCTGTTGAAGCCTATGCCTCCTTGGTAACCAAGTGTAATTCTGCTGCCGTCGGTATCTTGATAAATTTCATCATCGATTCCAGCGTTTTTGAATGGTGAATTGAGCGTGAGCGAATAATCTCGCGCAGCTGCATTTGTGAAAAGTGGATCTTGATTGAGCATGTTGTAGATTTCTACTGAGCGGGTTTCATCACCAACACCAAGATCATCAAAGATAGTATTTACCTGCCACATCCCATTTGTATCAAGCAAGAGTTTGGTTGGATAATCCAAACCAGGATCTTGGTTTTTCAAGAGGTCTTCCATATTATAAAAAATATTATGATAAAAAGACATCAATGGATGTTGATAGCTAGAATATACACCGTTATCGATCTCGGCAGCGGTATTGTTTTCAATAACTGCATGATCACCATCGGAGAAGAACATAAACGCATTTCCATTCGTAAATTCTGTGTGAAGAATATTATTTCGAATGTGAACTGGTTCTGTATTTCCCCCAGCAAGAACAATACCTCTCGTTGTTCTGAGGAAAATGTTGTTACTGATAATACTTCTTGGAGCTGAAACTACATTTATTTTCGGATAGCCAACGTCTATAGTAGCACCGTCAACTTGGGCATCGTCTGACATATTAAATGCATAATGAACAAACGTCACATCAGCACCTGAACCCTGAAGACGCACACCATCAGGAATTGTAAGCGTTGTTTCTACATTTGCATTTCCGTATTCGCCTGGCATTAACCACACAAGGTCACCAGATGCGGCTGCATCAAAGGCTTGCTGGATGGTGGCATAATTATCAGGCACAACCAACACTGGACGCGTTGGCAAAAATTGAATTTCATCGGTAATAAGTGATGACCAATTTCCAAGATTATCAGAAACTCTGGCAAAAACAGTATGCGCACCATTATTGGCATTGCCACCAAATTGCATGAGGTCCCAATCATGAACAACTGGAGTGAATGGAGCTGGATCTGTCCACGTCTGACCATCGTTAGAAAAACGCATTTGCGAATTTTCACCAATGCCTGCAACATTGTCTTTTACAAGAAGTCGAAGCGTCACAAGCGGATCTTTGGTACTAAATTCTCTTAAGTTCACTTCGACAGTACCCTCTGGACCCTCTAAGTCTGGAGTATATTGTTCGTTGAAGTATAAGGTTGCCCCGGGCTCAAGATAAACAGTGAAGTTTTCAGGAACATTTTGGTTTTCAACTGGAAAATAACTAATGCTGTAAAGTCCAGCTGGCGCACCAAGCTGTTGCCAATTTTCACCTTGCCCATTGAACTCTGCCACACCTGAAAAAGAGAATCTGGCATCACTATTTCCACTGTTCACCACTAAGACTCCGCTTGCACCAAATTCATATGCGCCCATATCTGGATTTGGACCTGCAAATGGAAGACCTGCAACTTGTCTTCCGGCATCGATCATTGGTGAGCCATTTTGTAAGTGATAATTCCGTGCATTGGCATCTACAAAGTTTGGAGCCACCGCAAGATTTCCATTTCCATTTGGAAAATAACAATCTGGATAGGCATCATCAAAGACATCGTTCGCAATGATGCTTACTTGTTCAATCGCACTTCCAACCAAGTGACAATATTGTGTGCTGTAGGAAATAATATTATTTGCAAGCAAGGTTTGTGCGGTGGTGTAATTTATTCGAAAGGATGTCTCATTATTTGTAATCACTGAGCTCATCACTTTAAGCGGACTATTCTGCCCAGAAATATTCACTGCCTCATAATTGGTGTCGAGAATACAATTACGAACCGTAGAAAGTGGCAAATTGCTATCTTGAATGTAGATACCTGCGCCGCCATGAGTTCCACTACCTGCACCAGTGAGGCGACAATGTTGAATAAGGTTATTTCCTCGCGGCACAATAACAGCATGACCGCTATTGTTATCTACGGTTATGCCTGTAATGCTTGAACCTTCTTGCATCACAATCGCATAGCCAACT
>Ga0210050_1001803_pt1 | contig 21953 bp, 22 predicted proteins | sample CryGey132114_all_FD_185463 | JGI IMG/M metagenome (GOLD analysis project Ga0210050, IMG submission 185463) | Groundwater microbial communities from aquifer - Crystal Geyser CG22_combo_CG10-13_8/21/14_all (SPAdes) (version 2) | ecosystem: Environmental > Aquatic > Deep subsurface > Groundwater ... | reverse complement strand
AAACCGATTATGTTCAGTAATTATTTTAAGTAAGTTTTCAAAGTGGTGCGGGGTGAATTTTTTCTGGGGGTAGAGCACTGGAAGGTTTCGACAGGGAGCAATCTCGCGAAACCTATCAAACTCCGAATACCAGAAACCATAGCTTGGCAGTTACACCGTGGGGGCGAAGCTCCATTGGTGAAAAGGGAAACAGCCCAGATCTCAAAATAAGGTCCCTAAATATATACTAAGTGTAAGATAAGAAGGTGAAATTTCTCTGACAATGAGGAGGTTGGCTTAGAAGCAGCCATCCTTTAAAGATAGCGTAACAGCTCACTCATCTAGAGATTTTGCGTCGAAAATAATTGGGGCTAAGTATATTACCGAATTTGAGGATTCGTGAACTTCATAGAGGAAATTGAATTTTTCCAAAAAAATTGCCGAAGGAGGCTGTAAGAGTGGTTACAGAGAAAGCCATAATTAAAGTCTCATGGGAAATTTCTCACTTCGGCAAACGAATTGTTTATGTTCTTTGTTCTTTATCTGAGTAGCTTATGCGCTGATTGCGATTTTTAAAAAATTCAGAATATTTTTTCTGATCAAAAGTTGCAATGTGGGTAGAATGCCCACCTCAGTTTAATTTTAATTGTTTTCTTGAAGCGAACCAAAATAAAAATGTTCGCTTCCTCTATGAAGTTCACGAGTGGTAGGAGAGTGTTCCAATCTGCTGTGAAGAAGGACTCGTGAGAGCCTTTGGAGCGTTTGGAAGTAAGAATGTTGGCACAAGTAACCGCAATGATGCTGAGAACGCATCACGTCGAAAGATCAAGGTTTCCTTGGTAATGTCAATCAGCCAAGGGTTAGTCGGGCCTAAGGGAATGGAGAAATCCGTACTCGATGGACATAGGGTTAATATTCCCTGACTTCTGTATTTTGTGATGGGACGACGGAGTGTAGTATGTATTGCTCATTATTGGATTTGAAGTTTGTTTCTTAAGAATGATGTATAGGAAAATCCGTACGCTACCTTTAATGGTGAATTTAAGAGAAATGAAAAGTTTTCGGTCTCGGCCGAGGATAATAATACAAAGCACGCTTCCAAGAAAAATCTCTAAACTTAAAAATATAGAATCCGTACCGCAAACCGACACAGGTGATCAGGTCGAGTAGACCAAGACGAACGAGTGAGTGGTCCCCAAGGAACTCGGCAAAAAAGCAGCCGTAACTTCGGGATAAGGCTTTCCCTCCCTACTTTTGGTAGAATATAAATATGTATATAGTGTATTTTTTAGAGCACAGTGATACAAAACAATCATATGTTGGGTATACTACTAATCTCAAACGACGTTTAGCAGAGCATAATGCTCACGGACGTAAATTTACAACTCGTAAACAGGGTAAATGGATTCTTGTATATGCAGAAGCATATAGAGACGAATCTGATGCCCGTGAGCGTGAAGGTAAATTAAAAATACATGGTAGTGCAATGATTTCTTTACTTAAGCGACTTAAAAAAAGTCGTTTGAGCCAAAAGTAGGGAGGGACGCAGCGAAAGTTTCTCTGGCAACTGTTTACCAAAAACACAGCTCCCTGCGAACTCGCAAGAGGATGTATAGGGGGTGACACCTGACCAATGCCAGAAGGTCAAATATCGCCGTTTTTTTTAACTTCGGTTAGGATTGGTGAGTGATATAAGCCCTGGTGAATGTCGGCCGTAACTATAACGGTCCTAAGGTAGCGAAATACCTTGTCGGGTAAGTGGAACTGCCCATCTAAAGAGTGATCTTTAGAGTAAATCTGGCTTATAACGGTGGAATCCTTTTATGTTAGTGCGTAAAAATAAAGGACAGTACCGTGGGAAGTTGTTTTGTCGATAACAATATTTTTGTTGTAGGCAGAATTAACCCCGTAACGACTTAGGTCGCCTATGTATAGTGGCGATCTGGATAAATTATTGATATAATTTATAACATGCCAGCTCTCAATAAAAAACGCAATATACAAGAGTATATTTCTGGATATGTAGATGGAGAAGGATGTTTTAGCATTTCATTTTCAAAACGAGAAAAATTTCTCGTAGGCTTCGAAACTAAACCTAGTTTTTCGGTCAGTCAAAATGAAGACAGGGCACAAATTCTTTTCTTAATACAAAAAGTTTTTGAATGTGGATTTATTAGACGAGATTATTCTGACAAAACTCTCAAATATGAGGTGCGAAGTCTGGGTGATCTAATCAATAAAGTAATTCCTCATTTTGAAAAATATCCTCTACTTTCAAAAAAACAAAAAGATTTTGAATCTTTCAAACAAGTTTGTATTTTGATGCAAAGAAATTTACATCGAGATAAAAAAGGTTTGCAAAAAATCATGAATCTTGTGTTTAAAATGAATCCAAGTGGAAAAAGAAAATATATGAAAGCGGAAATGCAAAAAGCGTTGAGATGAAGATATAGTCTGATCCTTCTCGTAAGAGAAGTAAACGAAAATGAAGTTCCGACGCGCACGAATGGTGTAATGACTGGAGAACTGTCTCGGGGACCAGCTCGGTGAAAATACAATGCCGGTGAAGATGCCGGCTAAGTGCAGTTAGACGAAAAGACCCTAGAAGCTTTACTATAACTTGATATTGGGCATGTTTTTAAGCTGCGTAGAATATATGGGAGACTTTGATGCAATTTTTTCGGGAATTGTTGAGTCGTCAGTGCAATACCATACTTTTTGAAGGCATGTTCTAACCAATACGGCAAAAACGTATTGAGACAGTATCTGGTGGATAGTTTTACTGGGGCTGTACCCTCCTAAAAAGTAAAGGAGGGGTTTAAAGGTCAGCTAGGCGCGAATGGAAACCGTGCCGATAGTGTAATGGCACAAGCTGGCTTGACTGTAAGAGGTACATCTCAAGCAGGTGGGAAACCAGAACATAGTGATCCGACCATACGCATTAGACGCGGTGGAAGCTCAACGGATAAAAGCTACTCTAGGGATAACAGGCTAGTTCCGCCTAAGAGTTCATATCGACGGCGGAGTTCGGCACCTCGATGTCGGCTCACCTTAGCGCGGCGGTGGAGAAGCTGCCAAGCGTTTGGCTGTTCGCCAATTAAAAAGGTACGCGAGCTGGGTTCAGACCGTCGAAAAGCGAAGCTTTTCGACAAGTAAAAAGTTGAAAGTCATAAAGTATAAAGTTTGGCTAATCGACAGTTTGAACCCTCAGAGGAATTAAGAACTAAGAAAGAACTTAAACTGTTTTAATCGAAATCAATCATACTAAAGTATTTAGTATCACGGCGGCGTAATATAGAAATATATTATGGCAAGCTAACTTATATCGGAGAAATCCTACATTATGAAGGCGGGGCTAAAGGTTCTGAACGAAGTGAAGGGACAACGCCGAGGAAAGGATTAGTGACTAGTAATTAGTTGCTAGTGTCTAGTAAAATACTAGAACCTAGAATCTATAAACTAGAACCTAATTCGTCCGTAGAGACTGAATGTTAGCAAACTAGAACCTAGCAATTAGAAGCTAGAACCTAGTTTATGTCACAGTCCAATCCCACGAGTAATCGTGGAAGAATAGTATTTTAAAGCTATAAGCCAAAAGCTAACAGCTATAAGCTATTCGATAGATGCGTGAGACAGGTTGGTCTCCTATCTACTGCACTCGTTGATTCTTGAGAAGATCTGCTTCTAGTACGAGAGGACCGAAGTGGACTGACCTCTGGTGTACGAGCTCTATTGCCAAATGGATTGCTCGGTAGCTATGTCGGGATTGGATAACCTCTGAAAGCATCTAAGAGGGAAGCCAGCTTCAAGATTAGGAATCGTTAAGAACCGTGAGAGATGATCACGTTGATAGGCTTTAAGTGTAAGCACAGTAATGTGTTGAGCTGAGAAGTACTAATGTTTCGATTCCTGTTAAGAAATTTGCAAACCACAACCTATCGCTTCCGAGCGATGGGGAGCAAAAAAAAGAAAACCCCGCCTAAAAAGGACGGGGCAAGCTTGAATATAATGTTCTGGTGCTTTGACGGCGGAGTCACATCCCCGCCTACAACGCTTATGCGTAGCATTGCGGGCAGGTCTTCCCATTCCGAATCCCAGTAGTAGAGCATAGCTCACTACAGGACAGGCAGAGAAACATGCCCCGTACTAAAATTTTGATTATAATGTTTGAACGTTTTGTCTTGGTGATTTGTCGCAAGGGTCACACCTCTTCCCATTCCGAACAGAGAAGTTAAGCCTTGTTGAGCCGATGATACTCTTTAGGGGAAAGTAGGCTGTCGCCAAGACAAAATGTTTAAAATTTTTAGTATCGGGGTTAAGCCCGCTAGTGCCAATGATACTCTTCACAGGGGAAAGTAGGTAAGCGCCAGAACAATGTATTTAAGATTATCAAAAAAACCTTGATGAATTTAAGGTTTTTTTGATTGTGGAGGAGGACTGGCCTCCTCCAACGATAATTTGGATAAAAAAAGCCCCGGATACGACGTATATCCGGGGTGAGGCATCACACCATGCTCTAGTTTTTCATTTCAAAACTGAGAGGGAGTAAATTTTGAAAGAAAAACAGTTAGTCTAGCCTGCATACGGTGGCAGATGAGGGAGTGCTTTAATGAAAAGCAGGGGGTAGACTAGCATGGTGTTATTAGAGAGAGTATGGGTGTAAAAAAAACAAGAGGTGTTTAATTATTCTGGACTTCTTATTTTAGTAGTCAACGGTGAATAATTTTTCATATTGTAATACCTCCTTAAAAAGTTTAAAAATAAATTTACAAGAATCCCTTGCTGATTCTATGTCAAAAGTACAAGTGAATTCTTTTTAGATATTACTCTTTTTGTTGATAAAGTCAAGCGAAAATAAAGAAGGTGTTTATAACATAAAAATGTACTTAGGGTATGATCCCGTAATAGAACTTTGTTAAAAATTTCACTACAGGGTATAATTATATTTATGAATTGGTTTTTTATTGCACTAGGGGCTCCATTTCTATGGGCATTTGTAAATATTGCAGATTCTTATCTTATCTCTAAATATTCTCAAAAGGACAAAGAACGCAGTTCTGGAGGTTTAGTTATTTTTTCTAGTTTAATAGGTATTTTTATTGCTTTTTTAATGTCGATTTTTGTTTCTGGGCTTTTTGATATTTCTTTTTTAGATAAGGTATTATTATTTGTTGCTGGATGTCTAACTGTAGTTTGGACTATTTTATATTTATATACTCTCGAAATAGAAGATATTTCTTCTGTTGTCCCATGGTTTCTCACGGTTCCTGTTTTTGGATATGTTCTAGGATATATATTTTTAGGGGAGACTTTAAGTTTTTATCAAATTGTAGGATCTATAATAATATTTTCGGGTTTAATTTTAATTTCTATAAATTTTAGAGAGGGGAAGAAGATTTTAAAGAAAAAACCACTGGTGTATATGGCTTTTGCTTGTTTTATTATAGCTGTGTCAGGAGTTATTTTTAAATATGTGACGATAGAGGGTAATTTTTGGGTTTCTTCTTTTTGGGAATATTTAGGGCTTGGAGTGACTGGTCTTTTAATTTATTTTTTTATTACTAAACATAGGGAAGAATTTATGTATATGAATAAAACAGGTGGGCATAAGATTTTCTCAGTGAACGTTGTGAGTGAGTTGATGTCTATATCTGGTAATCTTTTGACTAATTTTGCTTTGCTTTTGGCTCCTGTTGTTATGGTCTTTCTGGTGAGTAGTTTTCAACCTGCAATAGTGCTCTTTTTGACCATTTTAGGAACGAAATTTTTTCCACATATAGTGAAAGAGGATTTGTCTTTGAAAGTCTTGTTTCCCAAAATAGTGGCGATAGTGTTGATGACTGTAGGGAGCGTAATTTTGTTTTTGTAATTTTGATTTAGTTTTATTAAAGGATATAATAGATAAATAATGGATAATAAAAAACTGGCACCCAAAAAGTTATTTTCTCCCTTTAGTGTTTTTGCTTTGATTGTTTTTTCTAGCGTTATTATAAGTAATTTTTATTTTTTCTACTTTAAAAAAGATTATGAATTTATTGTGGAAAGTTTTTGTGATAGCACTTTGGAGCAATGTTTTGAACGTGATTGTACCAATCCTGATGATTGTCCGGCTGATGGTTTTTCCACTTTTAAAAGATATAGCTTAAATGCTAATGATTTTCAGTATTGTGAAAATGAGGATTGTACTTTAGCTTGTGAGAGCGAACAAATAGAATGTGAACAGATAGAATGTGAACCAGACCCTGAATTTGGAGAGAATTGCACTTCACCTGTTTCAGAATCAGAAAGTATTTCAGAAGAAGTGGTGGAAGAAGAATAAAAATTTATAAAATGGTTGAAATTGAAGACTATAATAAAATAATGTCAGACAGAAAACTTTTTGATAAGTTTGTTTATACGTCTTTACCTAAAGCTATAAAAATATTAGAAGAAAGACAAAAAGATCCTGAGCTCATAAAGAAGATTGAGAAACTTTTGAATAACAATATTCCAGAACCTTTTAGGAAGATTGATAAATATGGTATTAGTGGTAAACAGATAGCTACTCCTAATTCTGATACTAGATGGTTTATAAAATTAAATAATCAATTTGGCCTCAAGGCTGTTTTTCTTGAGTTTCATTCAGATAAATTTACTTCTAATAATGATTTTAAACATTCCTTAGGACAACTTATAATACATAAAAATTTCAATAAAAAAGGCGAATATAAAGAGAAGAAGATAACTATTATTGATTTTAATAAATATGATGGTAAGCCATTAAAAAATGTTTTGACTTTATGGTCAGAATCATTAATAGATTTTCATAGGAGACTTTTTGAAGCTTATAATTTTGATAAAAAAGATTTTATATTTTATGATGAATCTAAATGGTTAAGTGAAAATGGTTCTGTAGCAAAAGATTATTACAAAAATGATCTTATGTTATATATATGTCATGGAATACTTTTTGAAAATTTTTTGTTAAATGGTAGTGATGGAGAATTTACGAAGAATATTTTGTTGCCTGCTATTCAAGAAGTGATAAATTTGGTAGGAATAAAGCCTTTAATAGTTCCTATTCCTCCTATGGATATGGAAGAAGATTTGCATTGGTTTTCTTATGATGAAAAGATTAGACCCTTTATTAGATTATAATAAACATTATGGATATAAATACAATATTTAATACATGTTTTATAGGGACAGAAATAATGAGTTTAGCCTATTATTCTCATTTAGTTCCTGTTTTTTTTATTGCTTTATTAGCTACTTTAGTTTTTTTAAAGGCTGATAGAAATATTTTTTCTAAAACTTTTCTCGCTTTCTCTTTTGTTTTCTCTCTTTGGCTTATTGGTGATCTAATAACTTGGGTTTCTAATGATTATTATCTAATTTATGCGACATGGTCTTTACTTGTTTATATAGAAATTGTTTTTTATGTCATTGGTTTTTATTTTGCTACGGTGTTTGTACGTAGAACGGATATTCCATTATTAAGTAGGTTTTTGTTTTTTGTAGTTACACTTGTGCCTTTTTTTATAACAATCTTTCAAAAATCAGTAGAAGGTTTTAATCATCCTGTATGTGAAGCTTTTAATAATGGATTTTTGGATGAATATAAACTTTATTTAGAGATATTAATTGTTGCAGTAATTTTTGTGTATACACTTTTTCCATTTTTTGAAAAGAAAATTTTTCATAATAAAAAATCTTATTTTACAATGCTTGGCTCATTGTTTCTTTTCTTATCTATTTTTGGAGTGACTGAATATTTGGCATCTGTCACAGGTAATTATGAAATTAATTTATATGCATTGTTTGTGATACCGATTTTCTTGGTAGCCATGACTTACTCTATATTTAGTTTGGATGTCTTTAATGTAAAACTCGTCAGCACTTATGTGCTTGTTTTTGGATTTTTGATTCTCACAGCTTCTCAACTATTTTTTGTCACAGATTCGACCAACAGATTATTAACATTTTTGACTTTGGCATTATCATTAGTTTTTAGTCTTTTACTTTTGAAAAATCTTCACAAAGAAGCTAAACAAAGAATTTATATTGCGAAACTTAATACTGAACTTCAAAACCTTATCCAACAGAGAGAAAACTTGGTGCATCTTGTTACTCATAAAGTTAAAGGATCTTTTACTCGTTCGAAATACATTTTTGCTGGGATATTAGATGGGACTTTTGGTGATGTGAATGAAGAGGTGAAAAAGAGAGCAGAGCAAGGTCTGGAGTCAGACAATATGGGTATAGAGACGGTTGATTTAGTCTTAAATGTCGCCAATATGCAAAAAGGGATAGTCAAATATGAGATGAAAATATTTGATTTGAAAGGATTAGTTGAGAAAACGATATCTGAAAAGAGGGTTTCAGCTGAAGCAAAAGGGTTAAAGTTGGAGACGGAAATTGGAGGAGATACTTATAATGTGTTGGGCGATGTTTTCTGGCTGAAAGAAGTTTTGAATAATCTAGTAGAAAATTCTATAAAATATACCAGAGAAGGGAAGATAACAGTGGGATTATCAAAACATGAAAAAAAGATTTTATTTTATGTTAAAGATACAGGTGTAGGGGTGAGTGAAGAAGATAAGAAAAATCTATTTACCGAAGGTGGACGTGGAAAGGATTCTGTGAAGGTAAATGTTGATAGTACAGGCTATGGTCTCTATTCAGTTAAATTAATTGTAGAAGCACATAAAGGTAAAGTTTGGATGGAACCTAACAAAGATGGTCCCGGTTCTACATTTTTTGTAGAATTAGATGCACAATAACTTTCCCCATAAAAAATTTCTGAGCCTTCGTCCTCGGAGGCAAAAGGACAGGGGACCAACACGACTCTTAAAATTCTTTACGGGAAAGTTATTTTTTAGTATAATTTCCTTATGACATGGGCTCTTAAAAGACAGCTTTTATTTTTAGGGATTTTCATTGTGCTTTTATTAGCATTGGGATATTTAATAATTTCTCCCTATATAAACAAAACACCGACCTGTACAGATAATAAACAAAATGGAGACGAGACGGGGATAGATTGTGGAGGATCCTGTGCTAAGGCATGTATTTTTGAAGTAGATCAAATTTCAATTCTTTGGGCTCGTACATTTCAGGTTATTCCTGGACGTTATAATGCTGTAGCTTATCTTGAAAATCATAATAAAAATACAGTTATAAAAAAAATAAATTATAGATTTCGTTTTGCTGATAAAGATAATATTTATATAGGTAAAAGAGAAGGAGAGACTTTTATTCCAACTGGAGGTAAGTTTGCTATTTTTGAGGCAGGTATAGGTGTTGGTAATTCTATTCCCGTTTACACTACTTTCGAATTTACAGAGATGCCTGTATGGACTAAGGTATCGGAAGATAAAGTAAAGCAATTAAAGGTGCTCGTTTCTGATATAAAATTAGAAAATCAAGATACAAGTCCACGATTATCTGCTACCATTAAAAATGACTCTCTTTTTATTATTCCAGAAGTGAGTGTTATTGCGTTATTATATGACGAGAAGGGTAATGCTGTTTCTGCTAGTCATACTTATTTGGATGTATTGGAAACAGAGGAAAGTGAGAATATTAATTTTACATGGCCGGAACCTATTTTGGGGAATGTAATCGCTAAAGAAATAATTCCTTTATATGATATTTTTTTGGTTAAGTTGAAGTAATTAACCCGCCAAAATTTTTGTGGATGAAATTTATGATATTAATAGTAGGAAATAAAATTTAGGCGGGTAAAATATGATAGACAAAGTTCTTAAAAGAATAGATTGGCTTTTGGTTCTTTTTATTGTTCCTATAGTTTTAGGTGGTCTTTTTACGATGAAATCATTTATTCCACAAGAAGGTGTAATTAATTTTTTTGATAAACAGATTATTTGGATTATATTATCTTTTATTGTATTTTTTGTTTTTGCTTTTATTGATTTTAGATTTTTACGTCGTACGGATGTGTTGGTGACATTATTTTTAATATTTTGTACTTTACTAATCGTTTTGCTTTTTATTGGTAATATAATAAAAGGCTCACAAAGTTGGTTTTCTTTTGGTGTTTTCTCTTTTCAACCTGGAGATGTGATGAAACTTGTGCTTGTTCTTATTTTGTCAAAGTATTTTTCTCGTCGGCATGTGGAAATCAGAAATATAAAACATATTTTTATTTCTGGATTTTATGCATTTGTACCTTTTATTTTAATTTTGCTTCAACCTGATTTTGGTTCTGCAATGGTTATATTTCTTATATGGTTTGGTATGGTACTTGTTTCTGGAATTTCTAAAACGCATTTGTTTTTTGTTTTTTTGTCTGGTGCACTTATTTTTATTTCTCTTTGGACTTTTGCTTTTGCCCCATACCAAAAAGATCGTATTATTAGTTTTATAAATCCACTCGCAGATATACATGATTCTGGTTATAATGCATCCCAATCTATTATTGCTGTCGGTTCCGGACAAGTTTTAGGTAAAGGTCTGGGTTTTGGCACACAGTCTCGCTTGAAATTTTTACCAGAACCGCAATCTGATTTTATTTTTGCGGCATTTGCTGAAGAGTGGGGTTTTGTTGGTTCATTCTTTATTCTTTTACTCTATGGACTTGTTATTTGGAGGATTCTTCATTCTGCTTATTTAGGACTTTCTAATTTTGAGATGCTTTTTAGTATGGGAATTGCTATTTTTTTTATGAGCCATATACTTATAAATATTGGTATGAATCTTGGATTAATGCCTATTACAGGTATTCCATTGCCGTTTATGAGTTATGGTGGTTCACACTTAGTTACTGAGTTTGCAGGGTTAGGAATTTTAATGAATATGCGTAAATATGCACGATCAGTACACAGGGATGACATGAAAAACGAATTTCTTGGAGCGTAAGTTAATTAGGTGTTAGTAGCTAGGTGCTAGAATTATTTAAATCCCTAGAAACTAGTCACTAGAACCTAGAACCTAATGTATATAATTGATGGTAAAAAAATAAGAGATGAAATCTTGGCCAAAGTAAAAAAAGAAGTTGCTTCTTTGTCGTTTCGGCCGATTTTTTGTGATGTGCTTGTTGGTGACGATAAAGTTTCGATGCAATATGTAAAGATGAAAGCACATTATGCGGAAACAGTCGGTATCTATTTTCATAATGCAAATTTTTCTTCGTCTATTACAACAGAAGATTTGATAAAGGAAATAGAAATTTTAAATAAAATGGAAAATATGTGTGGAATTATTGTACAACTTCCGTTACCAGAAACTATAGATCGTAGGGCGATACTTGATGCTATTGATCCCGAGCTTGATGTCGATTGTCTTGGAACTGTTGCGAGCGAAAAATTTTATGCGGGCAATATATCTCTTGGTTTCCCCACGGCGCTCGCCTGTATGACTTTACTTGATTCTTTAAATTTTGATATTAATCCTTTGACTATGCTCAGGACAAGAAAAATAGTTGTCTTGGGGCAAGGAGATCTCGTAGGAAAGCCTGTTACCGCATTACTTAAATTTAGAGGATTAAATCCAAACATAATAACAAGTAAGACCGAGGGAAAAGAAAAAATTATAAAAGAAGCTGATATTATAATTTCAGGCACAGGAAAGGGGAGTTATATTACAGGTAATATGATAAAGAAAGGGGCCATTTTGATAGATGCAGGTACTTCAGAAGAAATAAGTGACCCGCCTTCTGGGCAGGGACGGGTAAATATCGTGGGTGATGTTGATTTTGAATCTGTAAAAAATGTAGCAGGTTTTATATCTCCTGTGCCAGGAGGGGTAGGGCCTGTGACTGTGGCAATGCTCCTAAATAATGTACTTAATGTGGCGAAAAATATTAATAAAAATTAATGCCCATCTTACATATCAGCTATAGCGTATATTTATAAATAATATATAATATGAAAATATGGTAAGTAGATATTATAAAGGTATACAAGTGAATGTTTTTGGTTTACCAGTTTTTAGTAGTTCCAAAAAGAAACAAAATAAGAAATCTCACAGAAGAGTCAGAAGTCTTTATCATATTTCTTTTTTATCTCACTTTAAAGAAAATTCCCCAAAAAATCTCATAATTATTTATGACATACCAGAAAATTTAAAAAAAGAACGCGATTGGTTTCGTCGTCACCTAATAAAGTTTGGATATATTATGATACAAAGAAGTGTCTGGGTCGGACCCTCTCCACTACCAAAAGATTTTCTTGATTATCTAAAAGAAATAAAAATAGGGGATAAGTTTAAAACCCTAAAACTTGCAAAACCGTATAACTCCTCGATATCAGCTATAGCGTAAATGAGAGATTAGAGCTTTTTATTTGAATGTATTATAATTAAATTTCTATTAAGCAAGACTTAGTGGAAGATAAAAGCAGATAAGATGATGTGGATATATTATGATATATTATATATATGGGAAAAAAAATTAAAATAAAATGTCGTGGGATTATTTTTTATGAAGGGAAGTTACTTTTGGTAAAACATCCAGGAGATGTAGAGAATTACGCATTGCCTGGAGGGAAATTAGAATATGGAGAAAAAATTTTGGATACGATAAAAAGGGAAATATTAGAAGAGTTTGGAATAAAATCGGAGATTGGTAGACTTTTATATGTAAACAATTACATTGAAAAAGATGGGATAAATTATATTGAATTCTTTTTTGAAATAAAGAATGTAAAAGATTTTATAAGTATAGACAGTTTTAATGGGATATATAAGGATGAATTATCAGAAATAGTTTGGAAAGATCAAAAAGACGAAATAAAAATTTTGCCAGAGCAAATAAAGATTGATTTCCAAAATGGTAAATTATTAGAACAAGAAGTTAAATTTGTTTCATAATGTTGTTAAATAATCAAATATTTTTCTTTTTTTATAATTTATCTCATCAATCTATTTTTTTTGATAGAGTAATTATTTTCTTTGCAGATATCTTTCCATATATTGTTGTTGTTTTAGCTGTAATATTTTTACTTTTTCATAATGAAGTTTTGTTTTCCCAAAATCCGATAAAAGAATTTATAAAAAAGTGGAAAGAAATTACTTTTGTGTTTTTTTCTGGCGCTTTTGCTTGGATTTTGGCTCATTTTTTGAAATTTTTATTTCATATAGAAAGACCTTTTGATTTATTTACTCAAGTTATTCCTCTTTTCTCTGAAACAGGTTATGCTTTTCCATCAGGACATGCGACTTTTTTTATGGCTCTGGCTGTAGCTTTATTTTTTAATCATAAAAAAGTAGGCTATGTTTTTATTCTTTTTGCATTATTGATAGGAATTGCTCGTATCATGGCTGGAGTTCATTTCCCGATTGATATTTTAGGTGGATTTATTTTAGGGTTTTTTATTGCGTTTTTTTTGAAAAATGTGTAGAATGACTATATATTTACCTGCCTACCGGCAGGCAGGTGTGGAAAAATTATGTTAAAAAAGATAATTTATATACTAATAATACTTATCTTAGGATCTGCCGTGGCTTTTTTTGTCTTTAAATCGGAACCTAAATTAAACCCTAATTTTGAAGCTGAAAATTCATTTTTTAAGAACTCCCAATTTCGTCTTGGTCTTGATCTTTCTGGTGGAAGTCATTTGATTTATAAAGCCGATGTGAGTGGAGTACCAGGAGGAGAAGTATCTGCGTCAATGGATGCATTACGAGATGTGATAGAACGTAGAGTAAATTTGTTTGGTGTTTCTGAACCAATAGTGCAAGTGCAAAATAGTGGATTTGTTTCTGGAGAAGATGAAAAGTTGATAGTTGATCTTCCTGGTGTGAGAGATGTTGAGAAGGCGACAGCTATGATAGGACAGACCCCACTTTTGGAATTTAAAATTGAAGCTCCTGAGGGTACACCACAGGAAGTAACTATAGATAAAGATGGAAAAGTTGTTTTGGATGTTGAGTCTCAATTTGTTTCGACAGAATTAACAGGTAGATATTTAAAGAAGGCCATTCTTGAGTTTGATCAAACTACTCGTGAACCAAAAGTCAGTTTACAATTCGATGACACAGGTACTAAACTTTTTGCTCAAATTACAAAAGATAATATAGGTAAAATGGTGGCTATATATTTAGATGGAGCACCTATTTCTACTCCTGTTGTTCGTGAAGAGATTCCAAATGGTCAAGCTGTGATATCTGGTAGTTTTACACCATCAGAAGGTAAATTATTGGTTGGTAGATTGAATTCTGGTGCACTTCCTGTACCTATTACACTTTTGTCTAGACAAACTATTGGAGCAACATTGGGCAGTAATGCTGTTACAGCTGGGGTGAAAGCTGCAATTATTGGATTTTTAATTATTGCATTGTTTTTAATTCTTTGGTATCGCTTGCCAGGACTTATTGCAGTAATTGCTCTTTGTATATACATAGCAATAATACTAGCTCTCTTCAAATTGCTTCCTGTTACTCTCACAGCAGCTGGTATCGCAGGGTTTATCATTTCTATTGGCATAGCTGTGGATGCAAATATTCTTATTTTTGAAAGATTAAAAGAGGAATTACATTCTGGTCACACTATTTCAGATGCTGTATCTGCTGGTTTTCATCGAGCTTGGTCTTCTATTCGTGATTCTAATATTTCAACTATTATTTCTGCTGTTATTCTTTTTTGGTTTGGTACATCTTTAATTAAAGGATTTGCTTTGACACTTGGTATGGGGGTATTAGTATCAATGTTTTCTGCTATTGTAATTTCTAAAGTTTTTCTTTCAGGAGCTACTTTCATAGGAGAAAACAAAGTTGCGAGGTTTTTATTTAGTTCAGGATCATCAAAATGATTTTAATATTAATTATAAGCTATAAGCTAAAACCTATAAGCTAATTAAAATGTTTATAATAAAAAATAAAAAAATATTCCTTAGTATATCAGCAGTCTTAGTTTTATGTTCTGTTGCTTTACTTTTTATATTTCCACTCAAAATTGGTATTGATTTTAAAGGTGGTGCATTGACGGAAGTTGTCTATACAAGCTCCCGACCAGCTCAAGCTGATTTAGATAATGTATTTAAGACTCTTGATCTCGGTTCTGTACTTATCCAACCAACGGGGGAATTGGGTTATATTGTTAAATCTCTTGATTTGAATGAGGCTCAACATTCTTTACTTTTAAAAACACTTTCAGAGAATGGTAAAAGTCCGCTTGAAGAGAAAGATTTTAATTCTATTGGACCTTCTGTTGGGCGTGAACTTACCAGGAAAGCAATTATTGCTATCATATTAGTTTCTCTTGCTATTATTTTATTTATTGCTTTTGCTTTCAGAAAAATTTCTAGACCAGTTTCTTCTTGGAAATATGGTCTTATGGCTGTGGTATCGCTTTTACATGATGTTATTATTCCGATTGGACTTTTTACTTTATTGAGTCATTTTTATGGCGCTGAAGTGGATACTCTTTTTGTGGTTGCAGCGCTTACTATTTTAGGATTATCTGTGTCTGATACAATAGTTATTTTTGATAGAATAAGAGAAAATTTAAGAAATGCTAATAAAGAAATTTTTAGTGAAACTGTCGGAAAAAGTTTAAATCAATCATATATGAGATCTGTCTTTACTTCTCTCACAGTCATAATAGTTTTATTGTCTCTTTTCTTTTTTGGTCCTGAGTCTACAAAATATTTTGCATTAATGCTTACAGCTGGGATGTTCTTTGGGACATACTCCTCCATTTTCTTAGCGTCTCCTTTACTTGTTTTAATTGAAGAATTACAAAATAAGTCGAAATAATTTTATTAGATAATAAATAAAACATATGATTTATCTTTACATAGTTTTAGGAGTAATAGTTTTGTGGATTGTTTTTGCTTATAATAGTTTTGTTAAATTAGTTAATCGTACAAAAGAAGCTTGGGCAGATATTGAAGTTCAATTAAAACGTCGATATGATTTAATTCCGAATTTAGTAAATACTGTTAAAGGTTATGCGACTCATGAATCAAGTGCTTTTGAAAATGTGACTAAAGCTCGTACTATGGCTATGGGTGCTCAGGGGCCGACTGAAGATCATGCAAAAGCAGAAAATATGTTGACTGGTGCTTTGAAATCAATTTTTGCCATTTCTGAAGCTTATCCAGACCTTAAAGCTAATACAAATTTTTTGGCATTACAAAATGAACTTTCTGATACGGAAAATAAGATTCAATCTGCTCGCAGGTTTTATAATGGTAATGTTCGTGACTTAAATATTGCGATTGAAAGTTTTCCTAATAATGTCATCGCTGGTGTTTTTAAGTTTTCAAAAATGGAATTGTTTGATCTTGCTGATAATGATGTTGCTCAAAATCCTGTAGAAGTAAAATTTTAAAAAAATTAAGAAGCTTAGCAACTATAATTTTTTTAACCCTGTAAAATAATTTTTGCAAAGTAAAAATTGTCCAAAGGACATTTAACAGGGTAATGATTTTAATAATCGCTTTGCTCATTTAAAATCAATTATATGACAAAATTTGGAAAATTATTACTTATAGTAATATTGATAGTGATTTTAGTTGTGGTTGTTTTCTTTTTTCAAAAGCCAGTAGTAGACGTTAATCCACCGCCAGAAGATAATATTATTCTGAGAGAAATTCTTGGTAATAAAGATGATTTAATTTCATTTTCTATTTTACCTAATTCAAAAGTACAAGGAGTGGTATCCTATCAGGGTGCCGTTAAAGGAGGATATTTCTTTGAAGCGAATATTTTGATAAATATTTTAGATGCTAATAAAAATGTTTTGAAAACAAGCAATGCGATAGCCATGACCGATTGGATGACGATAGAGCCAGTGGAATTTGAAGGAAATATTGATTTTACAAATTTACCCAAAGGATTAGCTTATATAGAAATCCACAATGATAATCCTTCAGGATTACCAGAGAATGATAAATCTGTATTGATTCCAATTGTTATAGACTAAAAAATGGCGACCCTTTATACACAACAATCAAAAAATATTACAAAAACTTGGCTTTTGATGAGTGCTTTTTTTGTGATAGTTATTGGTATCGGTTTTTTCTTTTCACAGTATTATGGGAATACAAATATTTTGTATATCTTTGTTATTTTTAGTGTAGTAATGAATATTACAAGTTATTGGTATTCAGATAAAATAGCACTCAAATTAAATCATGCCAGACAGATAAAGAGGGAAGATAATATAGAACTTTGGAATATAGTTGAAAATCTTTCTATTACGGCAGGACTTCCGATGCCGAAATTATGCATCATGGAAGAACTTTCTCCGAATGCTTTTGCTACCGGACGTGATAAAAATCATGCAGTTGTCTGTGTCACGACTGGCTTGCTCCAAATTTTGGATAAGACTGAACTTGAAGGTGTGATTGCTCATGAGCTTTCGCATATAGGTAATAGAGATATTTTACTTTCTACTGCTGTGGTTGTATTGGTTGGTTTTGTATCAATTGTGGCAGATATATTTTTACGTTCTACTTTTTTTGGTTTGGGAAAAAGTAGAGATAGTGATAATAAGGCTGGTAATATAATGATGCTTATAGGAATAGTTCTTTCTATCCTTGCTCCTATTTTTGCTACTCTTATACAATTAGCTATTTCTCGCAAGAGAGAGTTTTTGGCAGATGCTTCTGGTGCATTAATCACTCGTTATCCTGAAGGACTTGCAAATGCACTTCAAAAAATTTCAAATCATTCTAGTAAAATGCAATATGCAAATAAAGCAACGGCGCATCTTTTTATTGTTAATCCTTTTGGTTCTAGAGGAGTTTTAGGTAAAAAGATTTCTAATCTTTTTAGTACTCATCCACCTGTAGAAGATAGAGTAAAAGCTTTGGTTAATAAATAAACAAAATTATACTTTTTCACGGCTCGCACTCGAACCTAAATGTGGTTTATGAACCTAATATTGCGTATACCGAAAAAAGTATAATTTTGTTTATTTTTGCTTTATTTATCTAGTGATTTTGGTATAATCTTAATATGAACATTAAGGATGTTGAAAATCTGGCTGAGCTTGCAAAAATAGATTTAAATGAAGATGAAAAAGAGCAAATCCTAAAGGATATGGAAGGTATTTTAGGGTATGTGAAAATCATTGAGAGTGTGGAAACCCCGACCATAGTCGGGGTCCCGACAGGGGTCGGGATAAATGTATGGAGGGAGGATGAGGTTAAACCCTCAATTTTTTCGAAGGATCTTATATTGAAACAATTTCCAGATTCACAAGACGGGTTTTTAAAAGTCAAAAAGATATTGTAAAAAATTATTAAAAATCAAAAATTTCTGAGCCTTCGTCCTCGGAGACATAAGGACAGGGAACCCACGACTCTTAAAATTTTTATTTTTAATAATTTTTAAAATAACATGTTAAATATTAAAGAACTTACAATTAAAGAAGCTGGAGATATGATGAAAAGAGGAGAAATTACTTCTGTTAATCTTGTGTCTGCTTGTTTTAAAAATATAGAAGAAAAAAATAAAGAATTAAATATTTTTCTTGAAGTTTTTAGTGATGTTTTAGAACAAGCAAAAAATGCTGACGAAATGATAAAAAATGGAAAGGGGACCAGAATTACAGGTATCCCGATTGCAATTAAAGATAATATGTTGATAATGGGCAAAAAAACTAGTTCAGCATCTAAAATGTTAGAAAATTATACTGCGACTTATGATGCTTTTGTAATTAAAAAATTAAAAGAAGCTGGGGCAGTATTAATAGGTCGAACAAATATGGATGAATTTGCAATGGGTTCTTCGACTGAAAATTCTGCTTATGGACCAGTAAAAAATCCTATTGATCCATCTCGAGTTCCTGGTGGTTCCTCTGGTGGTTCAGCTGCAGCTGTAGTTGCTGGTATGGCTCTTGGGGCATTAGGTTCTGATACAGGAGGGTCAATACGACAACCAGCTTCATTTTGTGGACTTGTAGGAATGAAGCCTACTTATGGTATGGTCTCGAGGTCAGGACTTACTGCTATGTCTTCTTCTCTTGATCAGATAGGTCCATTTGCTAAAACATCTGAAGATGCAGAGATAATTTTTGATTGTATAAAAGGATATGATGAAATGGATAGTACTTCTATTAATTTCCCACGAACCAGGTTCAGGGGAGTTTCCCCTGAACCTGGTTCAGGGGAAGATTTAAAAAAAATAATTGGTATTCCTTGGGATTTTTTGAAAGAAGGGGTTGATATTGAAGTATTAGAGAATTTTAAAAATGTTGTAGAAAAATTTAAAAAAGCGGGTTATGAAATAAAAGATATTTCACTTCCGTATTCAAAATATTCTTTGGCAGTTTATTATATAATTATGCCTGCTGAAGTATCTACTAATCTTTCACGATTAGATGGCATGAGATATGGTTTGAGAAAAGAAGGAGAAAACCTACCTACTGGTAAGGCAGGTATTTTTGATACTTATAAAAAAAGTAGGTCTTTAGGTTTTGGACCAGAAACTCGAAGGAGAATCATTTTAGGTACTTATGTTCTCTCTCATGGATATTATGATGCATATTACAATAAGGCTTGGAAAGTTCGTAGAGCTATAATGAAAGAATTTCAAGAAATTTTTAAAGATGTAAATTTTGTAATGACGCCTACTACACCTACACCAGCTTTTAAATTTGGAGAAAAAAAAGATCCTTTAGCAATGTATCTGTGTGATATCTTTACAACACCAGCAAATATCGCAGGTCTTCCAGCTATCTCTATTCCTTCTGGTTTTTCATCTCTAGGATTGCCGTTTGGTATACAATTTAGCGGTCCATTATTTTCGGATGAATCCCTATTTGCCATTGAAAAGGATTTAAGAGATAATATATAGTATATATGTATACATCTGATAATCCTATTATAAAAGACTCATTTCTTGGTTCTAAATTCCTTAATCCGGATTATTTATTTACTCATCTTTCTGAATTTGTGAGTTATGTTTTTACAGAAAAAACGCTAGATGTCATTTATGTTTTTCTTTCTTTTTTAGCTATATTCTTTATTGCTATTATCATTTACGTTACCATCAGAATGTTTGAAATTAGAGCAAAGGAACATGCACATTTACAACACGAGATTGCTGAATTTGCTCATACTAAGGCTTTAAAAAAAGAAGAATTACAAGAGGAGATATTTAAAAATAAGAAATGGAAAAAAGTTTTGGATTATCTTTTCTCAGATAATGAAAATGATTGGAAACTTGGGATAATTGAGGCTGATTTAATGCTTTTTGATTTGCTTACTCAGTTAGGTTTCAAAGGAGAAAATTTAGGAGATAAATTAAAAAATGCTAATAGAGAGAGTTTTCGTAGTTTAAGTTCTGCTTGGGAGGTACATAATATAAGAAATAAAATAGCTCACGAGGGTTCATCTTTTGAAGTTTCCTTACATGAAGCAAAAAGAGTGATTTCTCTCTATGAGTTAATTTTTAAAGAGTTTGGGTATATTTAACCCGCCAAAATTTTTATGAATTATGTTTATGTTTTACAAAGTCTAAAAGACAAAAAGTTGTATGTTGGGTGTACGTCTGATTTAAAAAAGAGGTTTGATATGCACAATAATGGTAGGGTTGAGTCTACCAGAAATAGAAAACCATTTAAAATTATTTTTTACGAAGCTTTTTTAAATAAACATGATGCGTTTATCAGAGAACAATGGTTAAAAACTGGATGGGGAAGAAATCACCTCCAAAAAATACTGTCTAGTTATTTAAAAATTTAGGCGGGTAAATTGTTGCGGGGTCACGAATCGAACGTGAGTCTTAAGGTTATGCTTACCACTATAGCTTTCGCTATTCCATCATTTGATGGATTTGGGGTCTGGACTATACCATCTCCTTTCTAAAAATAAATTAAAGATTCAGGAGTTCGCCATCTAGTCTCTACACATTTATTTTTGATTTAAATCAAAAAATTTAGCTCGGAATTGTCTTTTCATTTTTTTAATAACGAATAGGATTTCTCCGAATTTGACGAATACGCACTCAAAGATTTCTCTTTGAGGGGCCCATTATGTCGAGCCTTACGAGATACCTCTTCTCTACCCCGCTATAAAGATAATAATATATTAAATTATTTTAATATGCAAGTTATTTTTGTACCTATTTTGGTATATAATATACCTTATGTATTATTCACACGTAAAAGAAGCAGTTCAAAAAATAAGACAAAATGGAACAAGCTTAAGTGATATTGTAAAAAAGTTTGGCATAACTAAATCTACTGCTAGTTTTTGGTGTAAAGATATTGTTCTTTTAGAATATGCGATTCAAAAAATAAAAACACATGGCAAAGAAAAATCTGTTAAAGGTCTTTTGAGATATTCAGAATTTAAACGAAAAGAAAGGATAAATAGAAATATTTTTCAAAGACAAGAAGGTGTGGAAATTTTAGGTAAATTGTCAAAAAGAGATATTTTAATGATCGGACTAGGTTTGTATTGGGGAGATGGTTATAAATATGAAAACGGAGAACTTGGTTTTACAAACAGTAACCCAGAGATGATACGTTTCTATTTTAAATGGTTGGAACTGTGGAATGTAAAAAAAGATTCCCTAATATTTCGTCTTACTATTAATGAGTTTTTTAAGAGAGAAGAAAAAGCAATAAAATCTTTTTGGTTAAATTTTTTGGACGTTAAAAAAGAACAATTTTCAAAAACAACTTTTATAAAAACTAATCTTAAAAAAGCTTCTTTTAAAAATAAGCAAAAATATAAAGGGATATTAAGGGTTAAGGTTAGAAGGGGTACTCATTTAAGAAATAAAATTTTAGGAGCCATAGAAAACATAGCCGCGGGTTGAAAGCTTTTATTTTTAAAGATTTTTTGTTATATTGATAATTATGTCGGTATAGCTCAGGTAGTTAGAGCGGCACACTCATAAAGTGCAGGTCCCAGGTGCAACTCCTGGTGCCGACACAAGTTTTATTATTAATTCAGACTCTCCAAGAGAAGTAATTTTATCGTTTATAATACAGTACACAGAATGCTTTGAAATTATGCAAAATTATGTATAATAGTAAGTGTTCTTTGTTTCTTGAGAGAAAGAAAGAAAAGTTT
>Ga0210050_1001800_pt1 | contig 21977 bp, 22 predicted proteins | sample CryGey132114_all_FD_185463 | JGI IMG/M metagenome (GOLD analysis project Ga0210050, IMG submission 185463) | Groundwater microbial communities from aquifer - Crystal Geyser CG22_combo_CG10-13_8/21/14_all (SPAdes) (version 2) | ecosystem: Environmental > Aquatic > Deep subsurface > Groundwater ... | reverse complement strand
CACTTTATGATTATTGTTTGTTTGTGGAAAACATATATTTTACATATTTTATTATTCATGTTTTAATTTAATTAGTTTAAGATTTGAAAATTATATATATCAAATTACAGAAAGGAGGTGATTAAATGAAGAAGGTTGAAAAAAAAATTCGTCCATTTGGTGCTGATTTAGTTAGAAAAGCTCCAGTATGTAGCCCATCAACGGGGTCTACAAAATTAAGAACTGGCACGCCGCCTAACACTTCTACCGATAAAGATTCTTAAAAGTTTGGCGGGAGGATTTTTAAAAATTTCCTCCCGCTTTTTTATAAAATTTAAATTATAAAGGAGATTAACTAATGTCAGTTCTTGTTATTACAGCGGAAGATGACGCTCATGTTGATTATTTACAAAAACATTTTGACGAACCATTTATCATTTTTGATCCATCTAAATTTCCTAAAAATAACGATATAACATATAAATTAAATAATGGTTATTTTCAAATTTTTAGCCAAAATATTGAATTATCTTCAGTTCAAGCTATATGGTATAGAAAACCTCGAATTTTGACTATTGATGAATGGCCTGTAGATAAAGAATATAGATCGTTCGCTCATAGCTCTTATGTTAATTCTATCAAAATGCTTTACGGTTTAATGCGAGATAAAGTTTGGGTTTCAAATCCTTGGTCTATTTGGAGATCTAATAATAAAGCTTATCAACTAGAATTGGCTTATGAATTAGGATTTAGAATTCCGAAAACTTTAATAACAAGCTCACCTGAACAAGCAAAAAAATTTATTTTGGAATTAGATAGCGTTATAACAAAAGAATTGAGCGATGATTTTATTTGGAAAAATGGTGATGCTTATGGATTTTATACTACTCTCATAAATAAAAATATTGATTTATCGGGTCTCATAGTTAGTCCAGCTATTTTTCAAGAATGTATTAATAAATTATATGATGTTAGACTTACAGTAATAGGTAGTAAAATATACCCTTGTGCAATTTATCAAACTGGAGATATGCAAAATGAAATTGATTGGAGAGTTGGTGCAGAAAATACTAATTTAATATATAAACCTATTACCGACTTTCCTTCAGAGCTTGGCCGAAAATGCGTGGAAATGCTTAATATTATGGATCTTAATTTTGGGGCATTTGATTTTGTAGTTGATAAAGATAAAAATTTTTGGTTCATGGAAGTAAACCCTAATGGACAATGGGCATTTATTGAATACGAAACAGGGATGCCGATTTCGGAAGGCATTGCTAATTTTATGAAAAAAATAAATTAATTTTAATAGAGGCTTATTGATTATCAGTAAGCCTCTTAGTTATTATTATATATATGAAATATCCAAATATTGCTAAAAAATTATCTATAATGGCAAAACTAGATAAAGAAACTCGAAATAAACTTGAGTTAAAAAATATTAATAAAGAAATAGCCTGGAATAATATTGAAAAAATAGATAAAAAAAATACTAAAAAATTAAAGGAAATAATATCTCATATTGGGTTACCAACTGTGAGTATGGTTGGTAAAAAGGGGTCACTAAATGCTTGGCTTATAGTGCAACATTCTGGAATGAGTGAATTAAATTTTATGAAAAAATATTTAAAGATGATGGAATATAATATGAATGATATTATCCCATATACATACGCTTATCTAATTGACCGTATATATATGTTAGAAAAAAAACCGCAAATTTATGGCACTCAATTTATAGAAAAAAATGAAAAAATAAAACCTTATTTAATTTATGATATAAAAAATGTTGATAAACGAAGAAAACAAGTTGGTCTTAACACTTTTAAAGAGACTAAAAAAGAAATTGGAGCTGTTTAAGTTTTATAAAGTTTCTGGGCGATTATTAAAAAGATATATTGATTTTTATCAAGAGTGTTAATTATATCAATATTTTAGTTATTTTATTTTTTTGATAATTGATTAAAAGATTTTTTAATATATCATCATTTTTGTCGTAAATAATATTTTTAGTTTTTTTGTCGCGTTTTATCCACCATTCATTTTTAAATAAGTTATCTAGCCAATCAACCTCTGCTTTGGTGCCATACTTTTTTAAAAATTTTCTTTGGGCTTCATAAGCCTCTTCTTCGGTTTTTTGGCCATGGTGTTTTTGATCTTTTTTATATTGTAGAAGATGATGGGCTTCATGTATTAGAAGAGATGCCAGATATGGCATACTAGATTCAATAATAGTGCCTTGCTGACATATATATATATTTTCTTTAGGAAAAAGAATATTATTATAGTCTTTATTTGGATAAATAATAATGGCTTGAAGTTTTTTAAGACGGGAAAAGCTTTGCGGAGCATGGGTTTTAATAAATAAGAGAGCTTTTTTTATAATATCTATCTCTATTTTAGTAGAGGCTAATATCTCTATATTATAAATTTTTTTAGAATAATAAACGTTTTTCATTTTATTTATATTATAATTAGTAAATATTAAAATATAAATAGACGCAAAAAAACTTTAATATATTATGTAGTTTAAATTATTCAAGTGATAGTTTTATATAAAAAAAGACCCATAAGCGATTAAACTTATGGGTCGTGAATATTTGATTCAAATAAAAAATTAATAAACGTCCCAGTCGCCAATTGAGGTTTCAATTGGGGTTTGGGTGGGAGGAATAGGAGCCTCAATTACAACTGCCGCAATAACGGAAGCGGTAAAGTCCGATCCCTTTAAATCAATCCCCTGGTAACTAGGGGCTATTAAAACTTTATAGCTCCCCGATACTTGAGGGGGTGAAATTACAACTTGGCGAGCCGTACCCAGCAAAGGAGGATTTACTCTATCAATAAACGTGTTGTTTATTGTATAGAGATGAATCTCGAAATTATCGGGGTTAGCTCCTTGCCAATTCCAGAAAGCCTCTAGATTTCCGCCTACCAAAACCTTTAAACCTATACTCCCAATAAATCCGGGAGTCGGGGTGGGGGTTAAAGGAATGGGAGTTGGGGTGGGAGGAATAGGAGTCGGAGTCATAGTGGGGGTTGGCGTATGAGTGCCGGCCGGACCACTACTGTTTACCTGCGGGTAAACGGTAAACATTCCAAACGGAGGAATGGTAACTATGACTCTGAATTTGTTGATATTGGCGATGTTTTCGGCAACGTCCTCGTCGCCAATGACAACGCCAAAACCGAATATTTGGCTATCCCCTATTTGAGGAATAGGGTTGCCAACGATATTGACCCCCGGCTCAACTTCTAACTGCCAATACTCCGGTTTATTTTCTATTCCCTTAAGTGCGGGGATATGAATAAGCATTGATATGTTGGAGTTAGAAAATGGAACCAAAGTTCCAGTTGGGGTAAAGACCGAGGTATCTTCCCAATGGAAAATTTGTTCGGGGGGAAGAAGAGAACCATTAGCCCAGGCTATATGGACAAGGGGCTTTTGGTTTTCGCCTATGATTTGGAATGAATAATCCTCGGTTTGAAGATTAGCAACAGACTTATTAATCACTCTTTCGTCTACCAACGGATGCCCCACCTTAAAAATATTATAAGGGTTATAAATAAGACCAGCCTCACTTATAACACGCAAAGTGAGGGTTTTATTTATTAAAGAAGACGCCTCCGATACAGACCAATCTTTCTTATTTAAATATGATTCATTGGTTACGCCGTCTATGAGCCAATAGGCTCTAGTGTTGTAACCGGTTTCTAAGAAAGATATGGATAAAATCGGATTTATAGATGTTTGATTTCCGCCAGAGGACTGAATTATTATATCCCCTTCCGGTTGAGAATGCTTAATTTCTTGGGTTTTGGCTAAAATTTGAGCAATCCAAGCGTGTTCACACACCTTACAATATCCCCATCTCGGATCTTGGATATTCATTATGCAAGCGCCTGTAGTTGGTGCAAAAAGAGCATCACCAAAAGCACCTATGCTATTTTGATAAGGAAAATCTTCTGGATTAAATACTCCAGGACCAAATGCTAATTTTCCAAAAGATATGTGGGGAACTCTCCAAGTCGGCAATGGCACATTATCCTCAATTAAAGCTGCCCAAGGGATTTTTTCCCTAGGGATATCAACGATATTGACGTTGATAATTTCGCCGTTTACTATTTCTGCACTAGGGATATAGTCTTTGTGTCCGTAAAGATTGATCGTGGCTAACTCACCAAATTGAGTTTGGTTTATTAGTTTGTTTAATTGCCAATCTCTACCTGTGGCCAAGGCATCATTTTCGTCTGATAAATTACAAACTAGATGCCCTAGTTCGTGAGCCATAATGCCTTGGTTAGTTAAAGACATAACCGCACTTACATAGAAATAGTCTATGTTATTTCCACCAGCAACGACTGCGCTACCAACTCCAAAAAAATTATTAACATACACTAAATAATCATGACTATTATCAAAATTTCTTTTGATAAATTGCTCAATTGAATTTCTAGTGCTTTTGGAAGGTGTGACAGTGCTGTCGTTTTGTGGAATAAATCCTAAATTATTTACCCGTACCAAAAAAATATTAAATCTATTACTTAGAGGTACGTGTTTTAAAAAATAATCAGATTCTTGAACAACATACTGCTCAAAATCATTTAAAGAGATATTTTGGTCGGTAACTATAAAAATATTTATAGCATTTAGACCAATAATATCTTGACTTAAAACATGATTTTGATCCGAAACCGCTCGGCTAATCCACTCGTGATTAACCAAAGTTGTTTGCGAATTTACTATATTCACAAACAAAAACAAAAAACTCAATACAGATACAACCAGTTTTCCTCTCATAATCGTAACTCTCCTTTTGTATTTATTTTTTTTATTTAAATTATTATCAAAGTACTTATGGGTTAATTATAACACATTTCAACTAAAAATGCAAAAACCCATATTTTAGATGGGTTTTGGGGGGTGGGGGTGGTTTTAAAAGGTTTTTATAATATTTTATAATGTAAAATATTTTGTTAGTATATAGTTATGATCATTAGAGAATTTAAAGAAACTGATAAAAAAATAGTGAAAGAAATTTTTGCTTTGCACTTTACAGATCCGGAATTTATTGATGAGCTTTTAAATGAATTAGAAACATATATCCAAAAAGGATCTAAAAAAGATTTTGGATTTTTTATAATAGAAAAAAATAATAAAATCTTAGGAATTGCTGGTTTTAGATGTTTGATTAATTATTTGAGACCGTTTGCGGAAACTAATAATCCTATAGAGTTATATATTATTGCGGTAAAATACCAAAGAAAAGGCATTGGTAAAAAATTAGCATTAAATATAATAGAAAAATTAAGAGATTTCGGTTTTAGTGAAATTCTTTTATATAGTCCTAACTCTCATAATGAATCATGGGATTTTTATGAAAGAATAGGTTTTAATAAGGTTAAAGAAATAACTCCTCCAGATGATGAGATTGGGCAAGTATGGCGGAAAGCATTGTAAATTAAGATATTTAAAATAAATACACCGCCAAGGGAAATTCCTTGGCGGTGGTAAGTATTACTAGTCTACTGCGTAAAACTAAAGCAAAATATGACAAGCATCAATTTGTATTGATGTAGAGGTAAGATCTTTTACTAAAAATAATCCGTACTTACCACAATCAGTCATCATGGCGATAATCATCTCTAACTCTAGAGGAATAATAGATGTTTTACATTCTAAGCACGACTCTTGGCTGATTTTCATCAATTTCGATGCATCTTTTTTAAAATAGAGATTGTAAAAATGTTCGGCAGTAATTTTGGCTGGTGCAATAAATGTATTACTTAATAACTCACTGTTAACAGAATTACCAAGTAAGCCTGAAGTATGTGCTGTCTTAACAGGACAAACTTTAATTTGCTCTAATTTATTGAACAGAAAAAGCAGGTTGGCTTCGTGACCGAGATCTTTTATTGTGTCAATTGGACGATTTTTGTTTGCCTTGCACTTCATAAATGCGTACAATGGTCGCTCATCTGTAAATTTAGAAGAGTAAGAATAGAATTCACCTTGAACTGCGGGTATTATTAGATCGCTAAGAATTTCTTGATTTACAATTTCATCAGGGAATAGAAATTCTACGGAATAATAATTTCTTTTAACTGCTTTAGTTGCGGTCATCTTAATTTCACCACCTTTCATCATACTTTAGATTTTAAAGCACTTTGGAATGTATGGAATTTTTAAATATCTATATATTTATATAACATATTTCCACAAAAAATGCAAAAAACCCATATTTTAGAGGGTTTGGGAGGTGGGGGTTTGTTATAATTATGTTTTATCTTAATTAAGTATTTCCATTAAAATATTTTTCCTTGGCTTACCTATAGTTTGTTGCTTATAATTTGGAAACAGTTTTTTTAAGTTGCTTTGTAGAATTAGATTATCAACTAACCACTCTATTTCTTCATAACTAAGATTTTGCTTTTCAAAAAATTTCCCTAAACAAATATGAATTAATTCATGACCAATGGCTTCTAAAATCATTTTTTTATCTTTGGTTGTCCTTAATCTGACATATAATATATTAGGTGCCTGAAACTCGCCTTCTGGGCCATAAAGTGTAATATGACTGATATATTTTGGTAATAATTTTGAATGTTTAAAGCTACTTATTATTTTAAAATAATCCGATTCTATTTTATCCCATTTTTTTTGTAATTTATAAAGTTTATTTTTTACTGCTTTATAGTCTTTATCTGAATTATCACGGTTTGTATTTTGAGGTAGAAAAACCGGAAAATCATGGTCTATAAACCATTGTTTTTGGGAAAGTATTTTTTGTTGATATTTTTTTTCTCGTGATTTAGTGTGAGAAAATATTACATGAGACATACATATATTGTAATTAATAAAGAATAATAATTCAATAAAAAAGGGTGGCTAAAAATTAGCACCCTTGCTTAAGATAATAATTTTAATAATTTAATTAAATATAAGAAAATCACCTTTATTAATTGATTGCAAAAACGTTATTACATTATCTCTTACTTTACCATTTTTTAATGGATAATTATTTTCCATATCTGCTATAATATGCTCAACACTATGCTTACCGTCCATAAGAGTAATTATTTTAGATGCGGTTTCATCTAACGTTAGAATACCCCTATCCTTAAAAAATCCAATATAACCATCGAGGTCTTGTCGTATTTTATAACGGCAATTTATCTTCGGCTTAGCTTCAGTTGAAGGTATAAGTTTATTGTCATTATTACCGTTATAACTTTTAGCTATAACCCGTTCTAATGTACTCTGAATATAGAAGTTGAGTAACCCCGGCACTCGACGAACGAGAGTTAAAATATTTTCATCTTCCAGACTAGGAATAAACTCATCTGGCGCATAATGCGTGGCGCCCACTCTAGAAGCAGAACAACCACCGCCACAAAAATGCGGACAGTGACGACACTGTTTGGGCAGATATGCCAACGAACGCATTGTTTCTAATTTCTTGGTCCATATATCTATTAATGGAGTTTCTAATATATTTCCATAAGATCCTCCTAATATGGAACATGATTTTAATTCTCCTGTGTACGATATTTGTCCAAATCCTGTACCTTGCCAGCATCCAGTCACTAAATCCCAATCACTATAAGGCAAAACGCAAAGCGGAAATGCATCTCCCATATAGGCATGAATTCCAAAATCAGAATGAATGCGACGCATTTCTTTAAATAAAAATTTATAATCGTCCAACGTCATACGGTTATTGTCCCAGTTATGAGTTGCTTCACCTGAAGGACAGAGCCTGCCTATATCAATTTCTGTAACCGGCACATTGTTTTCTTTAAACCATTTAGCTAAATCATAAACTGATTTGTAGTTAATTTTAGTAGGTGTAAATAGTACAGTCACGCCGATATTCTCATCCCAACAGTTGCGGATCGCCTGAATGGTTTTTTGAAATGCTCCTTTAGTATCAACAATTTTGTCATGCATTTCTTCAGGTCCATGGATTGACATGGCTCCACCAGTGATGCCATTACAATAGAGAAATCTAACATCTTCACGTGAAAGCAATGTGCCATTTGACACAAAAGCCATAAAAAAGCCTTTATTATAGGCATATTCTACGGCTTCCTGCCAGCCTTTTAAAGCGGTAAATTCACCACCAAACCAACGAATTTCAAAAACCTCAGCTTCATAAAGTAAATCAATGATTTTTTTAACATTTTGAAGAGGTGGATTTTTATGGCTGTAAGTAGCCGAGTTACTAAAACAAAAACTACATCTCAAATTGCATACTTGTGTAGATTCAAAGTTGACGGACAAGGGCGCTTTAAGTGGTTTAAGAGTGTTCATTATTTACCTCCATTCTATAATCTAAGTTTTATTTGATTGCTAAAATAAATACGCAGGTGACCGAAATAAAAGCCACCTACGCATGTATATTAACCAACTACTTGCAACAACGACAAGTGCACTCACCGGCACACTTCAATGTAGTCGCGCGGGTATTAAAATTACTAAACTTTCCACGCTTTCCAGCAACTACTGAAAAAACGCCAATACTCGGACCCGAGTTACCACTGAAAAACACTTTTGGAAACAACTTATTAAACAAATAGCGAAACATAGTTTTCACCTCTTTTCATCATGCTTTAGATTTTAAAGCACTTTAGAATGTATGGAATTTTAAAATATCTGTTATTTATATAACACATTTCCCCAAAAAATGCAAAAACCCATATTTTAGATGGGTTTGGGGGGGGTTTGGTTTTTAAAGCTCCATCCTAATAGTTTTTGGTAGATATTTATTGCTAGGATATAAAATAATATTAATAAGTTGTACACTAAGTATATGAATATAATAATAGGTAAAAAAGAGTCAAAGGATGTATTTAGATTATTTTTACTTCTTAATATTTTTGGTTATAGAGAAGAAAATAATTCTAAAGGAATGAGTCTTTTTAGAAAAAAGATTAACGTAAAGATTAAAAATGGCTTTTTAGTTGATAAATATGAGGATGTAAAAAATACAATAGATTCACACCATGCTTGGTACTTAATAAATGCGATTTTTGAAAAAAATAAAAATAATAAAAAATTAACTGAATTTATTTTAAAATTAAAAGAATTTAGTCTAGAAAAAGATGTTAAAAATTTAGAAAAATATTTTGATAAATATTTTATAGATAATGGTAAAAAATTATTACCTGTATTTAAAAAAGAAATTAAAAAAATTAAAAAAGTGGTTAATAAAAATGTTTTAGTTAAAAAAGTGATTATAATTTTAAATCCATTAGATGCTTACTGGAGAGGATATTATGTAAATAATAAAGATAAAGTTTATTTAATATTGGGTCCTGGATATAGAGACAACTCATATGGATTATTGCGTCATGAGTTTTTACATATGTTTATTTCTAATTTCAAATTACCTAAAAAAATATTAGAAGGGAAAATTAGTGATGAATTAATAAAACAAGGCTATGGAGATAATAAAATTCTAAGAGATGAGTATGTAGTAAGAGCGCTTGATATTATATATAAAACAAAAGTTTTAAATAGAGATATAAATAAAGAAATTAAGATAGAAGAAAAAAATAATTTTAATAAAATAAGAAATGTTGTTAATTTTGTTTTAAAACAAAATTCGGTCACTGAATAAACAGTGACCGAATAAAGAAGATATTATCTTCTTTTTTTTGACTTACTTGCACAACTGCAGTGACCCGGGCATTGAATTCTAGTCAGATGAACTTTTAAGTCTTGTTTTTTACCTAGATAACTTACTTTTCTGATGACAGATTTAGACATTTAATCACCTTCTTTCTTATGATATTTCTTCAAATAAACGATGTACGGTTAATTCATAATTAATATGACACCGAGGATTTGAAATTTCTTTTCCAGAACTATTAGTTTTTCTAGCAAGACAGTCTCCAACACAATAGTATTGTGCCGGACACTCTGAACATATAGGATTTAACTTACCATCTTTGCTTCTTAAATTTTGAATCATTTGGTGGTCAAATATAAATCCTTTACCGAGTTCAAATTTTCCATATATAAAAAGACTAGCTAGAGGACTACTTCTTTCGATGACTTCGTGGCATGTAGTTACTAATCCAGTTGGAGAGACAATAAAATTTGGTCCATATATACCACAAAAATTATTGCGTATTTCTAAAAGATCAGGAGAATATCCGGAATAAAATAAATCTGTGTTACTAAAACTAGCGATTTTTGATGCTTCTATAAAGCCATATATAAAAGCGACAGAGGATGGAAATTCTTGATCCGAGCCTCTCCCACAAGAACAGGCAGGCTCTAAATGTATTTCAACTCCAGAAAAAGTATTAATAAAGAAACTGACTATCTCTGGAATTTTATTAATTCCCATATCTGTTATAGTACATTGAACTGCAACACCAACACCTTTATCTAAAAAAGAATGAATTGCTTTATGAACTAATTCAGAAGAAGGACTACCATTTGCTAGAGGTCTTTGAATATCTTGAATTTCTTTCATTCCGTCAGAAGATATTTGTACATAATTAATGTGATTTGATAACCACTTAATTTGATTTTCTGATAACATTCCATTTGTTACGAGATCAATGTTATAATTTATTCCATTTTCTTTTGATTGATCTTGAAAATAAAGGATAGTTTTTTTAAATACGGGCCAATTTTTAGTTGGTTCTCCTCCGCCATGAAATTCTAAAGAACATTCTTTTTCATTTTTTAGTTTGGCATTATTAATTAAAAAATCTATTGTCGCTTTGGCAATTTCCCAGGGCATATTAGTTTTATTACCTTCAGTCCCAGCATTTGAGTAACAATAAGTACAACGAAGTCCACAATCTAAAGTTGGGAAAATAGTGCCTGATGTAGGTAAAAATTCTGTTTCTATCTCTTGCTTAATTTCAAAATCATTGTTCAATAATTTTTCTGCATCTATAATGGGTAATAAATTTAATATATCATCAAAAGAACTGCTTTCAATATTAATTAAATTTAATAATGAGTTTTTTTCTTTTTCATCTATTTCCATAACTAAGCCTTTAAAAGGAGCAAATAATAAAAATTTACCATTTTTTTCAACAATATGGACATGCTTCATATTAAAACATCCTTCCTATTTCATATAAGATAATTTTCAAGGTACTTATGAGTTAATTATAACACATTTAAGCCAAAAATGCAAAAACCCATATTTTAGAGGGTTTTGTGGGGTGGTATAAAAAATAAATATAAAAATTTATATTTTAAAAAAGCTAGAAAGATATAAATTTTCTAGCTTTTTGTTTTATAAATATTTTTCTAATTAGGTGCTTGAGAATTAATAACTGGTGGTTCAGATGTTTGGTTGTCATAGTATGATGTATCTATATTATTACTCATAATACAATCTCCTTAAGATTATTATTTATTAGGAAATCTTTTCGAAAAATACTTAATATAACTTCATCAATTAGGTTATTACCAACTTGATATTGATCTTTAATTTTTGCTTCTTCAATAAAACCACATTTTTGAGCACAGATTATAGAATGTTTATTAGAGGCATATGTACTCCAATTTATTTTTCTTAAGTTTAAATGAGTAAAAGCATAATTAATAATCATATTAACTGACTTTGGACCATAGCCTTTTCCTTGAAAAGATGGGTTAATAATAATTCCTAGATAAGCTGTGCCATGAATTTGATTTATATCATAAAGACAAATTATGCCTATAATATCGTCTTTATCGGGAACTATTATTCCCAGATGTATTTCATCATCTCTACCAATAATATTTTTTTCTAGCCATTTCTTTTCTGTAGCTTCTGTAATTGGTTTTCGTTTTAAAGAAATTTCTCTTATTTTAGGATTATTTACTAGACTAAGTAAGGTATAAAGATCTGATTCTTTTAGTAGTCGCAGATTAACTAAATCCCCTACTATAAATATAATGGACTGGGGTTCTTTATTATTGTTTTCCATTTACTATTCTCCTTTTATAAAAACTGCTAACTGTACAGTAAAACTATTTTATTTATTAGTCAATGTATTTTTAAGAAAGCTTTCTATTTTGTTATATGCATCAATTTTATTTTTTAATTTTGATAAACTGTGACCTTCGTTTTTGTAAGTTATTAATTTTACTTGTTTTTTTAATTTTAATAATTTATTTTTTATTTGCTCAGCTTCATTTAGTGAAACCCTTGGATCATTTTTTCCATGTATTAAAAGTAAAGGTGCTTTTATATTTTTAATATAATTTATAGGAGATAATTCTTTTAATAATTTTTTATGATTTTTAAGAGAACCATATTCTATTTCTCTATTTATTAATCTGTGTGGAGCAGTGTTTTTAAGAAAAGTCTCTAAGTTGCTTATCCCTGATAAACTAACACCTCCAGCCCATAATTTAGAATAGAAAACTAAACTAGCAAGTACCATATATCCACCATAGCTCGATCCTATGAGTATAATATTGTTATGGTCTAATTTTTTATTTGATTTTATATATTTATGTAAATATTCTATGTCTTTTATAGCATTATGTCTTTTTTCTATATCGTCTAAACTCATATATTTTTTTCCATACCCGGAACTACCCCTTATATTTGGCGCAATGATAGCATATCCTTTATAGACTAAATACTGAATAAAAGAATTAAATGCCGGTCTATATTGAGCTTCTGGACCACCATGAATATTGATGATTACGGGTATTTTTTTTAATTTAAAATTTGGCACATATATAAAGTAAGGTATTTTTAGATTATCAAAAGATTTAAAATGAGATAATTTAGGTTTAGATAATTGTTCTGAAGAAACTTTTTGAATACTATTTGTTAATTTTTTTATTTTTTTATTTTTTATAGAATATATATAAAGATTACTGACATTTACTGAATCTCCAATTATCATAGCTAAATTATTTGAATCTTTTGAAAAATTGACTGAGTAAACCATTTCTAACTTTGTTAAATCATTTAAAATAATTTCACTCATATCTGACGTTTTTCTAAGGTTTATAATTCTATAACCATTTTTATTGATTATCGTTGTTAAAAACCTTCCATCATGAGAAACTCTAACACCTTCAACGTCAAACTTGGGAGTATAGACGTATTTCCATTCACTAGATGATATTTTATATAAACTTAACCCAAGAAAATTTTTAGTAGTGTTATTTATAAAATAAAAAGCAGATTCATCAGGAAGCCAATAAGCCCCGCCATAATAAGAGTCCGCTTTTGGGTGTATTATGCTTTTTATAGATTTATTTTTAAAAGAAAAAAGCAGTGTCTCAGTTTTTAAATTAGAATACCTTTTTTGAATGGTTATAAAATTTTGCTGCGGAGAAAAAGAATTAGGATAACAATTACCGCCACTATTATATATACATTCCTCTTTTCCATTTTTTATATTTAGAATATAAACATCAAAATCTTTTTCGCTCCTTTGATTTTTAGAGTATGTAATATACTTTCCATCAGATGACCAATTACCAAAATTATGTTTAACTTTGGAATTTTTAGTTAAATTTATTATTTTTTTAGTTTTAATAGAAAATAAATAAAGTTGGATTTTTTCATCTCCATTATTTGATTTTCCAAAAATAATTTCTTCTTTAGTGGGTGAAAAAATTGCAAAATAAATTTGGTCCTTTAAAAAAGTTAATTGTTTAGACTGTCCCCCCTTACTTGGTATTAAATATATTTGATAAGAGCCGGAACGATTGCTTAAATATGCTATTTTTTTGCCATTAGGACTAAAGGTTACACTTTTTATTGATTCGGATTCTATAAAATCTTTTATACTATAATTCATAATAAAATTATAGCGAGCGTAGATTAAAAAATCTACACTCGCTATGTAACACGATTACTCTGCCATTTCAACATCAGGACTGTCTGGGCCGGAGTCATCGCCATGATCAGGATAAGACTGGAATTCCAACATAATCCTCACCACCTTTCATCAAGTAGTAGCGCTTAATCCTCTACTACTCTTTGTTTTATAAAAAAATAACTAGCTATAATATATCATGTAATTTAAATTATTCAAGCGTTATGCAAAAACCCCATATTTTAGAGGGTTGGGGGGGTGGTAGGGGTTGGTTTTAATAATTATACTTTAACGTATTTTATTAAAATTATTACTTCAAAAGCTTAATTAATGCGGGCTCTTGAACAATTGCGTGACTAAAGCCGAAAACTATAAATAAATTTTTACCTTCTTTCCAGTATTTAATAATTTGTTCAACAATATAGACATCTCTTATAAGACCACGTTCCTGTGATACTTTATTAATTGTACAAGTATTTTCTGTTGGAGTTGTAATATTATAGAAAAAATCTTCATCTAAGGGATTAAATTTTTTATTAAATAAGTCTTGGTGGATTTTTTTCATATGATCTAAGGAAAATTCAAAATCCTTCCAATTAAATTCATGTTTATCTTGATAAAAGTAATTACCAAGATATTTTTCCAAATTAGGCACAGGATCTAGTCTGTGCCATTGCAAGATTAAATTTGCAAAATAATTGTAGTATATTTTATTTTTTGAAAACTTTTTTAATAGCTTATTTATAACAAAATTATCTGGAGGTTCGGGAGAATTTATTTCAATATTACTTTGAGCTGATAGATATGTTATATAACCTGCTTCGCCATCATTTAAAATAGCCTTATTGCTATTTTTATAAATTTTTCTTTGTCCGCCTTCAATTAAAACAAGGCATTGTTTATTTTTTGTGTTTTTAAGAAAATCTTGCCAATATTTTTTAATATTATCAAATTGATCATCTTGTGAATTATGTGTATGACTTGCCCCAAAATAAAGTAATAATTGTTTTTTATTTTTAATTTGAAAAATATAAGGAAATAAAATTTCTTTTTTATTGTATTCTTCCCAAGTTAATAATAGGGGTGTAATTTTAGAAGGCATAGATATATATAATATATTTAGAAAATATATTATATTCATTGTAGAGTATAAAAAAATAACGGGCAAATTTATTAATAATTTTACCAGTTTATGATTACTTATTTTAATATTTATTGCGTTTTGGAATAAAATTAAGGTTTGCCAACTTTGTTAAATCCATTGTTAAACTGGTTAAATTGACCTGGCTTTTTGCCACATGTTGTTTTTGACAAGCTGTTAGGATGCTTAGATTTAACATCCTGAATTAGTGCATTGGCATTAGATAATTTAGCAAGAGCTTTTTTCTTGATACTGGGCATCACCTTCACCTCCTTTCGTTTTTAGTTAAAATTAAAGCTGATTTACTACGGCTTCTAAAGGTCTTTGTTTATAATTTCGACAGAATACGGTTTCTGTAGTATTAATAGATCCAAGTTCGAAAAATTTATTACTAGCCCATCCACCACCACAAAAAGAGAAGTATTCACAATCCATGGCACATTTTTTAATGCCATTCACATAATCATCGACATAAGAAATATTATTCATTCTATTAATAATGGAGAGTAAAGATTCATTATTTATGTTGCCGACAATAAAATCGTCGTATTGTGGTGCCTTAGCTCCTAAAAATTCAGGAGAAAGCAAGACTATGTCGCCATTATAAGTAATGGAAGGATATATACTGTATTGTAAATTAACTGGCTCTTTATCTTCTTCAGTAGATAATAATTCTATACGTGATAGAATTTGGCTAAATTCGCGCACTTCTATAACTGGATTAGCTTTCCAGAAATCAAATAGATCGCTCCAAAAATTTGTTACCATATTATTATCACATATTTCCCGCTTATTTACATTTTCTTTTTCTTCAATATTAAAACCGACACTAGAGCATTTTAACATACAAAAGAATTCGTATATTTCTTTAGCTCTAGTTAATGACTCCTTGCTAACTACTGCAATTACCGTGAAGTTAATATTATTGTCTTTTAAATATTGAATACCTTTGATAATACGAGCATATGTTTCTTGTCCTTTTTTATCAATGCGATTTTTATTTGCCCATATTGGCCCATCAATACTTATTCCGACATTAAAATTATGTGAGATAAAAAATTCACACCAATTTTCATTTATAAGAGTTCCGTTTGTTTGAATGGTGTGATCAAGAATACCTGTATTCTTGAGTTTTTTAAATGGCTCTATTAGAAGTGAGAAGTGTTTTATGCCACAAGCTAGTGGTTCACCTCCATGCCAAAGCAATGTTATATCTTTATTATAATCAGAAATAGATTCAGAAATTTTTTGAGTTACGACTGGATTCATCCTCATATTTTTATGTCTATCAGGTAAATAACAATATAGACAGTCAATATTACAAAATGATGTCGGTTGCAACACTATTGTATCGAGTACAAAATTTATATCCATATAAATCAACCTCCTTTTACTATATATTAATATATATAATAGATTTTATTCATTGGCGTCAAAGTACTTATGGGTTAATTATAACACATTTAAGCCAAAAATGCAAAACCCCATATTTTAGAGGGGTTGGGGAGTATTTTTAGCTTGTGTGGAAAAGGTTTGCGTGTATAAAAAAAGCGGAAGTAAAAACTTCCGCATGCTTTTATTTTTTAAAATCTAAATAAAGAGAACTTAAAGCTAACCCATTAGAAACATTAACAAATCCTGAGCCCTGTCTTTTAATTTTATTAAACCCAAATCTTTTTTTAAAAATCTCTTGAATTTGAGTTAGGTGAGATGATCCACCAGTTAAAAAAACTGAATCAATATTTTCATTTGATAGACTAACAGATTTTAATAAATTTGATATTGCTTCATCTATGTCCGCTAATTCATCTTCAATAATTAAATCCAACTCATTACTTTTTATTCTTTCTTCAATAGAAAAGAAATCACTCGTAAATAATATTTTTGAATTATCTTCTTGCGATAAATTACACTTAGCTTTATCTATTGACTGGAATAAGCCAAAACCTAATTGATTATCAATAACTTGTTTAAATCTTACTATTGCATCTTTATTATTACAAGTCATTAACAACCTATTTATAAGTCCTTTATCTTGAGGATTATCTAAAAAAGGAAGTTTATGCCATTCTCTTAAATGCCATAATAAAGCAGTTGGGACATCCATAACTTTACCACTAGTTGATTCGTATTTAGCACCCAATCCAAAGTGTTTAGCAATTTTTTCCCACATAATGGAAGAATTAAAGAAGTCGCCTGCTATATTAATTCCGGAAGTGCCTATAATATCTTCTTTACGATCTTTTTTCTTAATATTTTCTTTTGATAACTTCATTATGGTAAAATCAGAAGTTCCGCCACCAAAATCTCCGACTAAAACTAATTCTTCACTTTCCAAATTAAATTCATAGTCAAGAGCTGCTGCTATTGGTTCAATTTGAATGGCTATTTTTTTAAATCCACTTAATTTAGCTGAATTTATTAATCTTTCTTCTGCAATTAAATCTCTCTCTGCGTCATCTGAAAACTGTGCTGGACGACCAAGAACTACGCTATCTATTTCTTTATCTAAAAAACACTCCATATTTTCTTTAAGATCTTTCATTATAATGGATATTAAATCTTCTAATGAAAAATGATAATCTCCTATTCTAGTTTTATCAAATAAAGGATCTGATAAAAAATTTTTAAATGATTGAATTAATCTACCTTTATATTTTTCATTTATGCATTTTTCTATTGCTTCATTACCGATAAAAATTCCTCCAGTTTTAGGAAAAAATATTAAAGAAGGCATTATATAATTTTCATTTAAAAAAACTCCTGATTCATTAATTACTGATATAGCTGAATTACTTGTTCCAAAATCTAAACCACAATAAATACTATCATTCATAGTTAATAACTTCCTTTCTATTTAAATAAAATTTTAAGAATCTTTTTAGAGAATAACATATAATTAATATTAGTCAATATATATTGGGGCGAGTTCAAGAAACTAATGTAAGATAATATATTATAATTGCGTAATTATCTATTTTTTATTAAAATAAAATTATGGAAAATATAAAAATTAAAGTTTCTGTGTTAGTAAATAATAATAAAGATGAGGTTTTATTAATAAAAGAAAAAATATCAAAAAAGCCTTTACCTTTATGGAATATTATAAAGGGTACTTATGGAGATAATGGGAGCGAGACCTTAATAGAAGCCGCGAAAAGAGAATGCTTAGAAGAAGCTGGAATTGAGGTTGATATAAAAAATTTAATTAATATATCCTTAGTTAATAGTGAAGAAGATATAAAAATTCAGTTTAATTTTTTAGGAGTTATTAAAGGAGAAAAAATAACTTTAGCCCCTATTAATGATCAGATATCTAGACTAGAAAATATCACGGATATAAAATGGTTTAGTAAGGAAGAAATAAAAAACATGTCTAAAGAAAGTTTTATATCTAATAGAACATTTGAAGTCTTAAATAGTTGGATAAAAGGTGAAAAAAATTCTCTTGATTTGATTAAAGTAATAAAAGAATAAAAAAGAGTTAAATTATAAATTTAACTCTTTTATTTATTATTAAATTCTACTATTAAAGAATGGAAGTATAAATTATTGTTTTCGTCCATTTTAAATTTATATTTAGGAAACTTTTTTCTTATCCAATTTATATTTTTTTCAGTTTGACCTCCTTTTCTAATATTATTTTTATATGATTTAATAATTTTAGAACTCATATTAATATTAGATGCGAATTTAAATAAACTTAATGAGTTGTTATATGATATATCCACTCCTAAAAAATCAAAAAGGAGAATAATTAATTTAGAATCTTTGTGTGTAAAATTTTTTGAATTTTTTATTATTTTTTCAATTATAATTCTACCATCTTCTCCCCCATAATCATGAGTATTTCCGGCTACTTCCATAGGCATTTGTGGCGGATTAGATACTATAAAATCAAATTTTAAATTTTGATTAAAAAAAGAAAAAATATTACTAACATGCCAATTAATTTTTTGAATATCTTTTAAATAAGCTGATTGAGCGTGTTTTATAATTTCAGGATCTATATCTACACCATAAACATCTTTTGCCCCTAAAAATTTTGAATAATTAGCAATAAAACCAGTTTCTCCAGTTCCTATATCTAGTACTGACTTATTTTTTAGATCACACAGTAAAAGATAATCAGATAATAAAAGTCCACTCTTGGGTATATAACCATCTTTTTTTACTTCTATAAATATATCCGATTCGATAATATGAATAAATTGTTTATCTTCTTGATTACATAAGTAAATATTATTATATAAATGCTTCATTTTTAAGAATGTAAAACCTTTTTTCTTCTTCATTAATATATCTGGTTGCATTAATATATTTTGCATAATAAATTAATCCTTTCTGCTTACAAATATTATCTATTGTTATTGCTGGATATTTTATTGAACCATTTAAAGTAAACGGGGTCATAGCCCTAGCCATAGTCATTTCAATTTCTCTGATTTCATCTAGTGAGTAATATTCCTTATCGCCAAAAAAATAATATAGTAAAATTTTTTTTCTTTTTGACTCTATATTATTTTTTCTAATTAAACCGTTAATACTTTTCAAAATAAAATCTTGAAATAAGTAATCTTGTTCATCTTTAAATAAAAAACAAGAGAATTCTTCTAACGCATAATTATATAAAAATCTGATAAATCTTTCTGGCAAAACAGATTTCTCTATAAATGTTTTTCTTTCAAAATCAAACAGCCATAAATAATTATTTTCTTTATCTATTACCATATTCCTAGGAGCAAGATCTCCCCATAAAAAACCAATTTCTCTTAAAGTAATAAATAGATTTTTAAATATATTTATAAAAAATAAACGACTATCAACATCTTTAGTAGATTTTAAAGCAATTTCACAATTAATTCCTGAACAAAATTCAGTTTTTAAAATTAAGTTTTCTTCATCCCATTCAATTAAATTGGCTATTTTTATTATTATTTTCTCATTTAATACTTGAGAATTATTAAAATTAATTCTAACTTTATTAATATTAATAAATTCATTTATACATGTCTTCTTAATAACTATTAATTTATTATTAGAATCTTTTTTAATTTTAATCTTACTAGAATCAAAAGATAATACTTTCGGTATATTCATTTGTATGCCTCCTTAAAAAATGTAACCAAATTGCTGATATAAATTATATAAATTACTAATTTCTATCATTTTCTTTTCTTCTTTAGATAATTCATATTTCCAGCTATTATCTTCTTTTATATGGTCTTCATTATTTCTTATCATTCTATTACCAAATAATATATGCCCTTTGTTTGAATTAAATTTCAACATATTATCTTCAAAATTTACTCCGATAAAAGAGCAAATTAACTTAATGGTATCAAAACTATTTTGACATAAATCTTCATATCTTATAGGTAATACGTTTTTTCTTTTTATTAATTTTATTGCCCTATTAGAAAATCTTTCTAATATTGGAATTTTAAATTCTATATTTCTTGGTACAGATTTTCTTATACCTGAATTTTTCATAGAATTAAGAATTCCTCTAGGATCTCTAAATAATAATAAGATTAACCAGTCCATATCAATTAATACCTCAGCAAAGTTTATATATTTAGTATTATCAACCGTAACTTCTTTACCGGTTTTATATCTAAATAAATCAGATAATTCATTTAAACCCTTACAAGATAATAATATTTTTTCATTTAAATTATCTAATTTTTTAATATTATTAGATTTTAAGCTTAGTGGATGAGGTATTTTATTTGGTTCTTCTATGAGTTCTATTATTTGACATGCTTCTAATAATGCTAATATATTAGACGATTTTATTGCTTTTTTATAAACATCATTTAAGAATTCACAATTATAATTTCCGCAAGAGCATATAACATTAGATGGATTTAATTTATGCCAATAAGGCGATTCTCCTAAATGTTCTACATTTGAATTGTTATTCAAAATTAATCCTAAAAGAGTTGAGCCTGATCTTGGCATTGAGCATATATACACATTTTTATTAACCATTTTATAAACCCTTCCTTATATTTAATTTTCAAAGTACTTATGGGTTAATTATAACACATTTAAGCCAAAAATGCAAAACCCCATATTTTAGAGGGGTTGGGGGATTTTTAGCTGGTGTGGATAATGATAAAATAATATATATTAAGTTTTATAAAGTTTCTGGGCGATTATTAAAAAGATATATTGATTTTTATCAAGAGTGTTAATTATATCAATATTTTAGTTATTTTATTTTTTTGATAATTGATTAAAAGATTTTTTAATATATCATCATTTTTGTCGTAAATAATATTTTTAGTTTTTTTGTCGCGTTTTATCCACCATTCATTTTTAAATAAGTTATCTAGCCAATCAACCTCTGCTTTGGTGCCATACTTTTTTAAAAATTTTCTTTGGGCTTCATAAGCCTCTTCTTCGGTTTTTTGGCCATGGTGTTTTTGATCTTTTTTATATTGTAGAAGATGATGGGCTTCATGTATTAGAAGAGATGCCAGATATGGCATACTAGATTCAATAATAGTGCCTTGCTGACATATATATATATTTTCTTTAGGAAAAAGAATATTATTATAGTCTTTATTTGGATAAATAATAATGGCTTGAAGTTTTTTAAGACGGGAAAAGCTTTGAGGAGCATGGGTTTTAATAAATAAGAGAGCTTTTTTTATAATATCTATCTCTATTTTAGTAGAGACTAATATCTCTATATTATAAATTTTTTTAGAGTAATAAACGTTTTTCATTTTATTTATATTATAATTAGTAAATATTAAAATATAAATAGACGCAAAAAAGTTTTGCGTCTATTTTGTTTGTTACTTGGATGGTTTTGGGGGTTGTGGTCTTGGTGGCGATGGCTTACCAGGACCTTTCCAAGTGTTACCTCCCTTACCTCCTCCGGATTGCTTTCCCATTACCTTTTCACCACCTTTCATTAAGTAGTAGGGTTTAATCGCCTACCACTCTTTATTTTATAAAAAAATAGCTGGTTATAATATATCATGTAGTTTAAATTATTCAAGCGTTATGCAAAAACCCATATTTTAGAGGGGTTAGGGGG
>Ga0210050_1001781_pt1 | contig 22054 bp, 25 predicted proteins | sample CryGey132114_all_FD_185463 | JGI IMG/M metagenome (GOLD analysis project Ga0210050, IMG submission 185463) | Groundwater microbial communities from aquifer - Crystal Geyser CG22_combo_CG10-13_8/21/14_all (SPAdes) (version 2) | ecosystem: Environmental > Aquatic > Deep subsurface > Groundwater ... | reverse complement strand
ATAAAATGAATTACCCCGCCGCAAGCGGACGGGGTATCCGCTATTTTATTAAGTCAGAAAACCTAATCGGTTTTCCGACACCTTTCCCTTTCAAGGAAACCCCACCCCAAGGGGCTGGGGTATTAAAAATTAAAATAAATATGATTACTTTAACTGACGAAAATTTTGAAAAGGAGGTTATAAAAAACGAAAAACCAATTTTAGTTGATTTTTGGAGTCCAACTTGTCCTCCTTGTGTAATGTTGGGACCAATTATTGAAGAAATCGCCAAAGAATTTGAGGGCAGGATAAAAGTTGGGAAATTAAATGTGATGGAAAATCAAGAAACTGCTGAAAAATATGAAATTTTTAGCATTCCAACCATTATCATTTTTAAGGAAGGGGAAATAAAAGAGAGAGCAGTTGGATTAAGGCCCAAACAAGTTATAATAGATAAACTTAATTCAATCCTCTAAATTTATGGCTTTAATTCCTTCGTTAGAAAAAAATCAAATTGAAGAAATTATCAAAGCGGTTTATGAAAAATTTGAAAAAGAAACCGGTAAAACTCCGGAATGGGTTAAGGTAATGGCTCATAGACCTGAGATTCTAAAAGAATTTTAGGAATTTGGCAGATTAAAAATTTTATTACTTATCATCCTGGGGTATGTAAAGTTTTAGGGATAAGTTCGCGGATTGAAGAAAAATTGAAATTGAAAGAAAGGGCAGAAAAAATAGCCGCTTCTCCAATTACCTTAGCCATGATTGGCGGTTTAATTATTTTGGCTCTCGGGGTCAATTTAGTTGAATTTTTTTGCTCAGCCGGCTTGCCAGCTATCTATACTCGAATTTTAGCTCTTAATCCGATTAGCACTTTAAGTTACTATTTTTATCTTTTACTTTATACTTTTATTTTTATGCTTGATAATTTAATTATTTTTTCTTTAGCTGTCATCACCTTGAGTAGAATTGGCTTTACTGATAAATACAATTACTGGGCCACTTTAATTGGAGGATTGCTAATATTTGTTTTGGGAATTTTACTAATCTTCAAACCCGAACTTTTAATGTTCGGCTAAATGAAGTATAATAAAAAAGAATGAACTCATTTAGGGTTTTATTCCGTAAGCCGCAGAAAACACTTATTTTCTCGCTGCGGAACTCCCCCGCATTAAATGCGGGGTCAAACAGTCCTCGCTTCAAAAATAAGTATTTTCTGCGGCTTACTTTAAATAAAAAATAGAGAAACTCTAAATAAGTTAAATCTAAAGGTCGATTTTATTAATTATTAATCATTAATTATTTTATGGACTTAAAAGATAAAGTAGCCATTGTTACTGGCGCCAGAAGAGGGATGGGGATAACCCATGCTTTAGTTTTAGCTAAAGATGGAGTAAAAGTAGTGGTAGCTGATATTTCTTTAGAGGATTGTCAAAAGGTAGTTGAGGAGATTGAAAAAAATGGGGGAGAGGCAATAGCGGTAAAGTGCGATGTATCAAAAAAAGAAGAGGTTAAGGAAATGGTCAAAGAAACGGTTGAGAAATTTGGCAAGGTTGATATTTTGGTTAACAATGCCGGAATTACCCAGTTCAAACCATTTCTAGAGTTAACTGAAGAGGAATGGGATAGAACCATTGACATTAACCTTAAAGGATACTTTCTTTGTGCCCAGGCTACTGCTGAAGAAATGGCAAAGCAAAAAGCCGGAGTGATAGTTAATATCGCTTCAGTAGCTATGGGACAGCAGGGAATTGGTTTTCCCACCCTTGTTCATTATTGCGCTTCCAAAGGAGGAATTGTTGGAATGACCGAAGCCCTGGCTGTGGAATTAGCTCCTTTTGGAATTAGGGTTAATGCTATTGCTCCTGGAATGATTGACACTCCGATGATTGACCCGGTAAAAAAAGACCCTGGAACAATGGAAGCAATGTTAGCCAGAGTTCCAATGCACCGAGTTGGAAAACCAGAAGAGGTTTCCAATCTGGTTTTATTCTTGGCTTCAGATGCCTCATCTTATATCACTGGCTCCACTGTAGTAATAGATGGCGGTTGGCTGGCTGGCTAACCCATGCTAAAAATTACCAAAGACACAACTTTGGCTGAGGTTTTAAAATATCCTCAGGCCGAAAAAATTCTGGCAAAATACAATTTGCCTTGTTTGGGTTGTCCGATGGCAAAATTTGAAATAGAAAACTTAACCCTTTGCCAGGTCTGTAAAATGTATAGGATTGATTTGGAAAATTTGTTAAAAGAATGAAAAAGATTTCCAAATTCTAAAATTCTAAAAAAATTAAATTATGCAAGAAAATATAATTTTAAAAGTTAAAAATTTGAATGTGAGGTTGGAAAAAGAAGAAATCATCAAAGACCTTTCTTTTGAAATAAAACAAGGTGATGTTTTAACGGTTTTGGGTCCGAATGGGGCAGGAAAAACAGTTTTGCTGAGAACGCTCTTAGGAATTTTGCCATATAAAGGAGAAATTAAGTGGGAAAAAGAAGTTAAAATTGGTTATGTTCCCCAAAGATTGCCGTTTATAAAAGAGACTCCGATGAGCGTTGAAGAATTTTTTGAGCTGAAAAGAGCTTCAAGAAAAGAGATAAGGGAAATTTTAAATTCTGTAGGATTTGGAAGTGCTTTAAATAAAAAAATCGGAGAACTATCTTCTGGTCAATTTCAGAGAATATTAGTTGCCTGGGCTTTAGTTGGAAATCCCGATGTTTTACTTTTTGACGAACCAACTACCGGGATTGATATTGGCGGCGAAGAAACTATTTACACTTTATTGGTTAAACTGAAAGAAAAAAGAAATCTAACAATTTTACTAGTTACTCACGATTTAAGCGTTGTTTTTAAACTTTCCGATTTCGTGATTTGTTTAAATAAATGTCCAATTTGTCAGGGCGTTCCCAAAGAAGTTTTAACGCCAGAAATTTTATACAAACTCTATGGTGAAGAAGTAAAATTCTACGAGCACCATAGGCACTAAAAAATTTTCAATTTTCAAATATTATGGATTTTCAATTTTTTCTTAGTTTAATCTGCGGAATTTTTATTGGAGGAGTGGCGGGGTATTTAGGGACTTTAATGTTATCAAAAAAGATGGCCTTGGTTGCCGGTCCCTTGGGACATTTAACTTTGCCAGGAATTGCTTTGGCTTTAATTTATGGTTTTGATATTTCTTTAGGTGCCTTTCCTTTTGTTATTTTAGGAATAGTTTTGATTTGGCTTTTCGAAATGAGAACCAAACTACCGATGGAAGCTTTAACTGCCGTTGTTTTTGCTTCGGGCGTTGCTATTGCCTTTTTGTTTTTACCAATTGAGCAGGCAGAGACTGCTTTAATTGGCGATATTTCTAAGGTTAGTTTTTGGGATACAGTAATAGTGAGTTTTTTGTGTCTTTTTCTCTTTGTAGTAATCAAGAAAATTTATTTGAAAATAACCCTGATTAATGTTTCTGAAGATTTGGCCAAATCCGAAGGAGTTGAGGTTAAAAAATATAATCTTTTGTATTTGTTCTCTATTGCTATAATTGTTGCTTTGGGAGTAAAAGTGGTGGGCGGGCTTTTAACTGCCGCTTTGGTAGCAATCCCTGCCGCCACCAGTAGAAATTTAAGTAAAAATTTATTCCAATTTTCTCTTTTTGGATTATTATTTGGAGCCATAAGTTCTCTTTTGGGAGTTTTTCTTTTTAAAATAACTGAATTCCCAGCTGGACCTTTGATTATTCTTATTTCAACTTCTTTCTTTTTAATTTCTTTAATTTTTAAAAAAGTATGAAAATCGCAATTACTGGAGGCAAGGGCGGAGTCGGTAAATCAATGGTAGCGACTTCGCTGGCGGTAGAATTTGCTAAAAAAACCAAAACTATACTCGTGGACGCGGACGCTGAATGCCCAAATGACCACCTTTTGCTCTCTATAAAAAGAAAAAAATATACTACTGTTTATCAGTCCATACCAAAATTTGACTATAGTAAATGCACAAAGTGTGGGAAATGCGCTTTAGCTTGTAAGAGAGACGCTATTGTTTGGGTTAAAGGAAAATATCCTGCTTTTGTTAAAGATGCTTGTATTGGCTGTATGGCTTGTCTTTCTGCCTGCCCTTATGGCGCTATAACAGAAATAAAAAAAGAGATTGGTACAATTTATACTGGAAAGAATTATGGGGTCAATTTAGTTTCCAGCGAACTTAAATTAGGAGAACTTGCTTCCGGCGAAGTTGTCGCCGAAGTAAGGAAATATTCTGATAAGATTAATAAGAATATAAAAGCCGACATAATGGTTATAGATTCTTCGCCCGGAATTGGCTGTCCCGTTATTGCTTCATTGGTTGGCACAGATTATATTATTGGAGTGACGGAACCCACACCATCTGCTTTGTTTGATCTAAAACGAGTTTTATATTTAGCCGAGCATTTTGGAATAAAACGCGGTGGTGTTATTAATAAATTTGACCTTGAGAAAAGCTTTTGTTCAGAAATAGAAAGGTTCGCCAAAATGAATAAAATCCCAATCCTTGGCAGAATTCCTTATAGAAAGGATTTTGTTAAATTAATGATTAGGATGAGACCCGCTTCAATGTCCAAATTGCGAAGCCCCGTTAAAAAGGCAAGATTTCTAATGGGGTTCACCCTGTTAAATAATTTGCTTTACAAATTACCCTATTAAATTGCCTTCGGCACTATTTAATAGGGTATTTAACAGGGTAAAATTAATTTAGAGAGAAAATAAGAACCTGCCTCGCTAACGCTCCGCTAGAACCTTGGTTCACTAAAGTATAAATATATAATCTTAAATTAATATGCCAAGACCAAGACTTTATAGAAAAATAGAATTTAATCCGAATATAACTTATTTTAAACCTCAAGGCGTGCCCATGAGATTTCTTGAGATTGTGGAATTGACAACCGAGGAAATGGAAGCTTTTCGCTTACGCCATATTAATGATTTAGAACAAAAAGAAGCAGCAGAAAAAATGCGCACCTCCCAAAGCACTTATCAGCGAATATTATATTCAGCGTATAAAAAAATCGCTGACGCCTTAATAAATGGCAAGGCAATTAAAATAATCAAACAATAAAATGTCAAAATTCGGCAGGCATTGTGGACTCACCGGGAATTGAACCCGGACCTCCGCAACTTGCCCCGTCAGATATTTCTAGTGGACTCGGCGAGAATCGAACTCGCACCTCCGCAATGCGAATGCGGCGTTTTACCACTTAACCACGAGCCCAAAAATATATAACATTCGGTTTATTAAACATAAAACTCCTGCTTAATCTCCTGATCGTCTTCCATCTTTTTTTCTGCTATTTTTTCTTTGGCCTGCTGGCGCAACTGGCTTAACTCAAGCTGATTTAATTGTAAACTGCGCTTGGCTAAATATTCTCTAATGTTTAAACTTGGGTCTTCAATTACTTCAGATAGCAAAACATCTAAAATAGCGCCAATCTTAGGACTTGGCTCAATTTTTAACAAGCTCATCAGCTCGTCGCCATTAATTTTTAGCATCTTAACAGAGATTGGGTCATGGCGCACTTTTTTCATCATATATTCCAAATGGCGCAGTTTATAAGGTTTGGCTTTGGGTACGCCCGAACCCAGCCGATCAGCGATGCGCAAATCAATCAAATCAGCTAAATTTTCCTCGCCAACTTTACGGATTAAACGCCGCACCGAACTTGCTGTTACTTCGCCAACATTATAGTAAAACATATGATTTTTAATTAAAGTAATAACTTTGGCTATGTCGGCATTAGCAAATTTTAATCTTTGCATTATTTTTTTCGCCACTTTAGCGCCGACAATATCATGGTTATAAAAAGTCGCGATTTGCCCCGCGCCTGTTGCAGGAGCGCCACCAATCATTCTTTTGGTCTGCGGCTTAGCAATATCATGTAAAAGTGAGGCGAATTTTACCCGCCAATCTTGGCTTGGCGTGTATTTTAATGATAAAACTGAATGTTTAAAAACAGTATAAACATGATGGCGATTTTGATCAACGCCTACGCCTCGCTCCAATTCCGGCAAAATATATTGCAACAACTTTAATTGATGAAGTATAATTATGCCGTCAGCAGCGCATTTTGACTCTAAAATCTTAATTAACTCGTCGCGAATTCTTTCGCCAGAAATATACTTAATGCTGCCGGCCAATTTAATAATTGCCCGCTCGGTTTTTGGTTCAATGATAAAATTCAGTTGGCAAGCCAAACGAACAGCGCGCATCATCCTTAAGCCGTCTTCCTTAAACCGATCAACTGGCTCGCCCACTGCCCGGACAATTTTCTTTTTTATATCTTTCTCGCCCCCGAATAGGTCTACTAACCCATATTTTTCACCATCAATAATAATTTTTTTTTCGTTAATTCGTAATTCGTAATTCGTAATTCGTAATTGTCTTAACGCCATTGCGTTAATCGTAAAATCCCGCCTCTCTAAATCTTTTTCCAGTTTATTTTCAAATCTAACCTTATCTGGATGGCGCCGGTCAGAGTAGCCTTGCTCACTGCGATAAGTTGTTATTTCAACTGCTTCTTCAGTTTTACCCGCTTTATTTTTAATCGGCAGTAAAACCGTGCCAAAAGTATTTTCGTATTTGCCATCCAGGAAAACCTTAATAATTTCTTCTGGTCGGGCATTGGTTGTAATATCCCAATCCTTAGGTTCCTCGGCCATTAATAAATCACGCACGCAACCGCCGACAATATAGGCCTCAAGACCGGCGTTTTCTAAATTATGAATAATATTTCTTATATATTCGGGAATTAATAACATAACAAAATAAAGCAACTAAAGTTAGCGCTAAATAATTTTTATAAATTATGCTTAAAATATACAATAAAAGTTAGCTTTAGTCAAAACAAAGACGCATTGTGTAATGCGTCTATTTCTATCTTATTTATCATAATAGTCCTAAACATCCTAATCTTTATATTCTCTTTACCCATTTTAATATTACCCAAGCGATTAAACCGCCGCAAATCGCCGTAGCCAGCTGCGGCCAAGACATCATTTGAGCAACTTTTACGGCCAGCTCTTGTTTAATTAATAATTTACTAATTAAACTAACGCTCAAAAATAAAAAAATAAATTTAGCAGTTGCGCCGACAACCACGCCCAACCAATAGCTTTGATTAACATTTTTATTTCTATTATAAATCCAATCAATTAACAAAACAAAAATTACATTGCCAATCATAATAAAAGGCACTGCCGGAGCTAATACCGCAGGCAACAGTCCGCCGGCCAAAGCCATTAAGCTGGGAACAAGGCAAATCACCAAGGCGCTGCGAATACCGACTAAAAACAAAATTAAAATTAGCAGCGCATTTACTATCGGCCCGGTTAACCATTGCAGATGAATAAAAAAAGGCAAACCAATCGCTAAACCAGCCAAACCAATAAATTGCGTTAAAACTTGAACATTAATTTTTTCCAAAATTTGTTCTTTAATGATGTTTGGCATATTGTTTGGTTAATTAGTTAATCGGTTAATCAGTTAAACAGTTAATAGGCTAACGCTTAACCGATTAACCAATCAACCGATTAACTGACTAGCTTCTTCTCTTATACTTAGTATATAAAACTTCCCGCTCTAGCTTGTCCTGTTTTCTTAGCCAATTCAACACCTCCACCGCCGCCTTATTTTCATGCGCCTTTCTAATCCTGCTTTTTTTATCAATTTTATACAAGGCCTCTAATCTTTTTTGCCTAATCCCTGGAGTAGTGGGAATTGGCTGGCCGCCGCCGCCGATACAGCCGCCCGGACAAGCCATTACTTCAATATAATCATATTCTTTTAATTTTTCCAAAATTTGCTCAATCTGGCCAATGCCATTGACTACCGCCACCCTTACTTTGACACCAGCCAAATCAACCGTCGCCTCTTTTATGCCGGCCAAACCGCGGAAATCATTAAATTCCAATTTAAATTTGCCTAATTTTTTCTTGTCTAATTTCTTGGCGCAGGCAAAGACTTGCGCTTCTTGGATTAAATATTGGACGGTGCGCAAAACAGATTCTATCACCCCGCCGCTTACTCCATAAATAGCCGCCGCGCCGCTGCAACTTCCCAAGGGATTATCGGCCAGTGACGGCTTTAATTTGGGAAAATCAATATTATTTTTCTTAAGCAGCCAGGCAAACTCCCGAGTGGTAATAACATAATCAATCGGCCAATTGCCGGTAATTTTTAACTCCGGCCGGGAGGCTTCAAACTTTTTGGCCGTGCAAGGCATAACTGAAACTACAACTATATTTTTAGGGTTAATCTTCAGCTGCTCGGCCCAATAAGTTTTAATAATGCCGGCGCCATGCATTTGCGGGCTGCGCGAAGTGGTTATATTGGGAATTAACTCTGGATGATAAAATTCCAGATACTTTATCCAAGCCGGACAGCAGGAAGTAAACATCGGCAGGCTAGTTTTTCTCTGAGGTGTATTTTTAATTCTCTCCGCCAACTCTTCGGCTTCAACAATGGTCGTTATATCAGCCGAGAAATTAACATCAAATACATAATTAAATCCCAAGCGGCGCAGGCCGGCCACCACTTGGCCGGTTACTGCTTTGCCATAAGGCAAACCAAACTCTTCGCCAATACTAACGCGGATTGACGGAGCAAACTGCGCTACTATTGTTTTGCTTTTATCTTTAAGCGCCTTTTCCACCATTTCCCAATGAGTCTGCTCCTGCGCCGCGCCTACCGGACAATGGACCGTACATTGGCCGCAGTAGATGCAGTCAATTTTTTTAGTTGCGCCTCGCCTAAATAGTGGCTTGTCAGCGTCAACTGGCACTATTTCTTGTTCTGTGCCTTTGCCTTTTAATTTAAGATAATTAATATTTTGTAAGACTGAACAGGCGTCAAGGCAATTGCGGCAATCAATGCATTGGCTGCCGTCAATTTCCACAGCATTGGCGAATTTATATATTTTTCTCCGCTTTTTTCTGTCAGCAAAACGAGTTATTTCTATTTTATATTTTTCAGCTAACTTGAGAAGTTGACAGTTAAAGCGCCAGATGCAAGTCGGACATTTTTCTATGTGTTCGGCAAAGAGCAATTCAATATTCAAATTACGCAATTTTTTAACGCGTTCGCTGTCAGTCCTGATTTCCATGCCGTCCTCCACTTTAGTAGAGCATGAAGTCGCTAATTTTGCCCAACCCTTAATCTCCACTAAACAAACCCGGCAATTTGCCTTAGCCGGAAAATCAGGATGGCTGCATAGTCCCGGTATCTCAATGCCGTTAAGCCGCGCTGCTTCCATTATTGTTTGCTCTGGCGAACAAATTATTTTTTTATTATTAATTTTTATTTGAATCTTTCTCATATTATTTTTTTGCGAGACTGTCCGAAAATTCTGTTTTGTCATCTCGACGAGCACTCCGCCCCGCATTTGCGGGGCGGAGGGGGAGGAGAGATCTTTAATATTTTGCGCTATAACAAAACATTAAATACTGCCCACAATGTAGAGACACGCAATTGTGTGTCTCTACCGTGGCGCAACAAAAAATGTTTGGTGTTTTGAAATAATTTGTTAAAATATCCGCATTCGTAGAGACGCCCCGCAAATGCGGGGCGTCTCTACCACCGTGGCGGATCGGGGTCGAAATGACAAAAGGTAATTGTTTATTAGTTTTTAGACAGTCTATTTGGAGAATTTTTGCTTTTGCCCCCTTTATATATTTGCCCCCTTTACTTGCCCCGTCTACTGCGGGGACAAAGGGGGTGAGGGGGATTTAAGCTTTGATGTGCTATGCCCATTTAATTTAATCCTTAAACCCCCTTTATCCCTCTTGATAAGGAGGACTTTTTTGCTTTTGCGGGGATTTTATTTTTGGCTTCTTTTAAAAAAAATAATTTATTTGAAATATTTATAGATCGCTTCCCTGGAACCACGCGGCAAACCCAGCTTGTTGTCAGCAACCAGCGGTAAAACATTTTTCATAAAACTGGATAGAGGAATAGCTGCGGCTGAACCAAGACCGCAAAAAGCCGCTTCTTTTAAATTATTTAGCAATTCGTTAAAAAGCAACCAATCTATTTTTTCTTTTCTGATTAATTCATGCAAACGCAGCAGGCCCTCGCGGCAAGGGGTGCATTGGCCGCACGATTCATCAGTAAAAAATTCCAGCCAATTTTCTAAAAGCGCCTCGGCTTGATATTTAATCAAACTAAAAACAGCGATGGAGCCGCCACCGCTAACTGGCTGTTTGAGTTGCTGATTATTTAAAACTTCGCCAGCCGCATTGCCGCCAACCTGGACAAAAAAAGGAAAATCAGGCAAATTCTCTGTTTCTTTTAATACTCTTCCTATAGTAAAATTATTTGGTAGCTCATAAACCCCGCTATTTAAACAATCGCCGCTAACCGTATAAAATCTGTAATTTTTATAATCGCCTGAAGCCACTTGACTCACCTCATAAAATGTTTCCACGTTATTAATTAAAGTCGGGCAATTCCATAAGCCGCGCTCTGTTGGATAAGGCGGCTTAAGACGTGGCTCTACCCGGCGGCCTTCAATCGCGTTTAAAATCGCGCTTTCCTCGCCGCCGATATAACCGGCATCATAGGGCTTAATAAATATCTTAATCGGCAAATTACCGATTGCTTTAATTAACTTCTTGCCGTATCTTTTGTAATACTTGTTATTAATATAAAAATAACCCTCAACTGCGATTTCATTTTTAACCTTGCCGGCAGATAAATATTCCCAAGCCACCCTCATGCCGTCAATCACCCTGTTAATATGCCTTTCAATAATATAACTATCCTTAGCCACGCCTGGCTCGCCTTCAGCAGCATTGCAAATAACATATTTTTTATTGCCAGCAGCTTTCTTAACCGCTAGCCATTTAGCGGCCACAGGAAAACAAGCGCCGCCGCGGCCAACTAAATTCGCTTTTTTTATTTTAGCAATTATGTCCACGGTGTAATTTTAAATTTTATAATTTTTAATTTTTAAATAATTTTTAAATCTCAATTTTTAAACATTAAAAATTGAGATTTATTTATAAAATTACAAAATTAAAAATTTAAAAATTATTCAAATTAATTTCAAAACCTATAATAATCTACTTTCCCCCAATATACTCCGCCATCTCCGCCAATCGGCAGGCATAACCCCATTCATTGTCATACCAGGCAATAACTTTAACTAAATTATCTTTAACCATAGTGAGAGGCAAGTCAACTATACTGGAATTATTATTGCCCTTAAAGTCCGAGGAAACCAATGGTTCAGTGGAAACATCTAAAATTCCTTTTAACTCCTCTTTGGCTTTTTTAACAAACAAATTATTTATTTCTGCAACGCTTGTCTTTTTGTTAACAAAACAAATAAAATCAGCCAAAGAAACTATCGCGGTTGGCACGCGCATGGCTAAACCGTCCAATTTGCCGTCTAATTCAGGAATGCACTTAGCCACGGTTTTGGCCGCGCCAGTGGTAGTTGGAATTATATTTTGGCCAGCAGCGCGGGCGCGACGCAAATCTTGGTGCGGCAAATCTAAAATCCGCTGGTCATTAGTATAGGAATGAATAGTGGTCATAAAACCGCTCTCTATTCCTAATTCATCATTTAAAACTTTAGCAACCGGCGCCAGACAGTTGGTGGTGCAAGAACCCATGGAAATTATAGCTTCGCCTTGGTATTTATCCGCGTTAACGCCCAAAAGATAAGTTGGTATTTCTAGACTGTCAGAGGGCGCGGAAATAATTACTTTTTTAGCGCCAGCCGCAAGATGCTTTTGCGCGCCGTCAATTTTGGTAAAAGCCCCGCTGCATTCCAAAACTACCTCAACTTTTAAATCTTGCCAGGACAAATTAGACGGCTCCTTTTCGGCTAAAATTTTAATTTCTTTGCCCTTAACAATCAACTTGCCTGCGCCTGCTTTAACTTCTCCATTAAATTGGCCGTACAAAGAATCATGTTTAAAAAGATGGGCCAGTGTTGCGGCATCAGTTAAATCATTAATAGCCACAACTTTAATTTTAGGATGCTTATCTAATATTCTCCTTAAAGTCGGCCGGCCAATGCGGCCAAAGCCATTGATAGCTAGATTGATCATATACTTATAAATTAATTATAAACTAAAATAATTATATCATAATTGCCCCCTTTAACAAAGGGGATATTCTATGTCAATATCCGCTCCATTTTTGCCCGCTCGCCTTGACAAAATCGTACGCTGGCGCGCGGCGGAAGAAATTGATATAATTTGAAAAATCCTGTACAATTACATTGAAGCGTATGAACGGCTACTCTAAATCAAAAATTAACGACTTAAACCTGAAAGATTGGAAGGAATATCAAGATATTCTGACCGATAGTTTGTGGTTGATTGGCGAGCGCGACAAGTCCGGTGCCCACAATAATGTTTATCACGGCAATTTTATCCCACAAATCCCGAATCAAATGATGCGGAGGTTTACTAAAAAGGGCGATGTTGTGCTGGACGCTTTTTTGGGCCATGGCACAACTCTCATTGAATCAAAAAGATTGGGGCGGCACGGCATAGGAGTAGAACTCGTACCGGAAGTCGCGCGTTCAGCAATACAAAATATAAATCGCGAACTTCCACAGGACGGGAAAATTTTTACAGAAGTTATTGTCGCCGATAGTACAAAAAAAGAAGCACACGAAAAAGTTTTGGACTCTCTTAAAAAGATTGGTCAAAAAAGCGTCCAATTGATTATTTTACATCCCCCATATCACGACATAATAAAATTCAGCAACAAGAAAGAAGATTTATGCAATGCCGCAACAGTTGAAGAATTTACTTCAAAATTTGGTGATGTGATAGAAAACTTTTCCGATTTACTAGATCGAAATAGATACTTGGCTATTGTCATTGGCGACAAATACACAAACAGCGAATGGGTGCCGCTCGGTTTTTATCTCATGCAAGAAACATTAAAGCGTGGGCAGGGCTTGAAACTAAAAAGTATACTCGTAAAAAATATGGTTAATAATCGCTCGAAATTGAATCAAGAACATCTGTGGCGTTATCGTGCCCTTGTTGGCGGCTTTTATATCTTCAAACACGAATATATTTTAGTTTTCAAAAAATAACTATGTTGGTTAGTGAAAAAGAATTAACAAACTTAAAATTGAAAGCGATAAAAGCTGATGACTTAAAAGAACTTGCGGCGAGTGTTAGCGTTGAACCGAAGGGTAGTGTGGGCGACCTTATTAAAAAGCTCATAGACCTCCCCCAGAATAAAATTAATTCTTTTATTAAGACAAAATATCAGTCGCAAGTTAAAGAGCGGCAAAGGCTGATTTCTGATAGTGAGCTTATCAAAGAGGTTCAAAAGGTAACGAATTTTAACTGGGGCGTAGTGCAGGGACAATTAGACCAAAAAATTCAAGCGGAATATGTCAGGAAATTTTTTCGTTATCAAGATTTAATAAATGGCGTTAGAAGTAAGCTCCACGACGATGTAACTTCTTATGTTATAGCGACTTGGTATAATCACTGGACTACTGTATTAATTGAAGACCATATTGGCCTACACCCCAAAATAGTACCTACGCTTAAAAATAATTTCGGTGTTGATATTTTCTTTGATGGACAACCATTTGACTTGAAAACAACTTATCTACCACGCGGTTATTCAATTAATAAAGCAATTAAAAACCCTCGCCAACTGGCGATTTGGATGTATGAAAATCAAGGAGCGCAACGCTTCGGCGCAGACAACCGGCTATTTGTAATCCTTGCGGATAAAAATAATTTGGACCAAAGCTGGAAACTTAAAAGAGATTTCGATTTTGTCTTTGGAAAAATTGACCAATTTTTCAATGAGGCGACAGTTTCGGCAAAAGACGAAATAGTTTTCACTTTCAAGAAAAAGACGTATACTACAATATCTAAAGTCTTAATAATAACAAAATAAATTTATGGAAAATTGGACATTAACTTGGACAAAACTAACTCCGCTGGAAAAAAAATCGGTGGAGGCTCTGCCAAATGATTTGCCAGGCGTATATCGCTTATCCTATAAAGCGGAGGACGGCAATTATTATGTTTTTTATGTTGGTAAAGCAGAAGATATAAATGTCAGACTTTCACAACATTTGTCTCCCAACGAAGATAATGTATGTATTAAGAATTACATAAGCACGAAGAGTTGCTTTTTTAGATACGCAAAGATTACAGAGTCATATATTCGAGATGCCGCAGAAAAACAAATGTATAAACAACATGAACCAACCTGCAATGACAAAGAGCCAGATGGTCGAGACGACGTTAAGGTAAATTTGACCTAATATGACACTTACCATTTATATAATAGCCAAAAATGGAATTATTCTCGCTTCTGATAGTCGCGCAAGTTCTTTTTTAACGAGCAATGATACCGTAAAAAAGATTTTTAAATTAGATAACCACAATGCAGTAGGTATTGCTGGAGATGGTCCACTAGCCATGCACTTTTTTGATACAATTTCCAGTGAGTTGATCTTCCGCAACAGCGTATCTGCATTAGCTGAACAAATGCGTTCGTTGGGCAAAGCTCGATTTGATGAATTTTTCTCCCACCAAACGCCGAAAGATCGCCCGTCATTGAACATTACTTTGGCTGGTTATATGTTGAATGGAAAACCGGAAATTTATACCTTGAATAGCAATGATAATTTCGTTCCAAGAAAGAGCCCAACCGGTTTTGAATGTATAGGAATACCGATTATAGCCAACTATCTACTTAATCGTTTGTATGAACCAGAGATCACAACACAACACGCTGCGGAACTTGCTGCTTTTTGTATAAAAGAAACAAGTTCACAAGATAATCGTGTCGGTGGACCAACACAAATTTCATCTTTTTCTGATACCAGACAATATGCCGAATTATCGCGTGAGGAGATTGAAAAGATAGAAAAGAAATGTGAACAATTTCGTCTCTTGCAAAAAGGTAATTTTTATCCTGAAGATGTTAGCGGTGGTGCCGCCAGTTCACAAGATGCTACTAGACAGCAATAATTTCCCCGCCGCGTAAGCGCGCGATTGGGCCAAGACAAACGGGAAAAAATGAAGGGGGTTGGGGGTTTGAGTTGGCGCTACTGCTTACAGCAAGAAGAACAATCAACGTGATAGCGCATTGAGGCACCCCAAAACTTTTTGCTTACTTTTTAGTTATAAAAAGTAAGTCCGGCGAAGCGTCAGGAATGACAAAAAATTCTGGATGCCGGCTCATAGGCCGGCATGACAAAAAAGTGTAAAACAAAAAACCCCGCTTTTACAAGCCGGGTCATAATTTTAATCAACTTAACCCTTAGGCGTAAAGCTTAGCGAACGGTTCCATTGATAATATTTCTTTTTCTTCAGCCTCGGTAATAACGGCGCGCCTTTTCAAAATTTCTACTAATTTAATCATCTTGGTATCTTCTTTGCGCATTAATACCACCAAATCGCCGCGCAAATCAGCCAGCTTATCATCTAAATAGTCTTTAGTCACCATAGTAGCTTCAATTTTGCCAACTCTTCCTTCTAATTTATCAAATCTTTCGTCAACTTTATCAAACTTATCGTCAACCCTGTTTGAAAATTCATTAATTGCTTCTAAAATTTCATTTTTTGATGTTTCTTTTTCCATATTTCACATCATAGCACAATAATATTGAATAGACAAGAGAGTTAAAGGAAAATAAATTTAAAAAATCTTAAAGCGATAGACAAGCTCACTATAAATTTAATTTATTTTTAATCTTCTTAACAATCTCTTCGGTTGTAAAATGCGCTTTAACTAAATAATCGCTCGCCCCCAGCTCTAAAGCTTTCTTAACATCTTCTTCCTGTCCTAAATTAGTAAGCATAATAACCGGCATGGTTTTAATCGCCTCGTCATTATGCGAACGAATCCTCTTTAATACCTCAAAACCGTCCATGGCTGGCAAAATAATATCCAATAAGACAATTTCAGGCTTAAATTCATCCACTTTTTTTACAGCTTCTTCCCCGTTAACCGCCATGTCAACATTAAATCCTTCTTTTATTAATTTCTTTTGGCAAATATCGCGCAAAAACAAATCATCTTCAACCAATAATACTTTAGCGCCACCGCTCACATCTTCCTCTTTTTCTTGATTGATTTTTTTTTCTGGCTCGTTATTACCTTTTGCCTGACCATTTAAAATATTTTTTACTTTTTCCACGACATCTTTGGGGTTAATCTGGGTTTTAATTATGTAATCAATTGCTCCTAATTTTTTTATTTTTTCCAATTCAATGGCTTGGCCGGAATTAGAAATTATAATTACCGGAATTTTATTATTATTTTTTTGCAAATTTTCCAGAACTTCATAGCCGTTCATTTTAGGCATAATAATATCCAATAAGATTAAATCCGGCCGCCAGGCTTTTATCTTATTCAAACCGTCTTGCCCGTTGCCTTCAACCGCTACGGCGAATCCTTCCAATTTAAATTTAGACGAGATAACGCTAGCTAAAGCTTCTTCGTCTTCAATTATTAAAATTTTTTTACTTTTCATAAAAATATTGTTAAAAAATTATAGACCTTTTGCAAAATAAGCTTTTGAAATAATTTTTTTAAATTTTGCAGCCGAAATTTGGAAAAATTAGCCGAAATGTTATTTTGCAAGAGGTCTTATAAATCAACAGTTTTGCTAATGGGTATGGAAAAAGCTACTTCCGTGCCCTTGCCCTCTTCGCTGGTTAAACTAATCTTGCCATTATGCTTGGCAATAATATTTTTAACAAGAAACAGTCCCAATCCGGTTCCGTCAGTTTCTAATTTAACCACATTAGCCGCCCTGAAAAACTTGGAAAATATTTTCGGCTGGTCCTCTTTGGGGATTCCCACCCCTTGATCTTTAATTTTAACATGCAGATATTGTTTGCCAACCTGAACGGTTATTTCAATCTTGCCGTATTCCGGAGTATATTTAATCGCGTTAGCGAGTAAATTCTGCATAACCATAATCATTCTTTCCTTGTCCATATATATTTGGGGAAGATTTTTCGGCTGATGAATCGTTAGTTCCTGATGATTTTTAACCGCCAGATCCTCTACGCCGCTAATCGCCGTAACAATAACTTCTTGAAAATCGGCTTTAGCGAAATTAAATCCAAACTTGCCTTCTTCAATGCGAGAAACATTTAATAAATCATTAACCAGCTTAATAATTCTCTCGTTGCTCAAATAACCTTTATCCAATAACTCCCGCTGTTCCGCGGTTAATTCTCCAACATCGCCATCCAAAACCATTTTAATTATCCATTTAATAGCGGACAAGGGGGTTCTTAACTGATGGGCGGCGATGGAGACAAATTCAGTTTTCATCTCTTCTATCTTTTTCTCTCTGCTAATGTCATGTAAAATAACTAAAGTGCCTAATTTCTCTCTTTCTTTAAGAATAAGAACAGTAGAGACCTCTAAAATTAAATCCTTTTTGAGCTGAAGTTCTTTTCTAAAAACTCTTTTAATTTCTTCCCCTAAAAGAACTGCCAAGGGTTTAAAACCAGAAAAATCACTTAGGTCTGAAACAGATCTGCCAATTATATCCTTAGCTCTAATATCAAAAAAAAGTTCTGCTTGAGGATTAATTAAAGAAAGATTATTTTCTTCATCAAAGACTAATAACCCATCGGTAAAATTAGTAATAATTGCCAAAGTTTTATCTCTCTCTCCCTCGGCCTTTCTTCTCTCTGCCTCAACATCCTCTAATATATTCATCAAAGCCTTTCTCGACTCTTCGGCCCCCTCTAACAAACTCATTAAAGCCTTCCTTGACTTTTCTAACTCTTCAGTTTTCCGTTCTAATTCTCTTGTTTTCTCTTCAGTTTCTTCGGGATTTTCTTTGTTTTGCTTCATAATTAAGATTTATCTCGGCTTATATTTCTCTAATTCCTTTGTAAGTTTTTTAATTTCTTCTTTTAGCTCAATCATTTTCAGTTCTCGGCCGACCGTTAATCTTTGGAATCTTTCTAACTCTTCCACTCTTTCTTGGACTTCTGCTGTTCTTCTTTTTACTTCTTCTTCTAATCCTTCAGATAGCTCTTTTAATTCCTTAGTTCGAGCTTCAACTTTTATTTCCAGAACAGTTCTTGCTTCTTCTAATCCCTCTTTTGCTTTCTTTAATTCTTCAATTTTTTCTTCCCTTTCTTTCAAAAGTTTTCTAATTCGAAAAAGCAAGCCAGGTTTTTCAGAGTTATTCTGTAAAAAATTTTCTTTTTCCATATAAATATTCTCCAATCTCTTGGGCTTTAAGATAATTTAATTTTAATGTCGAAATTAAAATTTTTCTCCTTTTTCCTTTACCTTTAGCTCTGCTTCTATTATTTCTCTTTCCGCCACTTCCATTTCTCTTTTGACAATCGCGTCCCGGGTTATGAAAAGAAATAATAAAATTCCCAAAACATTAGCAACCACCATTGGAAATAAAAGCTTCATAAAGAACAATTTCTCTATTCCGAAAAAAAGTTTTTCAGCAGTTAAAGTTGCCAGTGGCCCAAATGTCTTAGCCACTACTGCTGGACACATCTTTACTGCATACAAGAGCGCGGTTAAAGGCACTATAACTTGAAGGTGGATAACTTCCCAAATAGCTACAATTCCAGCAACTATCCAAATTTCTTTTGGAGTAATCTTTCTAATATTAATGTTTTTATATTTTGAAAGCCAGGCCCCTAAAAACCCAGCTCCCATGGTAGCTAAACCGCAGCCTATCGCTGACCAACATCCTAATGTACCGGTCCAACCAGACCAAACCAATCCGCTCATTCTATAAAAACCAGAAATTAAACCAGCTCCAATCCCGACAGCCGGACCCCCCAATATTCCGGCAAATAAAGCTATGCAGTCACGGACATTAACTATCACTCCAATCAGTTTAAATCCGTACTCCGAAGCTAAAACACCAATGAATCCAAAAAATAAAATCATTACTAACTTTTCTTTTTTAAGATATGATTGTTTATAAACAAAACTTCTCACTCTTCCCGAAAGAGAAATTAAATACATAGCCGAAACAATCAAAGCAATAAAAATAACTAAATGCTGAGTAGTAGTTATTATTTCAAATCTCATTGTAATTTCTAACCAGGTTTATGTTGATTATTTTTACCCGCCAAAATTTTCTTTAAAAACTTAAACGGGTTTATTTTCGACCTTTCCCAGCAGAACAACTTTGACTTGTCCCAACTTTGTCAGGACAAATTGTCGCGAAGCGAGTCAAAGATGTCTTACCGGGCTTGGATATTTTATTTTGGCTTATTTCATTACCTTAAATAAAATTTTTTCTTCCTTTTTATTTTTAGCTATTTTTGGCACTGGCTCTTCTTTAAAAATTCCTTTTGCCAGGCGGCACCTCCCCTCAATTTGAACCTCGTACTCAATGGGCAATAATCTTTCCGCTACTTCCTCGGGGGTTTCATCTGGTTTTATTTCCTCATACCCTACATAAATTACATTACCTTTATCATATTCTGGTGCCACCCTTTGGCAAAAAATTGGTATTTTCCGGTCCTTTCCAAGACGCTGACAAAAAATCATCTGAGCATAGATTCTCCTCAATCCATACATCCATTTTCCTCCGGGCCCCAAATGCTGATTGAGCCCTTGATATTTTTTTAATAACTTTTAGGGGAGTAAGGGGCATCCAACCTAATTGATGAAAATAATCAGGTCTGTGTCTGTCAAATATTTTTAAAAGTTGTTTTGCCAAATTACCTCTTTCCGGAAAAACAACAAAAATATCTTTTTCTGGAAATCCGGCCCCTTTTGCCTTTCATTGGTAAGCCAATCGGCTCCCAGCCATGTCTTACTCCTACTCCAAAGGAAAACTCACCAGAAAGACCGATTCCAACCGCGGCGTTGCTCAAGGCTTGGTCATTATAATACTCGTATGTCTTCTTGAAAAGAAAGTCATCCCCGGCTGAACCTCCCATAATGGGGAAGTTTTTCCCGAAAATTTCCTGAACCCCCCTGACGGCCGCTGCTCCGTTTTCAGTTAAACCATCCAATAGCATCATAAACAAAGAAGGTGCTTGGTTCGCTTTTTCCTTTACGCCTCTGGCCGCCATAGCTCCGGCTTTAACAGCATCGGAATTATTACTTCTTCCTACTCCGGCTTTAATCATAATTTTAATCTCTTTAATTTTATTAACTTAATAAGTCGACCTTTATTTTTTGCGTTGTTCTAACTCTTTTTTAAGTCTTTCAATTTCTTTTTTTAATTCAACCATTTTTAGCTCCCGGCCAACAGCTAATCGATGAAATCTTTCTAATTCATTAATTCTCTCTTGAAGCTCTCTGGTTTTCTCTTGAACCTGCCTTTCCAAGCTCTTATTTAATTCCTGAAGCTCTCTAGTCCTGGCTCCTATCTTTATCTCTAAAATAGTTTTTGCTTCTTCTAACTCTTTGGTTCTTTCTTTAACTTTTTCTTCCAACCCAGTCTTTGCCTCCCTTAGCTCATTAATTAACTTCCTAATCTCTCTTAAATCTCTCCCAACACCAATAGCGCCGATAATCTTACCCTCAGCATCTTTTAAGGGAGTTCCATTAAAACTAAAGGGAAATCTTTTTCCATTTTTGGATATTAAGTTTAACTCAGCATTAACAACAAATTCTCCGCTTATTGCCTTTTTTGGTCCTGCTTCAGTATCCTTTTCTCTTGTCTTGGGAGGAAACATCAAGGCAGTTGATTTTCCTACCACTTCATCTTCTTTATAGTCCAAAGTCTCAAAAACAGCCCTATTAGCTCTAAGAAGAAAGAGGTAAATTTAATAATTTTTTCTAATAGAGAACTCTTTTTGATTTGAATTATTCACACCCATATTTATATTATAACATAACCAATCTATTTATTACAAGCTCTTAAGTTCTTTACTAGAATCAATACCTATTGCACCACCTCTAAATAAAATGTAATATAGGCACTTAACTCATTTGAGCTAAAATTGCCTATATGTCAAAAATATCAAGAATTACCTTTTACGAAAGGGAAAAAATCGAATTGTATCTAAAAATTGGAAAGTCTCATCGCTGGATCGGCCGCAGGCTATGCCGCAATCATACGGACATAACCCGGGAAATAAATAGAAACAGCAGTCCGCGTTTCCCTTATCGGGCGGCGGACGCCCAGCGCCTCTTTAAAGCCAGGCAGAATAAAAAGAATCAGAAAAAATTAGAAAAGCTGGAATATGTTAAATTAAGGGAATACGTGGTAGCCAAACTGCGTGAAGACTTCAGCCCTGATCAGATAGCCGGCAGGTTAAGAAAGGAGCCGCCGCCGGAATTGGTGGAAATGGCCATCAGCCACGAAAGCATTTACCAGTATATCTACAACGGTCCAGGGAGGTTTGAATATTTGTATCCTCACTTAAGAATGAAAAGGCATAAGCGGCAAAGGCGGTTTGACCGCAAAAAACGCAGTAAAATCAACATTCCGGAAAGAATATCGATCGATTTCAGGCCGAAAGAAGTAGCGGAAAAAGAGCGGGTTGGCGATTGGGAAACTGATAGTTTGATATTCTCTAAACAGCAAGAAATAGTATCAGGACAATATGAACGTAAACTAATGCTTTGCCGTTTGCACAAATTGCCGAACAAGACGGCGAAGGAAACGGAAAATGCGATTACGGACAGCATCGAATCTTTGCCCAAAGAAATGTGGCTGACGATTACCAGGGATAACGGAACGGAAAATGTTTATCATCCGGATACTTTAAAAAATTTTGAAATCCAATCCTATTATTGCGATCCTTACTGCGCCTGGCAGAAAGGTGGAATGGAAAATTTAAATAAACTGATTAGACAGTACTTGCCAAGAAAAGCTGATTTGTCTAAAGTGTCAGATGAGGAGATTTGCGCGATACAAGAGAGACTGAATAATCGTCCAAGAAAATCATTGAATTATCTAACTCCGAATGAGGCGGTTGCCAAATATTTACAAAGTGGTGCAATAGAACCTTGAATCTACCATGAATTAGTTATGAATTAACCTTTAAATTGAGATGGTTGCAAAGCTATTTCATTATAACATATCTTAATAAAACTCGCCAAATAATGCTGTATTAGTCCAGCACATATTGGACACGAAGCTATTTT
>Ga0210050_1001776_pt1 | contig 22099 bp, 30 predicted proteins | sample CryGey132114_all_FD_185463 | JGI IMG/M metagenome (GOLD analysis project Ga0210050, IMG submission 185463) | Groundwater microbial communities from aquifer - Crystal Geyser CG22_combo_CG10-13_8/21/14_all (SPAdes) (version 2) | ecosystem: Environmental > Aquatic > Deep subsurface > Groundwater ... | reverse complement strand
TTTCCTCGTCACTCCGCCCCTGGGATTTAAGTTGGCGTTGCTTAACATGGGCCTTAATGCTGTCTCGGCCACCATACGGTAAGCGAGTGATAACGAGATTTGAAATCATCCCTTGACCCGACTCATCAACAATACTGACCCCTTCCCAGCCGCCCGGGGTGATCAAGACGCCATTCTCGTCATCCTTAAAGGATTGGATCAGGTCGCCGATCTTTACGCCTTTGTGGTGATAGATGACATTCGGACGCGGCGGTTGCGGGATGGACTTCATCATAGCTTCCAGAGCGACCACATCTTTGTATGAGTTAGTCAATACCAAAGTTCGGCCGCCCAAATCATTAGCCGCGTAACAGATGGTATTGGCAACATAGGTCATCCATACCGGATTGGGGATCATGGGAGAAGACTCGCTTTCATCCATATCGTCTTCAACGACGTTCTCACCATTCTTCATCAATGGTCTTGGTAGACGCGGGTCAGCCAGCACAAACGACATCTTTCCGTACATGGAAGGCTCGAAGCTCTCGAAGAGGTCTGTATTGATATTCAGGACCTTGGTCTTCTTCTCGCTGTTCTTGTCCAGCCTTGCCTCTGCGAAGATGCCAGACTCCTTCATAAAACCCTCGAAACGCTTATCAACATCAGCCCTTCCAGGGTCACCGAGAGTGGCTGAGGTCATCAGGCATGAATTCAGGTAAAGGGACTCCCCTTCATCCATCCTTCTCGGGAGCCACAGCTTGGAAAAGAAATAACCTGGATTGAGGGGGACGACCGCAATCGTGGGGAACTTCTTGGAAGGCGAGTAGCTGATTGCGATTTCCATCCATGGCGTCGCATTCTTGTCGCCGCGAAATTGCTTGACCAACTCAGTCAGCCTTATGTTGTAACCAAGCAGGTTGGCCATGGACTCGCGAATGACAGGATCCAACGCGAACATCTTCTTTTGCCCGGAAAGCTTTGCTGTTGCGACTTTCTTCAGCAGAGCCTTCATACAAGTGGACAGTCCGTCGAGCGCATCGATAAGGGATCTGTCGCCCGTGTGCTGGAAATGAACGCCGTCACCGTATTTGATACGACTCTTCAGCAGAACAGTCTCAAGGACTTTGGCGGCCTCGGCACATTTGGCGAAGTCCGGATGTTCCACCTTTTCCAGCATGGCGCGAACGCGGGCAACCGGGAATCTTTGTTCAAGGATGCTGTTGGCAGCCTCCGGGAACCGGTCTGCCTCATCCACTGCGAGTGCTGAGATCTTCCTGCCATCGTCCAAAATGGCGAACGCACCCTTTGTATGAACAGCCATCATCGCGTGGCTGGTGACAACGATATCGGCCATACGAGACTCTTCGCAGTGCAGCTTGAATGCTTTCGTTTCGTCTTCCGGGCAGTCGCTAGACAGAGATACATGGTCGATGGAGATGTTGCACGGAAGGCGCTGAAGATTGTTCTCTTCAAGGAATACCGCGATCTCACCACCAGAACCTTTTGCTCCAGCTTTCGCAAACGCGATCAATGCATCGAGGTCGGCTCGATCATCATCCAGGATGATGTCCATATCTTCAACGATGCTCGTCAGTTTGGACAAGGAGATGAAGTTACGCATGCCGATACGACGGGCCACATGAAGCTTTTTGCCGGTTTGCATCTCAACAAGCGACAGAATGATTGGCATGTCTTTGGCCATGATCTGACGCTGCAGATGCAGAGTGTATGTGCTGATCGCCACGCGCTCACCGGTAAGTGCGGCGTAAAGCGCATGAGGGATGCCGTAGCCAATCGTCTTACCAGTACCTGTAGCGGCCTCGATGAGGGTCATTGATGCCATATCATCGGTTCCGCGCAAAATACCTTCTGCGACGTTTCTGGCGTATTTATGTTGCTCTTTTTGATGGCGCATACCGAGCGCTTCAATCAGACCGCCTTTACCAAGGATTGCATCCACTCCGTCCAGCAGTTGTTGTTTAATGTTCATTCTGTTCTCCATAAAGTCAAAACCAAGTTTCCCAGCGCAGTCACCGCGAACGATGAATCGATCGTTTTTCCAAACCCAACATCGTCACTTCAATCACCCCAAAATAAGGGTAAACAAACCACTGCAAGCCTCCGGCCTGGCATGCATCTGCCTCTAATCACCCCTCAACCAAGGGAGTAAAAAAAACCTTATGCCTCCACTCCATAGCGATACTCACTCTTCAATCACCCCTCAAATAAAGGGGTAAACAAACCATATCAATGCCCATCCGATAGACCGGATCCTCTAATCACCCCTTAACTAAGGGGTAAAAAAACCGACCGTGCCTAGTGGCCCTTTCGCCGCTGGCCTCTAATCACCCATCTGCGAGTGAATAATCACGCGAGCGGGATCCCCCGTTCGGTGGTTCCCTTCAATCACCCCGTAAACTAAATAGGGTAAATAAACCCGCCTTCTCGGCGCCGCCGCGCAAAGCGCCTTCAATCACCTCTCAAAAGAGAGGTAAACAAACCCCATCCAGCCTCCCTTCGGTCGGTCGCCTCCTTCAATCACCCCTTAAACGAGAAGTAAACAAACCCCATCAAAGGCAGATCCCTCCTTGGATTCCCCCTTTAATCACCCCTCACGCGAGAGGTAAACAAACCCGCCCTACTGGACGCAGGGTTCCGGTGTCTCCTTCAATCACCCTTCAAACGAGAGGTAAACAAACTAAGCGAAGCATGTCAGAAGGAGGATGGTGATCTCTAATCACCCTCAAATGAGAGGTAAACAAACCGTGCCTTCACCGCTGTGACGGGGCCGATTCCTTCAATCACCCCTCAAATGAGAGGTAAACAAACCTGCTATTTCACAACACCATGTTTTGCAATCAAATACCGCACTTCCGACTCGAAAAATCGGTTAGACATCGATAAAACGGCTCATGTGCATGACGCATTTTCGCGCCCCACTAGAGAAATAAGGCGGAACGCACGCAACCTCTTCGATACGAGGGCACGCCCTACCTTTCCACTCTTCCACCGGGACCGGCCGAGCTGGCGTCCCATCCGGCAACACGACCGAGAAATCATCCTCGGGCTCGATGATGACGGCATCGATCTCACCTGCCCCACTATTGGCACGCTTTCCCAATCCAATAGGGATCGAGAGCAACTCGCCGATCTCGTCATAGTCGCCGTTGGCGTACCAGACCAGATAAGGGGAATCAATAGATTGATATGAATCAGCAGAGGGCTTTACGCCATCATCGTTCCGCTTGGTTGTGAATGGCCGCCAGTTCTTACCGCGATTGCCATTTGGCGCGAACAGCCGGGTGCCGGCATCCATATCGCCACGCAAACCGGAAGTGAATGGGGTGAACACGTAGCCTGCAGATTTTGGGAAGAAAGCAGCGGAAGCAGCGAAAACTGAGCCGACCTTTTCCAGCGGCATCGCGGACAGGGCAGCCTGAGCGCCACCCAGTTTTTCGGTGAGAATGTGGTGCAAAACGCTATCCAGCGTCAAATGAGCATCTGGAGAAAGAATGACCGGCGTCTTCAGCGAAACTGTAATCTTGAGCATGGCTCGATACCTCTTGTAGTTAGTTGGCAAATCCCCGCGAACGGGAAATACGTTCAGTAATTTCACATCAATACTTCAATCACCATTTGAAATGGTAAAAACCAGACCCCAAAGGGTCTGGCAGTCAGATGAACTTAAGCAACGACCAGGAGTTCTTCCTTGGTGGGATAGTGGGTCTTCAGCTCATCGCTGGCAGCGAAGGCGTCCCAAGCCGCGATCTTGGAGTCAACATAGTCCTTGCCGTGCGTTACGACAAAGCCATCGTCCAGACTCACCTGAATGGTAGCCAGCACCGGGCCACCCGCTTCCTTGATGTTCCACTCCACAGCCACCTCGCCACAACCGGTGTTGCGCATACCACCGATCATGCAGGAGTCAGCAAAGTTGCGGAAGCCGGCGAACAGCAGACCCAGCTCGACATCAGTGTGACCAAACATGCGAATACGCTGATTCAGAACGGATCCAGCCGGGATGGTCGGAGAGGCATCGATGATCTGTTGAATACTCACCGAAGAACCTTTGTTTTCTTTGATGAACGCATCGCGCTGAGCTTCGAGCTTCTTGATCTTCTCGTTGAAAGGAGCCACGTCGTCACCGGCTTTTTGGGCTGTTTTGCGAGCGCGTTCCAGTTCCACGATCTCACGACGTATCGCAGCAGCTTTGCGAGCGCCTTCAGTCATGACCATGTACTCGTCCAGAGCCTCGTCATCCAGAATGGATGCGATCTCGGGAGAGCGAACCAGATCGTTGCTACGCACGCTTGGCTGGCCGTCCAGAACGACTTTTCCATCGGCATTGATCAGCGGCTTGTCAGAAACCGCGTTACCGATCTGCAGACGACCGGAAATGGCGCAGGGATCGAATGTGCCGAACAGGGAGATCAGGGGATTGCGTGCGCGAACGTTCTCGACCAAGGTATATGGCACGCCATCGCTCAGGGTCTTGAAGTCATTGGCAGCATCGTCCTTGTCCACACGGATACCGCCGATGGTGTTCCAGAAGAACTCACGCAGGCCCCACTTCTTTCCATTGGCTTCGTTCTTGCGATCCACTTCCTCACGGCAATGGCGGCGCAGTGCACCACGCCACGTTGTGGCAGGAGCGCAGGAATGTTTCTGGTTACCGACATACGCCTCGGGCGCGTGGTTGCGACCATGTTGTTTCACAGAAATTGGGCTGACCGTTTTGATGGTTGCCGAAATGATCACTGCTTTACTCATGTGTATCTCCTTCTCTCTTAGTGTTGATTCAAAATACGGAATGCCTTCATGCCGGGAATGGCAATAAGACCGTAGCCGACACTTCTCATGCGCCCAATGCCGCGACACAAAGTACGCTCGAACTCGGCCACGGATTCGACACGCAACTTACCTACAACATCCTTCCACTCGAACGAGTAGTCCTTCCCTCGCTTGCCGAAGTTGTCCCAGCCCATGCCAACCACTTCACAGGACTCGATAGAAGCCCCTTCAACATGACGGGAGAGCCACTCCTGCATATCCACATCAGAAAGTGGGACGCGCTTCTCAGCGACCTTCCTGGTGGCATTCACACGCACACGGAAGTCGACGACAGATCCGATATCAGGGATGCTTACCTGCACACCACCGCCGATCCGAGGGATAGGCGTGTTATGCACAACGGTCAGCAGAGTCTTGTCGGCCATCGTTTCAGCCACAAACAGGTAATCAGCGCCCTCGCCACGATGGCAGCCGAACCGATCGGAAAGCCATGAATGGATCTTGTGGTTATTGGATGCAGATGGGATCAGCATTGATGTTTCAAGCATTCTCAAACTCCTTGTATGCGATGAGATAGCCAAGGACCGTGGATTCCATGGTCCCCGGGGATGGCAGGCGGAGATTCTCCAGAACCGGATACTTTCCGATGAGCTTCTTGGTGTCTTTGGTCACGGCCTCGACAAGATTCGACATGGATGACGCCGCGCCAGGCGTGGACTTGAGCCTTTTGATATTGAAGGTCATGTCTTTCCATTTCTTCTCGGCGCCGCCCTCGATCAGTTTTGTCGCAAGCTCTCGGCAGAACTCAAGATCAAAGGTTTCAATACACTTTGCAGTGCTATACACGCCAGCATAAGTAGATTGAGAGATACGAAGATTCTTCTCAACAAACGCCTGCTCTTGAACCGCCCACATGAAAGGCGCTTTTACATCCCAAAGCCACTTGCCAATGAAAACAGGAACGCTTGGCTCCATTTTCAATACCGGCGTAAATCCCGGAGCAGGCTTCACATTGAGAGGCCCAACGATGATTGAATCTCCTTCGGAAGCAAGGAAAGTGATTGGCGCACCAGCACCAAGACGCCGCGGATTGTCTTCGTTCAGCGGCTTGTCTTTTTTCCCGCCAGTGATCTGAGAGACGGGATTGGTTAGAAATGCAGAATGGTTATCACCAGGAATCAGGTGACGACCGATCTGCTCATACAAAAAATCTACAGGTTTCATAACTCCTCTTTTCGTGAACTGCCGCGAACTACCGCGGACTACTTTGAACTACCTCGGAATGCTTAATTTCACTTCAATGGAGTAACACTATCGCACTTATTCATAATCGTCAATGTATAGACATAAAAAACCACACCTCCATTGGAGATGTGGTTCGGATACTGACTTTTTGCTACTTCTGCGATGCCAAACGAATCTTTTCGTGTACAGCCTCGAAAATATCGTAACAAGCATCAGTGTTACGCAGCTCTGGCATCAAGCTCCATACACGCTCGATATCTTCCCGGTAGAAGGCGTTGTTCATCGCCATCTGGGCCTTGTTGAGTCGCAGGACATCTTTCAGCTCTTCGTAGAACTCGTAGTACCTTACAGTACGTTCGATATCCTTCGAAGTCATCTTGCCGTTCTTGAGGCGGCGCACGTCGGTGTTATGACGCAAGTCAGCCATCTTGACGATGACAGCATCCAGGTTCGCCTTCACTTTAGCCTTGTAAGCCTCGTAAGACTCACCCGGCACTTTTGTCATAGCCACGATACCGGCAATGACGCGTTCAGGGAATCCACGCTCACGAAGATCTCTTGCGCCGGCCTCAACATCACCATCGAAGATGTCTTCGATGTAGTCATGGCCCAGAGCGATGCACTGGATGATCTCGTCGTCAGACTTGGTGTAATGCATCACCTTAAGCAGGTGAAGCACGTACGGCTGACGGCCTTTGTCGTATCTGCCATTGAACGCCGTCGTTACAAGATGCAACATCAGGGACAGCAGGTAACCTTTCTTGCTTTCGGTCATTGTTTTTTCTCCATTATTTCAGATGGGATTTCGGCTTTATCACCAAGTTTAGATCCGACGTAGCAGCGCATGGCCGCGATCAGATTGGTTGGCCGTAGCCGTGACGCCACCCTCCGTTTTTCATATCTTTACGTCTGATGCCGGCGCAAAAACTGTTATCCGACTTCTTTTCGAGAAAGCTTATTTCACGATCAACGATCAAACCACCTTGAGCCCAGTTTGTGGATGGGTGGTAATAAGGATTCAAAGCCGCGAGCAGCTCATCATCGCTCATTTTGTTGGAGTCCTTGCTGCCATGTTCGATCTTCCAGACCAGAAAATCGAGCACAGCATCTTTTGCTTCAGAAACATCGATCAATACTGTTTTCATGTCATCTCCTGATTAAAAGTCCGCGGTATGAACAACGGGCTGACCATCTTTTTCGGCAAGCACCACCGAAACCATGTGCTCTTTGCTTTTGGGCGGCTTAAAGTGCTTGATGGCCATCTGCTTTGCATCCCACAACGATGCAGCACGGAATTCATGTTGCTGGCGGTTGTAAAACCCTATGTATCCATTCATCTTCATCTCCTTGAAACAGCGAAATTGCTGTTGTTCAGAACGAAGATGAAAATCTTAACCGAATAAAAAGCCACACCCCGAATATCAGGATGTGGCTAGTATTGCAATCAACAAAAGGAAGCGGCGGCAAGCATCAGGACGCAGCCTTCAGCCCACCAACCAGACGAATGGAACCATCACGCAACCCGTCGACCAAGAACTCGATCTCGTTCAGATCCAGCATAGTCATGCCGTCGGCATTTGCTTCAGCTATGATATCTTCCGTGATGTGACCGCGGGAGAACAGGCTGAGCGCCGCCAGGACGGTGACAAGCTGACGTTTCTCAGTCACTTCTGCGACGCCGTACAGACGACGATCCGTTTCCAGATGCGCCTTCTTCGCGTACTTGGACATCACGAAAGGCGGCTTAAAGGTCATGCCCTCATCTGGATTCAACACCAGTCGACGACGCTTGATAGCCTCAGCGATACCTGTGGAGATATCCAACGCCTCAGATTCACTTGCGTCAAACCCAGCAGGGCCGACGTAGAGCTTCTGAGCGACGCCACCATACTCCACATCCAAAACTGCCGGACCGGTCGCGTATTGCTTTGCGAACTCGCCAATAGCCTGGTCGAGCTCTTCAGCTTCAGTGAACGACATCTCATCACTCACTGAGAGCATAAAATCCATACCCTCGCCGCGATACTCGAGGTTATTTACCACGATATCCTTCTCCTCTAGGATGTTGTCCATAGCGGCAAACAGCACCGCCATATCAACATTTCCAACGGGGATTGAACCATCAATCGAATATATTTCCATTTTTTTTCTCCTGAAATCATCTTCCAGCACAGCGCCGGTCGTATGTTCACGATGAAGATTGCGGGAGATGGGCGATAAAAAAGCCGCCACCCAGTAGGTGACGGCTAGTAATGCTACGAAACAGGCCTCAGAGACCCTTTGCGGCCGCCTAGCAGCCATTCCTTGATGCTTTCGAGAGTGTATGGCCCCCAGTATTGGGCATCAATGCCATAGCCGGGATTGAGCGCATACACCACCTCCCCGTCCACAACATTACCCCGCCATACTGGCCAGAGATATCCAATGGAGTCTTGATGGTTTTGGCGACACCATTCATGGAATTCATCGAGATTCGAAGCGGCCTTCAGTCGAAGATCAGCTTCATACTTTGCTTGAGCCTTATTGATGAGCACTTTGTGTTCAGGGCGCAGTTTGGACTTGAGAGCGATACAAACACCGCCGCCAAATCTGTTATCCAAAAACGAACCAGCAAAAACCCCGTCTCCAGCATGCACTGCGACAGCAAAGGCTGTGAGCTTTTTGACAAGCTTGTCACCCTTAACCTTGAGTGCGAAATGATGATCATCCCAAGCGCCGGCAACACTCTCCCCTGTCATAAACCGAAGTTCGCGATGGGTAAGCAACATGGTCGGATTAGAACAAAAACCGATTGCCGCCTCATCACCGTCTATCACAAACGACAGCTTTTCACCAAAGGCGATCGATTTACGCTCCAGAAGGTTTGGATATACGACATCCAACCCGCGTTTCAGATCTTCGATGATAGAACCATCAGGAATCGTCTGTTGACACAAAGCACCCTGCAGACGGGCTGAACCAACTTCATGTTCAGCACACGCATCGGATCCGGTAGCGATCGAGAAAATCTCACCACGCTTGTCAAACGTGATGACTGGACTAAACCCTTGTCTCATAGCCCCTCCTTATTGAGCGCCTCACAGACATTACTGACGAGCACCGGGTTGATTTCAACCGAATGCTGACTTATGCAAGCCTCTTCAGTCAAGCCGCTTTCGTCTTCGTACTCGATGTAATCGGAAGACCCTTCGATGTCTTTGTCAACAACATAGACCTCGACATCACCATCTCCGATCACCTCATGAACCAAACCGCCATCAAGGATCACAGCAATCTTGGTTGTGGGCTCTTCGCCCATGTTATTGGCGATCGCTTCGACTGAAGTTTCAAGAGCACGCCACAACCGAGAATCAGTCATATCGAAGCCCTCGCCTGCCATAGCCATCAAAAACGACTCGATAGCATCAGCCGAGGCTTTTGCAACCGGGCCGGCCGGACGGTCTTGATCCTCAATGAATTGCAGAACCAAGTTTGACGACAGTTCGATTGAACCGCTGGAGTTTTTTTCAATGGAAATATCGAAAGGAAGGTGTGTTGTGTGTGCACTCATTATTCACCACCCTCTGTGTCCAGTGGGCGGCGCTCGTTCAGGAAATCCTGGTCATTAACTTCAATTTTCATGCTTTTCTCCTTAAAATGAGACGGGAAATCCGTTCTCTACGAAGAAGATAGGTTTTTGCCCAAAATAAAAACCCCGCCCAGTAGGCGAGGTTTTGGTTGGTTTTTTTGATCAAGCAGGCTGAAGAGATTCCTGCTTCAGGATTCGTCGCAATACCACATCAGCGGCAGCCGTCAAATCCCTGCTTTCATGAAAGCTGTGCAAAACGATCTCCAGTTTTGCGCCTGGCCTAGCCCCAATAAGCATCACCTCTTTCTTGTTGAACAAGAATCGCCGACCAAGGTACTCCGGCTTCATGTCCCACATCACGCAGCAATTGAGGTAGTCAGTCTTCCACACTTCGCGCCCAGGAATCTCCTCCCCGGATTCACTCAGTATCTTGATACCGACCGTCAATTTACTGGTAAAGGAACGGGAGTCGTAGTTCATCTTGCCGATGTCTACGTTGATCATATCGTTTCCTTGAAATTATTGATTGTCGATCGTGATCGACGCTTCCTTCAGCGTTTTCAGCACCGCCTTGGCATGCCCATTGTCGACACAAGCGATCGTTACCTGCGTATTGCCAGATTCGAGGATCACGTCGTATGTCTTGCTGCCGTCGGTCAGAGTGTTGGTCCGAATGAACGGCACAACAGGCACTTCGACTACCGGCCAGTCGACGATCTCTTTCAGAAGCAAGCCGCGAATCGTAGATTCTGTGACTTGCCACGCATCCCCGTAAGGAATGTGGCTGACCTGGAAAGGGTTTTCGCTCTCGACGCGGTAGTAGGCATGCCCGTCAGCATAAGGAATTTTGATGATGAGTTTTTTGGCGGATTGTTTCAGAACTGCGATGCTTGAACTTTTCTCCAGCTTTGCCATGAATTTATCTTCACGAATACTGAAGTCTCGATAACTTTCTCCAGAGAGTTGCGTAAAAGCATCAAGAACATCTTGGGGTGTTGCAACCAATTGAGCCATAAGCCCTCCTTAATAGACCTTCCTGCCCAATGCAGGAATACTGTCTAAAGAGAAGATGCTGTTTTGGAGAAAATAAAAACACCCGAATCTCATAGAGACCGGGTGTTAGTGTTCATGCTGCAAGTAGTTCAGGCTGTTCCACCGTAGCGAAACTACGAAAAGAACGTCCCAGTAACTCACCTACCGAAACAAAAGGAGGATACGCCACAGATTGCCCGAGCAGCTCGTGAGCGGTAGTCTTGCTCAAGCCAGCGATCAGATGCTCTGGGATGTCTTTGCAGCGAGCGTGCTCGTTTGCATTGACCTGGCGCAGTAAGTCCGGGTTTGTGGGATGGCGCAACAAAGGATCTGTTGAACCACCTTTGTGATAGAACTTACGCAGCGTGCTGATATTTGGCGAGTTCTCGTCAAACAACTGCATACTGAATGAATTCCCCTTGGCTGCATCACGCACCTCTTTTGTTTTGAGGTAATCATAAGGCCGCCAGCAGTCATCACCGGGATCGACTTCATCCAAGACTTCACCGAGCTTCCGGGAAATCTTTTGAGGAACGAATAGGTTGTCGAAGTTGAAATCGATACCTTCTGTCACCGCAACCATACACATCCGAACCCGTGCTTCTATGCAATTCCAGTCGGATGCATTAAGGATTCGCTCCTGAACGTTGTAACCCATGGCCGCCAATTGTGTACGAATGATGGACATCGAAGCTGCGGACGCATATTGAGGAACGTTCTCCAGCACCACAACCGCCGGGTTCACCTTCGCCAAGATCGCCAGGAACGAAACAACCAGATGACCAAATACCGGATCATCTTCGGGAAGCGTTGTTCCTTTTTTCGCACGCGCGGCAACCGAGTGAGCAGCACAGGGGATTCCGGCAAACAGGGCATCCACCTTTCTCAGCCGGGATGACGCATATTCATCGAATGCCAATTCCTGCATAGGCATGCCGATAAACTGCGTCTCTTCGTCCCACACCTCATTGTTTGCCTGCGCATGTTCGAGCATTGAAACATCGATGTCGACAGCAAAAGCGAGCTTGGATTTCACGCCATAAAGATCAAGACCTTTGTGTAGCGCGTTGTCCAGAATACCGCCACCATGACTTATGGATCCAGCAAGGATCGGCTGATTGGTTTCCAGCTTCTCCTTCAGGCGGTTGAGTCGCTCTTGTTTTTTCAGTTCAGAAGCCAGTGGAAGGATGAATATCGCACGGTCCGACATGATGACGCGAATTTCACTCATCCCAGAAAACAACCCCAACAGTTCCTGTGAGTTGATGTCGATCACTGGGATCTCTTTGTCGCCCTGGGTTTTCTTTGAAACAACACGAGAGCCACTCTCACTCACCTTGAGTGCGACCATGTTCTTTTCCTTCACAACCTCGATCTCATATTGCACGCCAGGATTGAACCCGGCCAGAGATGGCTGCTTGCCCTGAAGCCAAACACGCGGTTTCCCACGGTTCTGACCGAGCTTATATACTGCAGAGGATTTCATAGTTTTCTCCTAAAATGACCCGGCGGAGCGCCGTTGTCTAAAGAGAAGATGAGAGGAGGGAGGTGATAAACCTGGCTTTCGACACTTTTTCTCAAATTCCTTCAAAAAACGCGCCAAAGAGCCCGTATTGCAGTTTGGTTTGACAATTATATTGCGTGTATCTATAATCAAAACCATCAAATAACGAGTGCAGCAAAATGAACCAAGACAATGTAATCACCTTCCCGGTGAAAGAAAAAAACTTCAGTGAAAAGATCGATGATCTGATCCAAGAAACAGAACAGATGCAAGTATCGCCAAACGGCGAGTTAGCCAAAAACCTCCTCCTGGCGATCATGGAGGATGATCAGGCAAAAGCAGATGAGATCCAAGCGCTGATTGAAAGACAGCAAAAAGCAGGCCTCACAATCCTCAAATAAAAACAGCCCAGACAGAAATTCTGCTGGGCTGTTGTGTTTCTAAGGTTTCATCGGTGCGATTGCACCAACGCCAGACGTTGCTCTGGCGTCATTCTTTGTGCACGGGCCTGCTCATTCCGTGCACGGATTTCTACTTTGATGATGTCAATCATCTTTCGGCCCTGCGCCGCAACATCTGGATAGATGCTCAATGCAGGCATACGCGCCTCAACCTCCGCGAGCTTAACGCTCAGTTCGCGGTCGGACGCTTGCTCTGTCCAGCGGTAGAACGAGCGGTCAATCTGTACTGATGCCATTTTCTTCTCCTCTATGAATAAACCCTTGCGGGCATTAAGAAACCATCAAGAAGATAGGAAATTTCGGACGATAAAAAACCCCGCACCCGAAAGTGCGAGGCTAAATTAGGCTACATGGATACGTTTCACAGCTTCTGAAAAAGCGGCCTCGCGGTTCGGAGCCTCGAAAGGCTCAATCACTTTGGCAACAAATGGACTATCACGGCAATCTTCCGTGTACTCTTTTTTATCACCTAACCACTTTTTTAACTGCAACGTACCATTCGTATGAAGGTACGCCCACCACCACATGATCACCTCCTTTCGACACGGCAGTTGCCTGCCATGGCGAGATGATACATGATTTTCTACATCAAGATACTGTCAGTATCTTATTAATAAAGAAAAATACCGAGCACAAAGTGCCCGGTATTGGTTAAAGCTTGTTGATATCCTTTCCGAGTTAGAGGTAAGCCGCAACACGATTGCGATCTGTGCGAGCGATAGCGCTGTAAGGCACCTCTACGCAGCAGATGCTTTCCGCGTCGAAACCTTCAAGTTCTCGCACAGGGAAAACGTGCATCGTCTCTTCGTCGGTATTGTCAGAAAATACGACCATTTCGCGGCCATCTTTCAGCTTGCAGTAAGTTGGATTAAACATACAAGCTTCCTTTCCGTTATTTGCATCAACCGGGATCTCGCAGCCGTCGCAGGTGAACTTTTTACACACCGGGCACTGCTCGTCACTGCTTTCAGGAACAATCTCCTTATTGCAGACTGGGCAATGATCATTGCACGTACAATCGTGTTCGTCATCCCATGTGCATCCACAGACACACACGTAATGATTTAAGAACCATGGCCCTTCACTCATTTTCTCTCCTTAGAAGTCATTCAGAACTGACGGCTCTTCAGGTTTCTCAACCTTCTTTACATCAGACTTGGGTTTGTCGGCAGCCGCTACACCATCCTGAAGCGCAGTGTTTTCCCACTCGCTATCAAAGATGTTTGGGGCCGGCGGCCGGTATGCATGAAATCCTCTCATACTGTCTGGATGTTGCAGAAGCGGGAAGTGTAAAACTCCCCGAGATTGAAGATCGCTTCCTGGATGGATGCGAACACCCCCAGGACTTTCTCTTCGTTTTTGTACAAACCACGACCAGTGGACGGGTCTACTGTCAAAATTACTTTTACCATGATATTTCTCCTTATCAGGCATCTCCTCGACAATATTGCCCGGCTAATGTCTACAAAGAAGATTCCTTCTCGCACACAATAAAAAACAGCCCACACGGAATCCGTGGGGCTGTTTGGTACTATTTCAACACGATCGCTGCTTCCAGCTCGCTTCTTACTGGAGCACCCTCGCCTTGAGCGAAGAAACCAACCACTTCGCTCTTGATCCGAGCCAGGACATCAGCGCTTTGAGGTGTGCCGCCCAAGCGCATCGTCTCCTTGGCAAACCACTCGCCAAAATAAGCCGACACCTCGTACTCGAATACACCAGGGTAGTTAAAATCAACCACCTTGGCAGCGCTTTGCTCGGCATCAAGCATCACCGGGGCGTACTTGACGAGATCAGTCATGAACTCGATATGGCCCATCTCATGCATGTAGCGCCATTCGGAAAATCCCTCAACTTCCCGCACAGCCTCTGCAAAATACGCAGCGTGCAAACTTATTTGTACGCTCTGATCCTTCGTAAAATCACTCATCATTACCACCTTTCTTGAAGCTTGACGCAATCTTTTTAACTTCTTCCCAGTCCTTTGTAACTTCTTCCATGTCATTCTCCTCAAAAAACATACCGACGACGCCGGTTAAAATGTTCATAAGGAAGATGGAAATTCAGACCAAATAAAAACCGCCATCCATAAAGGATGACGGTTCTTGGTTAAAGTTGAAACAGACGATTCAGCACCTCAACATCGTAAAATGTCGAAATACCGTCACGAACCCGCTCAAGCAGCCCCGAATGAACGACGCGCTGATTGGGTGACATCAAATGCTCGATTAGGCCAGCATCAAATAATGATGTCCCGTTAGTGCCGCAGCGACTTATGATCTCTACGACATCGGCCTTGTCTTCGGTTGTCACCAACTATACGACCTTTCTTCTTCGCTCTCTGGCATAACAGTGGCTTCAAAAACAACAGACTGGACCGGTGCTTCATAGTCCTTATCTATCGTGATCTTCGTACGAGACGATTCTTTGGCTCGATAGGCATTCATCAAGTCATCAGAGACCCCTGCATCAACCAGCAACTTCTTTCTGAGTTCTTCATCGTCAATGCCCAGTGTTTCAAGGATGCTTTCGACCGCATCGCGGCGCACAAGAACAGGAACAAGCTTCTTGTAATCCACTGCACCTGCCTGGGAATACACAGAAACCGTCACACCAGCACCGGAACGCTTTTCAGCATCACCGGTCAGCTTGAGCAACTCCTCCTTGGCCCGCTCCTTGATTGTCTTGGCTTCCGCCTCAGCTTCGTCGGCAACGCGATACTCATGAGCCGCGATCGTCCACTCGTCCATTTGCTGGCCGGGAGGGGTCTTGGTTTGGATATGCTTCCAGAACTTAAGCAGATGCGGCAGCAACGCCGTCGCCAACGCCTTTAGCTTATTCATCCTTGCCAACGCTTCAGGGTCACCCATGCCGAAATTGACGATAGCGATATCACCAGACTCAGGCTGATAGGTCACGAAGTCGACCTCGACATCGTTCGGCCAATCTTCCGGATAACCCCAAAGGGTCAGGCCTTGATGCGCCAACTGCGGAAGATAATGACCGGGAACAACGCCGTTTTTTGCCGACTCGTGCGTTTTCGCGCCCGGGATCTTCACCTCGACATTGAGCTTACGGTTGAACGAAACGCCATCGAATGATGAACGGATCTCGGGGTGGCGATCCATCTCTCCAAAGAGAGGGGATACCATACGCCCAGAAACCAACTCATACTTCTGACGGCCAGCATCCTCGAAGTTACGTCCGCGAGCCATGGCCGGATTGCTTTTCGGCCTCGGTCGGATACCAAGCTTCATCTCCCAGAGCTCATGCAACGTCGGCATCCATGAAGAACGGGAAGCCAAACCAGCATCCGAGGCGATCACAGGCGAATCACTGCCACCGAGCCCCCGCGCACGCCAGGCATGCCACTCCGGGGAATCTGGAGAGCCTGACGCTACATTTGGGAAAACGACTTCCTTCATGCAGGCACCTCCTCTTTGACGATCAATGCATCATCAACAAACAAGCCAGGGATCTTTCCATCCATAACATCGCGGATGTACTGCAGATCGGCACCGAAGGTCTCAAACATGCACCCACGTTCAGGATCGTCTTCACAAAACCCGACGAAACTGGCATTGGTGTCGATGTGGTTGATGACGGGCTTGAATCGCTTCTCCCATTCATCCATCGATATTTTGTTGTATTTACTCATGTTTTTCTCCTGATACCACGAACCTCACCCCGAATGGGGCGAGTGGCATCTGATTGAAGATGAATAAATCGAGATGATAAAAACTGGAGACTAGACTTCTGCCAAAACAGCGAAACTTTGTCGGGATGCCTCTTCAGCAGATACAGCGGAAACAACGACATCGGCCAGCGCCAGAGTGAACCAGATGTTTTTCAAATTCACCGATTTCTTGACGCCGACAATGATTTTCTTGTCCAGCGCTTTGGCATAGCCAAACTCTGCCAGTGTGCCAAAACAAGTTTCATCCTCGATCCAGGCAAAGAACACTTCTGCATTACGGATAGTCTGCATGCAATGCTCGGTCACATATTGCTTCCGACTGACCAACCTCAAAAAATTGTTTTCCAGCGTTTCGCAGGTATGTTCAGGATGTTTTATCCAGCCATGAGAATTTGGGCCGTGGTAACACCCGTGGTCACAAGAGAAGAAGTAGGGCCCCATGTATTTGAATCGACGCTCACAAAAACTGAACCTCGTGATTAGCCAAGGGGTATGGGCATCAACCTCGAAATGCTTGCGCGTATTAAGAATACTATTGCGCCAATCGTTGCGCGATATTTCCCGGCCATATAGATGGATACCACACCCTCCATGACTACCCCTTGGACGAATTATGTTGAAGAACGAACTGCATCGCCTCATTCCCGGGAAGAGGGCGACAGAATAGGAATCCTTGCATCAAGTCGCAGTAATTTCGCTTTAGGAAATCCTGCTGGGACTTTGTTTCAACACCTTCAGCCACGATCTTGAGCTTGATGTTGTGAGCAAGAGAGATGGTGGCCATGCTGATTGCAGCATCGTGGTTATCGATATCAGCATTATGAACGAACGACTTATCCAGTTTGATCGTGTCAAACGGCAGATTCTTTAAGTACGAGAGACTTGAATAACCTGTACCAAAATCATCCATTGCCACCTTAATGCCGATGTCATGAAATCTCTTGATCATTGCAATAGATTGCTCAGGGTTTGTGATGGCCACAGATTCGGTAATTTCAACCTCGATATCGACACCACTCAATCCATAGCGATCCAAAGTCTCGCCGATCACCGTAGGAAGATCCAACTGTCTTAATTGGATGCTTGATATATTGATGGCAACCGGAACGTCGTACAAGCCGTTCTCGCGCCATTTTGCCATCTCAGAGATCGTTTCCTCGATAACCAGACCGCCAAGTTGCGTGATAAGACCGCTTTCCTCGGCAACGGGAATGAATACATCCGGCGGGATATTGCCTTTTGTTGGATGATCCCATCGCATCAAAGCCTCAACCTTGACCACCTTCATCGTGTTTGAATCGAGCAGGGGTTGGTAATACATGGACAGTTCGCCATTCTTGATCGCCTGACGAAGATCTGTTTCAACCTCCAGTTTGAACAAGATGTCCTTATTCATCTCTTTTGAGAAGAACTGAATGCAACCTTCGTCACTGCATTCGGCAGATTTTGCTTGATACATCGCCATATCGGCGTTATGTAGCAACTCATCAACTGTCGATCCGTCTGTTGGAAATGCCGATACACCAATACTGGGCGTACTCCGCACCTCTTTGCCTGCGACAAGGTATGGACTAGACAAAGACTTGTTTATACGCTCTGCAATGTGCCTTGCGATAAGAGGATTCGTGTTACTCAAAAGAACTACGAACTCATCACCACCGATCCGGCCGGCCATATCATCATCACGAACCAAGTTCTGCAGCCTTGCACCGACTTCAATCAGTAATTCATCACCAGCCGCGTGACCAAGCAAGTCATTGATGTTCTTGAACCGGTTCATATCCAGATAGAGAACGGCAAAAGGCTCGCCCTCGGACTGCGCGATCGAAATCAATCTATCCAGCTGGTTGTTGATCGACGTACGATTCACAAGCCCGGTCAAGTGATCATAATTGACCAAGCGAAGAAGGCGATTTAAAGCATCATCCTGAATACTTAAACGATGGAAACTTGCCATGTAACCATCGGTAGCCTGCATGATGAAAAGCATGACAGGGTAGGTATCGCCAACCTTATCTTTGTTCCAAACCTTTCCATGCCAGGAGCCGTTCTCTTTGATCGAATCGAACATCTCCATCTGGACAGAATGCGAAGTGAATCTGGAGTCATTGAATGAAGGGTTTCTTCCAATGACTTCGTGTTCGGAATAGCCGGTCAGGTTTAAATAGCTCCGGTTCACCCTGGTGATGCGATGCTCGCGGTCTGTCGCGATCATCGGCACCGGGTTAGAGTGGAACAGATCCTCTTCTGCTGTCCTAGTCATTGACAACCCTTTTATTGTAGTCGCGGATATAGGCGATCGCCTCGCGCTGCACGATGCGAGAAAGTCCGGCAATGCCTTTTTTGTCGTTCACATTGGATCTTTTTGCAACATAGTCGACGACTTTGCGAACCCATACGATATATAGCGCACGACTGCCCAGCAGTTCCTCCATTGTGTTTGCAATGATCACATCGGTTGAGATGCTTGTGCCATGCTTCCCGATATTTGGGACCCACACACGATCAAGAACAGGATTGCGCTTGAATTCAACATCCGTGATGAACTCACCCTCCTCATTGACTGCGCCCTTCAGATAGAGCAAATCATTGAAGGTCTTGTCACGCGCCATGTTCTTTTCCTTGCGCGTCATCGGCTTTTCTTTATCCGGCATAACCGCCTCCAGAAAAATCCTCGAACCTTGATATATCACCCCTGAAGGCGACTCGAACAAAACCGATCGGGCCATTACGCTGTTTCGCCACGATCAGCTCAGCACACCCAACTTCCGGCGAGTCAGGGTTGTAAACCTCGTCTCGGTAAAGGAAGATGATGATGTCTGCATCCTGTTCAATCGCACCTGACTCACGAAGGTCGGACATGATCGGGCGCTTGTTTGGACGCTGTTCCAAACTGCGATTCAGCTGCGAAAGAAGAAAGATTGGAATACCAAACTCTTTTGCAAGCAGCTTCAACCCTCTGGATATCTCGCCGATCTCGGCTGTACGATTGTCATATCTCGACTTGTCGCCATTCATCAACTGAAGGTAGTCGATCACGATGAAGTCGATCTTCCCATGCATCTTTTGCACGGATTTTGCAGCGCGACGAATCGAAGAAGGGGATGCACCAGGCGTTTCATCGATAACCAACTTCATCTCGGACATCTTGCTCAAAGCGCAAGTCACACGAGAAAAGTCATCATCTTGCATATTGCCTTTACGCATGGTCTGGATATTGATTCGACCTGAACTGCCGATCATGCGAAGTGCCAACTGGCTTGCACCCATCTCGATGGATACGACCAAACCAACCTTGCCTTTGGTGGCAAGGGTTTCAACCACATTCATAGACATGGCCGTCTTGCCCATACTTGGACGCCCGGCGATAACGATAAGATCGCCCGGTCCAGCACCTTGAGTCATCTCATCAAGATCGGTAAATCCGAATGGATATTCAGGCTCTTTTCCTGAATTCTCATATTGACCTTCAATGTACTCAACCGCACCGGTCATTGCTTCCTTGAGCGTGACACAAGTCTTGGAGCCGGAATCCAGCGAGGTGAGATCATCAAAAGCGGCGGACGCTTCAGCGATACGGGCATCGATATCAGCAGAACTGTTCAAAGCTGCGGCGATTTTGTTTCCTGCCGCGATACAGCGTCTGGCCAGCGCCTGACGCTTGACGATTGCGATGTACGATGGCGCGTTATCTTTGGCCGGCACGTTCGATGCAAGCGAGGAAAGGTAAGTAAACCCACCGATCCTTGAAAGATCACCAGAGCGTTCCATATGCTCGGCGAGTAGCATCAAGTCGACTGCACGTCCTTGAGACATCATCTCGGCAAGAGATTTTGCGATCAGCCGGGTTTCGTTTGCGCCGAAGTCCATGGGGTTGATCTCATGGAGATCGCGAACTTCCGGATGGGAAATAAGCGATGTCAGCGCCAGCCTTTCGTAATCGAGAAAGTCGTAGCTCATTTCACGTCCCTCCCTGAAGGCCAATCGCAGTTCAATACAGAACCACCTCCATCACGCAATCGATCCATGACACCCACGCCAAACAGATCCAGCATGTCGTCCGGAGAAAGAGAGCTGGTCATGAGCAGTGGCTTTTTATGGCGATAGCGAACGTCAACCACCTCGTAGACCGCTCTGGTGTCGTCGTCATCAACAACGAACACATCGTCAAAAATAATCAGGTCAGGCTGCTTTAGCTCATCAAACACGTCCGAGAGAGCTTTTGCCCCCTTATCCATCTGACAATCACTGAGCATCCGAAAGAAATCCGGAGCCGATACGAACAAGACAGAAAATCCTTGCTTATCGACAGCATTGGCAACGGCCGCTGCGAGGTGCGTTTTCCCGACACCAACCGGACCGGAAAGAACGATATTTCGTCCAGCTTCGATAGAATTATGGAAATCGAAAGCGAACGACGAAAGAATCAACAACGCATCTTTTTGCGATTCGTGGACGGCCTTGAAGTTCTCAAAAGAACATTCCTTGAATCGCTCTGGAATTGATTTGACGGTCATACCATTCCCCTCTTGGATTCCCACGCAAACGGGAGGAAAAGCCCGCCATTCTCGCGCATACGATCAACCGTGCGAACGCCAATGTATTGATTCAATTCTGGCAGATTGTCGTTTGTTGTAATGATGGTTGGCTTGTTATCGTGATAACGACCATAGATGATCTCGTAAGTGATCTGCGTCGTAGTATCGCTGTCATTGGCGATACCCACATCATCAAGAACCAGAAGGTCTGGATAGCGCAAGATATTGATCGCGTCAGATTGCGTCATCTTGCTGTGCTTACCCATGCAATCGAGTACGGTACGCAAAGCCTCGGTAGCTGAGATGAACATTGCGGAATACCCTTGATTCAAAACCGACTCAACAACAGCCACAGCAAGATGAGACTTTCCAGTGCCGTTGTAGCCGGACATAATCAAACAGCGCCCGACCTCCCTGGCTTGGTTGAAATTCTTTGCGTAATTGATCACGGTATTCAATATTTTTTGCTGCTCATCCGTGACGAATTCCCAATTTTCAAAACCTTTTTCTCGATATCGCTCCGGGACGCCCGCTTTAGAAAGCATGGCATCATGCATCAAGCTATCGGTGTGCGCTTTTACTGACTGCGCATGCGTCCTCTCTTCCACTTTAAGCCTTTCCTCCATACAAGAAGGGCAGCCACCTCCGGCGCCATTTAGCGTATAGGCAACATAATTTCCATGCTTCTCACAAATCCCGCTCTCAGTGCCGATTTTCACTTCACCACCAATTTTTTTACTAAGAGCATTCTCAAAACTTTTTACATTCATAACAAACCTCACTTAGAAACCAAAATCAGGACGAACATCACCTGTAAAATCCTTTTTGTCGATCCCGTCCCACTTACCAGCAGAAAGCTGACTCCCTCGCTGCTTGCCAGGGCCTTGAACCTTCAGTGCATTCTGAGCCCTTGATAACCAGGAATTGATGAATCGAGGATAACCACCCACAGTTTTTCGTTGCGGCGCGTTGTCCTGGCACCACGACGCCATCTTCCGGAACTCAGCGGCCATATCGAGGGCTGGAAAGAATTCCTGTTTTGCGTCGAAATAACTCTTCGTTACGTCGTAGAAGGTTTTACCGCCAAGCGCAGCCAATCGGTAAAGGACAGGATCACCACCAATATCCAGTACGGATTGAGGCGACGGTTTTGCTTCTTGAAATTCCAAGGAAAGGGCTGGTCTGGCTGCTTGACTAGGCGAAGCCGATGGCGGAGAGCTCGCCTCTCCGCAAGTGTTTTTAGATTCAATCCCTGTCTCTGTCTCTGTCCCTGTCTCTGTCTCT
>Ga0210050_1001775_pt1 | contig 22103 bp, 17 predicted proteins | sample CryGey132114_all_FD_185463 | JGI IMG/M metagenome (GOLD analysis project Ga0210050, IMG submission 185463) | Groundwater microbial communities from aquifer - Crystal Geyser CG22_combo_CG10-13_8/21/14_all (SPAdes) (version 2) | ecosystem: Environmental > Aquatic > Deep subsurface > Groundwater ... | reverse complement strand
TAAGGAACGGACATGTGTATGTGTGCAAGATGCGGCGTGTCTTTCTGTGACAGACGCTCGCCATCATACTCTCCTAACACCTTATGTGTTCCTGCTTCCCTACGCACAAGCATCGCCATACGATCGCGCACGGATCCATCAACAGTCTCGATCCCCTGAGAACCCAAGCGCGCTTCCTCAAGAGCTACTGCATGAGTTCCTTTCCAGGGATAGACAAAGAGTCCGCCAATACGACCACGCATACCGACAATCTCGTCGGGGATATCAGCCAAAGCCTTTCGATACACCTCTGGCTTTTTTGTGGCCGCGATAAGGGACTCACGGAGAGTTGACATAAGGAGTCATTCTATCGGAGCACACAAACACACACAAATGCCGGTCGACGTTCCACCGGAATGTCGCGCTTCAAGGGGGGACATGGAGTTGTTCCATACCGGAAGAATGACAAGTATTGTTTACGTATTCAAGAAACAGGCTAACTAAAATGTCGTACAACAAATGAATTCAGTTTGACAGATAAGTAACTACAATACAGAAACCTCATTACTGGAATTTAAGCCCAGTCCATTGCTATACTCCGCCAGAAAAATGGCCTCATCGTCTAACGGTTAGGACGCCAGGTTCTCATCCTGGTAATCGGGGTTCGATTCCCCGTGAGGCTGCCAACACTGGCGCGTGCAAAGCGTTGCCTTACCGTGCCCTAAGGGGGCGACCCCTGTCTCCGAAGGGTCGGCCGTTTTGCCGTGGCCATTTTTCACACATTTTTTGTAACACCGGAAATCATTTTCCGTTTTCCTGAGTGGAGATAGAGAAAAATTCTGGGTTGGCCTTCCTCTTGAATCATGACTCCTCAACGCTTCGTTTCTCATCGGAAACACGACGATAAATGGATCGTCAAACTTGCAGGCGCACAGCGAGCAGCAGCAGCCACCGAGAAAAAGGTGGATGCGGTTGATATCGCCCGTGATATTGCACGTCGAAACAAGGAAGAACTCGTCATTAAGGACATGAAAGGTAGGATCCAACAAAAGGATTCGTATGGCCATGACCCTCGTAATATCCCGGGCTGAATAGCCCTTGGTTTTTTATTTCTGCCAACCCAGACTCTTCTCCTCGCCATAGACTCAACCATCTGTCGACTGGACATAAATCGGCTATAATTCGGATATAGATATGATCAAGGTGGCAATTATCCGATATCCGGCAGATGTTAGACGTTGCATGAAGGATTGCCTCCTCGGCATCTTCTACAAGAAAACTGATCTCATAGATTTTTTTCGGAATGAGTGTGGATGTACCAGTTCTGATATGCGAGGAATCGAGTCATCACTTACCAAATCTCAGATTGTAGATGCACTTTATGAGAACTTGAATAAGCGTGATGAGAGCGGCAATTTACAGTTACATACAATCATCCAAAACATTATTCGATGGTCAGATTTTGAATCCTACTGGTTCAAAAATGGGTCTCTAAATCCAGAGGAAGCAAAAAAAGATATTGAGCGTTTGAAAAAGATGATTGGTGAGAAGACCAAAGAAGATGAGCATGTGCGTGAATTGAATAGAAGGAAAGCCGACATAGAAGCGCAAAGACTTAAAAAACTTACTCTCATAAATCTACTGGAATCTTTCAGAAAATTGATGGCCATGAACAGTGAAGCACAACAACGTGGTTATGAATTTGAGAGATTTCTTCGAGAGCTATTTGGATATTTTACAGTTCGACTAGATAAGCCTTTCAAGTTAACTGGCGAGCAAATTGACGGGTCTTTCAGGCTTCAAGGAGATAACAGCTATATCTGTGAAGCTCGGTGGAAAGATGAGCTTTCTACTACAGAAGGACTGTATCAGTTTGCATATAAAGTGCAGACAAAAACTCTATACCCTCGGGGTGCTTTCATTTCGGTCAATGGTTTTTCTGTGAGTGCAGTTGACGCGATCTGCAAAAACAACACGCCAAACATCTTTCTGGTCGACGGGTCAGATTTGATTCATGTTCTTGAAGAGCTTATTTCGTTGCCTGATCTCCTTTCAAAGAAAGTTGAACTCGCTCAAACGAAAGGCAGGATATATGTATCGGCAAGGGAAATTATCTATGGCTAGGCCACCAGCTATTTTACAACTTCAAAAATATCCTTCGAGTTCCTAAGCACCTTGAACTCCCACTGACCAAAGGATTTGAGTGAATTTACAGCTCGCACCCACTCTTCCGCTGCGGCGTGCTTTGCCTTCACTTTGTCATCCTCCTTGCCTTTTACTTCCAAAACGAGCGTACGGCCATCCTCGAAGCGAATGAGATAGTCTGGGTAGTAGATGTGCACCATTCCCTGATAGAGATAGTAAATTTCAAAGCCTAGATGATCATTCTTCGCCCATGCGACTAAGCCGGGAATGCGGTCACGCTCCAGTTCAAAAGCAACACTTCCTTCAAACTGGGAGTCTACGACGATGTGACTGATTTGACTCTTCTGCACCGGCTGACAAGGCTTGCTGGTCCTCCATGTCGCTGATGTTGCCGTGCTCCGCATTGGCCGCACGGGATCGAGAACTGCCACAGGCTCCTCTTCGCTGGATGCACGGATGAATTGTGCCAAGTGACTCACGATCTTCTGCATGTTGAGCGCGATTGTAATGGAACGCCAAAGATCGGCGTCTTTGGAGGGTATGCGCATTTTCAGTTTGTCGGATACAAGGAACTGATCGATAAGATCTTTCAGCTGGCTGATGTGGCTGCCCGGATCACCGGGCCAACTCTTTTTGAATTGCTCTCGGAGCAGAGCTGCCTGCTTAAGCATGATGCTCGCAAGACGTTCTTTACCAGCAAGTTTTTCAAGGTCCGGGCGTGTGATTTTGCTGAAATCCGGGTGTCCATCGATAGTGGGTGCAAGCTCGACGATCGTCGGAGTCTCATCGGAGCGCAATTCCAATGGTGTAAGCTTCGACCAATCGACGTCGAGGTGGTAATTCAATTTATATTCAACACGGATCACATGCGGCCAGCGAATCTCCAGTTCCTTTCGCTCCAGAATGGGCTTGATCTCGATCTTTGGCTTCTCCTCGCTTGGCCCCTTCCCTTCGCCTTCAACAGGGAGATAGGTAAATGGAACACCAAAAACAGTGACATATTCTGCCTCCAGCATTCCTGTCTCCGGATTGACATCATAGGACTGGCGACGGAGTCCTCGCCCGATGACCTGCTCGCAGAGCAGCTGGCTTGTGAATGCACGTACTCCAAGGATGTGCGTCACAGTACGCGCGTCCCAACCCTCGGAAAGCATATTGACTCCGATAACGCACTGAACGTCCTCACCGGGCTTCCCTATCTTTCCGACACTGTTAAACCGCTCACGCTCTCCTTGGATGGCATCATCTTTCGATGCTCCCTCTTCGGATTCAAGCTTGTTGAGTGCGTCCTGATGGATCACCAGTAACTTCGATGTATCACCCAATTCATTCACGGCTGTCTGGCCGTGTGTGAGGGCATGTTCTATGCGGTTTGCTGTCTCTGCCCTGTTTGCGATCATGATGGTTACCGGAGGCACCTGCGTACCCGCCGATTTCCACTCATCGCGTTTCTGCAGCCAGTCTGAACCTAGAATATCAATTGCAGAACGCAGGAGATCCGGCAGTGGCTCAGTGGCTTCCGCACGACGATTCAGATCGTCTTTAATATGAACGTAGATGTGGAAGAACTTCGAGAGCAGCTCCTTCGTGGTTGTTGTGTCGTCGCGGACGGCAATTTTTGGTGTTTTCACAAGACCGCTCTCAATAGCATCGTTCAAGCCGAAGTCGCTGACGATCCACGGGAACAGCTGCTCTCCTCTACTTAGGTGACCTGTAGGTCGGAAAGGTGTGGCAGAGAGGTCGTACACGCGTAAGACACCTCGTGCCCGATGGATGCGATCAATGCCTGAAATCCAGATCGTTGCTTCCTCTTTTTCTTCCTTACTTTCATCGGGAGTAGGCCGATGGCAGTGGTGCGCTTCATCGTTGATCGCAAGAATATTCGTTGCCCCTCCAAACTCGGGCAAGACGCGCCGTACAAAAGCCTCATCACTTTCCGGCCCCTTCTTCACAACTTTTGGTCCTTGATCATCTTTTGGAGCAAGAACATGCCAGTTGCGTACAAGAATCTTCACCTGCGGGTTGCAGAGTTCTTGAATCAATGTATGAGGCACGAGGGCAAACAAACTGTAGATATTTTCCTCAGCACTCGGATACAGAACCTGCAATCGATCACGTACAGTAATGCCTGGAGCAACAATGAGAATGTGTTTGGTGAATCGACTATCTTGGTTATTCGCCATTTTGTTGAGTGCCTGCCAAGCAATGATCATGCCCATGACAGTTGTCTTTCCGGTGCCTGTTGCAAGCTTAAAACAATAGCGCAACAACTCTTCATCGTTTGGCACTTGTATGCCAGTGCGTTCACTTGGAGGAGCTTCCAAAAGCCAGATAGCTGTCTCGATCGCTTCAAGCTGACACCAGAAAAGTGGCATCTCATTTCGTTGTTCCTTGGTTGTCCAATGCTCAAGAAGTTTGCGCGTGATGCCTGTGACATTTGGATACCCTGCCTTGGCCCATGCTCGAACACGCGGGCGAATCTGATTTACAAGTGGCAGCTCCACAAATTCCCCCTGATCATCCATGCCTTTCTTCGTTGTTCCCGAACCACGCCAATATCCCGCCTTTCTTCGTCCATCGTGCTTGTTGAAATCCTTCGTGTCCGGAAGGTATTCCCAGTAACACTGGGGTTCCTGATAAGGCTTATTGATGATGAGATGTTCAATTTGCTTGGGCATGTGCGTTATGGGAGGGTTTTGATCACCAGAGACTCAATGCCCCGATCATCGACGATTTTCACGGCGATCTTGCCGCTGTCGCCGGGCTCAAATTGGAGGGATGTGAGGCTGGTATATGCCTCAAGAAGGTCTTCATCTACTGCGCCATTAAGGGCTTTGGCAAGTGGCGTCCAATCGCGCTTGATGTCTTTCATCGGAAAGAATACTTGATCAGGCAAGAGGCTCTGTTCATCGTAATCCGTATCCAGCATCCACATGGCAATTTTCTCCGCACCGTGGCTTACAACATCGCCGGATGATGGATCGTAATAGTCAAAACCATGAACGGCGACTGTAAATTTTCCATCCTTCTCCTTTGTAAGCGCAATATCCGGTTGGCCAATGAGCCAATAGCTCTGATTACTACTGCGCTTTTTGCGAAGATCACTTGTGAAAAGATCAGCACTCATCTGTGCCTTGAGAATTTGCACCCCTTTCCATTCAACCAGATCAATATCCTTTCCGGCCTCTGGATCGAATTGGAAGGCTGCGAAAACAATAATTTCAGGTTTGTGTTCTAAGGATCGTGCTTCCTTTAATGCCATCTCGACTTGTCTTTGTTCCAATGGTCCAAAATCTGGCCCGAAACAGACGACCGCGTGTTTTCCATCACTCGTTTCTCCTTCAGCCTGAAGCCATTGTGTACCGAAGAGCGGCTCCAGCCGCGTGAATGCGATTGTTTGTCCTTTGATCCCACGGATGCCACTAGCACGGAGTTCGTCCATCCATTGTGCGTAGCTGGCCGCAGCACCAGTACGTCCGGCGGTATCTTCGGTTACTACTGGCGTAGCACTTCCAGTCAGTGGTCGCACTTGTAAGCACGGTACCGCCTCTACAGTAAAAGGCCCTGTAACACGTAACTTGGTTTTTTCAATGATAGGTTGATCGTAAATAATTTCCTGACTTGCAGGTTCTTTGTTTGCAATAGATTTCATTGTGATATGCGGCACGGCATCATACGAAAACCCGCTGCGAATACCCTCCTCAAAGTGCGCCAGTTGGAAGTAGTCGAACTTTGCAGTCATGAGACGTTGTTTTGCGAGAGCGACAGCGACACGGGAGGTATCGCATGTAATCCAGCGTCGTCCCCACTGCTCTGCTACGTATGCGGTAGTCCCGCTCCCGCATGTAATATCCAAAACAAGATCGCCGGGATCCGTGGACATTATTATGCAACGTTGGAGTACTTTTACCGATGTCTGCACTGCATAGATTTTTGGCTCTGAGAAGCTGGTGAATACCACATCGTCCCATACATTAGAAATAAGCTGGTATGGAAAATCATCATCCATACGCTTGAAACGCAGGGTCCGTCCACTGATGACTAAACGACCTGCAGAAGCCAAATTCTTCAATCCTTCTACGCTCGTTGACCAGTAACGTGCGCCTGGTGTAAAGGTCTTTCCTTCAAATTCAAACGGTGTTCTATGAAATTCATGCGAAGATGTTAAATCACTCGTCGTGAACGACTCGACATTCGTTGTAGTCTTCTTTTGATACAGTTGTTTATATTTGCCTTTGAGATATTTTTTATCCTTCGCGTACCAGATAATGTAATCTGTGACTGGTGGTAAGAAGTTGTCGGGCTGAGGACTCCGCTTGACGAAGGTGATGATAGAAATAAGATTTTGAGAACCAAAAACCTCATCGAGAATCTCTCGGACATGATGGAGATTCTCATTACTGATCTGCACAAAAATTGATCCGGAGTCAGAAAGTAATTCACGGCTTAATAGAAGGCGATCACGCATATAACTCAAATAGCTATGAATTCCTAATTCCCATGTATCTCGGAACGCTTTGATCATCTCGGGCTCGGCACTCAAATCTTCATCTTTCCCATCCTTGACATCACGCTTGCTAAAGAAGGGTTGAAAATTGCCATTGTACTTTATGCCGTATGGAGGATCGAAGTAGATCATCTGTACCTTGCCAGCCATGCTCTCTTTGCCGAGAAGGCTGTTCATAACAAGAAGAGAGTCACCAGCGATCATGCGATTACTCCAGTCTTGGCTATGTGCATAAAACTCGATTGCTTTGCTTATTGGAAGTTCGTTATCGGGCTCATCAAAGAGTGACTGTTGTGTTGGGGCAGAACCCTTCTTGAGGAAGTTTTTGATTATGCGCTGAGGATCAATGCGTTCATGAACGTGCAAGGAGACATTTGGCACCTCGAAACTCATGCCCTCCTTTTTTCCAGCCCAGCTCAATTGCGGATCAATATGCGGATCATGCTCATATCGCTTCTTTCCTTCGATAGGATCGGTCGCTGTGCTAACAAGGCCGACAGGCGGTGTATTTGGCCGTTTCTCCGTATCGTGTGTATACGATTCGACAGTCTTCAGTGTGTGCTTCTTTGGCCTTTGCATGGCCTTATTGTATCTGAGCTTCATTTTTTGGCTACCGCAACTTATGCTGTGATCTATGCAGAACGGCAAGCGCACACGCAACATTTTCGATCCAAAATCCAAAGAGCCATTCAAGCTCTCTCGTTCCAAGATCGAGATGTTCCTTGGCTGTCCACGATGCTTCTACATCGACCGCCGCCTTGGTATAGGCCGAGTAAGCGGGCCAGCCTTTACCCTCAATTCTGCGACTGACACGTTGCTCAAAAAGGAATTTGACCTTGCGCGTGCAGCGGGTATGCCGCATCCACTCATGAAGAAATACAAGGTAGATGCTATCCCTTTCCAACATGAGAGAATCAACGAATGGCGGGAGAACTTCAAGGGGGTTCAGCACTTACACAAAGGTACAAACCTGCTCATTACAGGAGCTGTCGATGATATCTGGATTAATCCAAAGAAGGAGCTGATCGTTGTAGATTACAAATCCACCAGTACTACCAAAGAAATTGACCTCAATGATGGCACTCCTTGGAAAGAAGGATACAAACGTCAGATGGAAATCTATCAATGGCTACTGCGTCAGAGCGGTTTCACTGTCTCCAATACTGGATATTTTGTCTATGTGAATGCCGATACCAGCCAAGATGCCTTTGATGCGAAGCTTGTATTCGATGAACAGCTCATCCCGTATGAGGGTAAGGATGATTGGGTGGAAGAGGCAATACAGTATGCTCACGACTGTCTCATGGAAGATGAGATCCCAGACCCACAAGAGGAATGTGAGTGGTGCTCTTATTTTTCCGCTATCACTGAGATTTATAGTAAGCGCTAATCGCCATCACGAATATTCTTTACTTTTACCAAGCTCACTTTGTAGCCCAGGTTTTGGAGTCGACTGTAGATATGTTTCAGGCTGAGCTTGCTGAAGAACGGGATATCCAAATCCCTCTCTGACTTGCTGATGATTCCAAATACTACTTCGAGCGATTCTTTGGGTTCGTTTGGGGTGCCTATTTTCGACTTCGAGGGCAGTTTCTTATTCACTGCTGCCCTAAACTCCTGATCCAACAAGGCTTCGGCTGCATTAGCGCCTTGATTGAAAAGATGGCTGAGGGTGCTGGAGCCGGAGTATCGCTTCATATGGATCATTTTCTTCTTTGTTGAGTACACATCGCAGAACTCAATTTTGCTATACGAACCACCATAGCCAATGTTTTTCCCATCAAAACAGATCATATTTTCCCCATCAGAGATCGCTTTATTGTATGCAGCTTCTGAATCGTGGTTGTAATCAGGGAATTTTATTCCTGACGTGCTCCTTGGAATTTTTCTTAACGCAGCTTCTACCCTTTTTACAAGTTTCTTGTCGATTTCATACCATTTCCCGTGCTCAAGAGATATGTGGAGTCACCATCGTCACACTCACAATACACACAATCGTAGACTTTCCAGCGCTCCCGATCGTCCTCGGTGCTGCTATAGAACATATGAACTTTGTGAGTCTTGAGGTCGTCTATTGTCACGCTTCTTGCGATGATGGTTTTGAAATCATTGATATGTAAATCATCTTTCAAATCCTCACTCTTTTTTTGCGAGTATTTGAAACCTGAAACATCATCCCAATCGATAATATCTGGAACAGTGAGCCATAACTTTGACGGGCTTTCCTTGTTGAATTCTGAAATCATTTTCTCATCGAGGCGTTCGATCATTTTCGGATCCTGCAGTTCTTTCATTTGATCGATCCATTCAAATCCGTTTTTCTTGTACTTTTCCTCTCCGGCCTTCTTGAGCAGTATTTTTAAGATAGGCTTGATGGCATTGAGATCGCAACGCACGGAAATTTTCAGGGCATCTTTGCCCACCATCATGCTTCCCAAATTGTCCGACGCAGGGGGAGTGCCTGTGATTGCCCGAACCAGATCAGACTCTGGATCAAATCCAAATCGATTTGTCTCTGTCGCTTTCGATGCCTGTTCACGTACTTGCATGGGCTCAGATTCGAGTGTCTTTGTGTCTATGCTTCTGATGGATTTTGGGTCAACGGTGTTGAGGGTCACGATCAGACCGAATCGTTCTTCGTAAACTCCGGGTGAAAGCATGTGCTTTCCTCCGTGTCCGAAAGTGATTGCGAAGAATCTGCCTTCGGCTTTCACCAAAAGCAGAGCGCTGGCGCTGGCAGCGTAGACACCTTGAAGGGTGTAACCATCTCGTTCGAACAGTTCCAGCCAAGACGGAGCGTGAGTGTTGGACTGCTTATAGAACAGCGTGCCAATGCCCACGTCCTTCTTTGAATATTCCTGATCCAAGATCATATCTTCGCCGACCACTTTCTTGATCAGGTACACGTGAAGCCGATGTGTTTTCCTTGGCTCATCTGGCATATCTTCGATGTGATCCGCACCCTATTTTTGCTACCCTCACTGCGATAAGTAGCACTCTGAATTATAGAGTGCTAAATTGGCACGTCAAACTTTGTTATCATCAAACGTCAAGTATCCGCATTGTACTCAGTAAGATTCACAGCCTACCTCTTTGCTTTTCTATCTTCTTCCGGAGCAGAGATACTGCCATTCGTAAGCACCAATTTGCTCGTAAAGCACTCCAGCAGCTCCCGTTTCTCCTCGCTCCTGCCATTCCGTAGAACGAAGAGCGCGTATTTCTTCATATCCACCTTTGGCATCGCTTTCTCTTCCGTCATGCCGAACACTCCCGTTGAAAATCTCTGAAGATGATCATACTCGGCCTGAATCCGCTTCTTGATGCTCGATGCATCGAGGTTCACGTCGTCGATCATTTCGGCTAGCTGCTCGATCAGATGATCTTCTCGAATCGATCCATCCTTACATTCACGATCCCTCGCGTGGGTGCATCGGTAGTAGACGTACCGTTTCACGCTCCCATCTTTCAGGTGCTTGTGTTTCTCCTCTGCCGTCACTCCTGAGCCGCACTTGCCGCAGGTCATGAGCTTCACGAATGCGAAGTCCTTCACTCCCCACGGCTTCTTCGGAGCCTCGGCGAGAATCCGTTGCACGTCATCGAAGAGCTTCTTCGTGACAAGCGGCTCATAGTCGCCTTTGAACCACAGCCCGCCACCGACGGGGTATTCGAACCTTCCCGTATAAAATTCGTTGTGTAAAATTTTATACACCATGCAGAGCGGTATGGTCTTACCGAGTCTCGTAACAAATCCCACCTCCTGCATCCATCGATGGAGCACCCGACCACTCGCACCATCCTCAACCACCTTCTCGAACATCTGCCGCACGAACGGTGCCCGCACGGGGTCGATGATGAGATGGCTTTTCGATGCTCCCGGTGCCCGCATCGTCAGATAGCCGAGGGGCGGTTTGCAGGGTCGGTATCCCAGTTCGGCTCTCGATTTCATGCCACGTTTCGTGTTGATCCCTCTGTTGTCGTTCTCCAGCTTCGCTTGGCTACAAAGGATCATGAGCAAGAATTTCTCGTTCGGATTGTTGCTGAACCGTTGTCCGTGCGTTCGGATCTCCTTCAAAAGACCCTGATCCATAAGGTCAACGAGCGTACCGAGGTCGCCCGCGTTGCGGCTCAAGCGATCCGGTGCCCAAGTGAGGATCGCGTTGAAATTTCCAAGACGAATATCTTCCAAGAGCTGCGCGTAGACAGCCCTGGCTCCGGAAGCCTTTGCCGAATGGCTCTCGCGCCGGATCTCCGTTACCTCCAGCCCTTCGCGCTTGGCCACCTCCAGCATCGCCTTGATCTGCGAATCGATACTGAGTGCTTGGCGTTCGTCGTCCTCGGATGACTTGCGGGCGTACAGGCAGTACCGATCTGGTTGCACCCCCGAAAGGATGAGATGTGCCATCGCGGGGGGAGCCGCCTGGCTGGCTCCCCGCCGCTTCGTTGCCGGTGCTGTAAGAGTGGTAGGCATATCGCCCCGGAAGCGTTGGCATCCCCATCAATGACGCCGACACCGTCGCCTATCCAGAGCATTTGTCCCAATACAAAGGAGGCGAGTGCAACCATGAGCCGAAACACGCTCGTATCCAGCGTAAAACCTTCCGGAAGCCGCTATTTCTGCTATCCTTACGCGTGCCAGGCATCATTGTTTGTTTTTCGGGTCTCTCATGACCCATCCCATCTCCAACGTAAAAAGGGGCGTTCGCCTCGGAAGCGTTGGTCGATGGGAAACCTGAACACCGATGCCTGGCCCGGGTGCGAACGTCCCTTCTTGGAAGTTCCGCCCGACCTCCAGACATATGGGATCGGACGCTTCCACCAACAGGCAGAGCAGAACCATCCGAGTCGCAACATGGAACATGGCATATTGGCAGAACAGGAAGCTGCTCGAGGACGCGTGGCACTGCTACATCGGGGAAGTGAAAGCGGATGTGTTTCTCTTTCAGGAAGGACGTCCGGCGGCATTCATGGAGAACCAGCGCGATCACTGGGCATGGAATGAGATCGGAGGCGCGCGCGACTGGGGATCGGGCATCTACAGCGAGAAATACAACATCCGCGAAGAGGTCATCGCCACACAATTCAAAGGAGTGTTTACCATCGGCAATGCCACGATCAACGAAGAAAAGCTCACACTGATCTCCCTTTACGGTCTCATGGAGAGCAGCGGCCCCACGAAAGGCTACTCCATCCCGAACCTTCATCGTGTGCTGTCCGATCTGACGGGCCTCATGGACGGGCGCATCGGCGGGAAGCGGAAGATCATCATGGGCGGCGATCTGAATGCGAGCACGCAATTCGATGCCGTGCAGACAAACCGATCCCATCAGATTCTCTTCGAGAGGATTGCGGATTTCGGCTTGGTTGATGTCCATGCCGCATCCGGGAATACCGATCACGTCCAAACGCTCCGCTATGCTCGCAGCCCAAAGCCGTGGCAGAACGATTACCTCTTCGTTTCAAAGGCACTGGCGCCACGGCTCACGCAGTACGAGGTCATCGATACTCCGGCGATCCGAAAGTTCAGCGATCACAATCCGGTTGTAGTGGAAATGGAATTCTAAGGTAGACACATTGCAGATTTTCCTGCGCGTCTCAATAGTCATCATCAGGTTCGCATGAACAGTTGGCGAGACTGCCAAAACCCGTCACTGATCCGTCGCGATAAATCATTGCCATGCCGAATCTCGCATGTTTTTTCAGCGTCACCTTGTTCACGAGCAGCGAAAAAGCGTCCGCTAGATCGTCGAACCGCTCCCGTGGAAATCCGACGAGTTGCTCAATGAGAAGCTCGGCGCCGTGGACGGGGAAGAATACGCGCCCCGCCTGCATGGCGCACGCGGCGACGGAGAGTCGCGCCCTCTTATCTTGGCTCCCGATCTGGATGCCTTCGGTGTGCATCTGCTGGAGCTTGCAGAGTTCCACAAAGACGTGTTGTGCCGCCACGTCCTCCACATACACACGCACGGTCTTCCCATCGTGCAATGTATCGGAAAGGTATTTGGCCTTCTCAACGACTTCGAATGGAGAGAGCCGCGCATTGACGGGGTGCGGGAGGATGTACACGCGGTAATGCCCGTCGATGTAGTAGACGCGGGCGCAGACGATTGCCGTGTAATCCGCCGTGCTTTTCTGCGAGACGGCGGGGTCGATCGCGATGGCTGTGAAGCAGTAGTGCCGTTCGATGTCCTGCGGGATGACATCGTAGTATTTCACCCACTCGCGCATCACGACCTGATCAATGTCCGGGAGGAGCCGTAGCAAGAACTCTCTTTGCCACGCCTCTTCATTGCCTATGCGCTGGCGTTCGCGTTCGATGGATTCAGGCGTCTTGAACTTCCCCGGCCAGAGGCAATTGCCGTCGGCGTCCAAGAGCGGATACTCGCGGTAGACGCCGCGAAGCGTCTTGGATTCAATGGAGCGCTTCATTCTTCGGAGCAAAGCATCATCGTGGAGGAGATTACCGATTACGATTGTGCGCGTGTTGATGTCGCCCATTGGGAGCAGTTCACCACTGAACCAACGTGCGGTCTTTTCTCGCCCTTCCCTCGTCGTGGTGGACTGAAGATCCTCCAGATCATCGCAAACGATAAGGCCAGGCCGATGTTCGCGATGACGAAGGCCGCGCACGCTTTGGTCCACCGATACGGCCATGATGCGCGCGCCGTAACTCTCAAGGACAAGGGAGGTCTGGCGCCATTCATTCTCTTCCTCATGAAAGGGTCCGAGATCGTTGCAAAGAAGTTCGTTGCTTTCAAGCTCTGTGCGGATGTGCTTAAGCAATCCTCGTACCTGTTCCTGTGTCATGCTTGCGAGTACAACGAATTTTGTCTGTGGACGACACATGATGGCCCAGAGCACGTATGCGAGGCTCACGATGGTCGATTTGCCTGAATCACGGAATGCAATCAGTGCGAAGAGTGAGACCTCGGGATCTTGCAGGATACGGAAGATCTCATCATGGAATGGTGCGATTTTGTATTTGATGTAATGGCCGAAGTAGATGCCGAAGAATGCGGGGAATGAATCCCACGCGGCTTTTCGCCTTGCGGCACGGTCCTTCCGAAGCAGATCGAAAAAATCCTGATCATTCATGGTCGTTTGGGGAAGATGATTCATGGATAACACCCGTGAGTCTGAGTGCCCGCTCAATGAGTTCTTCCTGCTCCGGTGTAAGGGAATCGTTCATGCGCTTGAGTTCCGCTTTCACTTCCATCTTCGTGGCATACGCGGGGTGCCTGTGCTTGAGCCAGTAGGTGATGGCGCCGAGGTTGCCGTCCCGCACCGCGGCGAGCAGTTGCGACTCGGCTATGTCATTCATGAGGCCCGTGCCGTCGGAGAGTGCTGTATCGACTGCCTTGGCGAAGTCCGGATCGCGCTTACACCAGTCGTAGAAGGTCGTGCGCGCGATCCCCAGCTTCTCGCAGCAGACTTGCACGATCGGCGTTTTGCGCAGTTGTTCGACCATGAGCGCCTTGTCGCGTGTCTGGCGGGCTTTGACGGTCCGGCGCCGCTTTGGGGAAGATGACGTGTCAGGCATTGGAGGAGGAAGAAAGCTTCTTCGGAACGATGCCTGTGAGGCGCTCAAATCGCTCCATGACGACGCGGCAGTATTCGGGATCGATCTCTACGCCGAAGCACCGCCGCTGCGTCTGCTCGGCGGCGAGGAGTGTGGAGCCGGATCCGAGAAAGGGGTCATACACGATGTCCCCGATGCGGGAACTGTTGAGGATCAGCCGCCGCAGGATCGGAATGGGTTTTGTCGTTGGATGAAAGGGGCTCTTCTTTGGTTTCGGGTAGATGATCACGCTCTTGTCCGGTGATTTATAGAATGCGTGCGTTCCATACCAGCCATAGACAATGCACTCGTGCTGGACGGCGTAGTCGAGTCGGCCAATGACTGCTTGAGTCTTCACCCAGAGAAGCAGCTGCCCGTACCGCCATCCGGCGTCGAGCATGCCGTCTCTGAGCGCGAAGAGCGTTTTGTCGCTGATGAAGATGTACGTTGCGTTCTTCGGCATCAGGTGTGGCCGCACGGCTTCCAACCACGAACGTGTAAAGGATCTGTACTGGTCATCCGTTTGGAGATGGTCATTCACAATAGGCTTGTGAACACTCTTCGTTTTTGTGAGGCTCTCCTTCCCCTCGACAAATGCGGTGGCGTACGGAGGATCCGTCAGCATGAGTGATGCCTTCTCTTTCCCGTGGAGACGGGATACCAACGGTGCATCGCAGCAATCGCCGCACGCGATGTGGTGTCTGCCGAGTTCAAAAATGTCGCCGCGGTGAATCGTGAGTTTCGTCATGGTTTGATGAGGGAAGCCTTGATGCCCGTGAGGGCTTCAAAGCGGCGGATGGTTAAATCACAAAATATTGGTTCAATTTCTGCCATGAAGCAGCGGCGCTTCAGTTGTTCGCAACTGATGAGCGTGGTGCCGCTGCCGCCCGTGAGATCAAGAACGGCATCGCCCGGGCGCGTGCATCTTTTGAGCGGCCTTTCCGCCAATGCTACGGGTTTTTGCGTCGCATGCTCGTATTCATTTCCCGGGATTCTTCTCTCCAACCATATATTGAGAACATCAAGGATGTCGTCGATAGCGCGGTTTCCGGATCCGACTTCACGGTTGAGGATTTCGTGGAAATTCTGATGGGCGTCGGAGAGGTACGGCCGGCCGCAGGTGGCGTACACGCACGCCTCGTAACATTTCCCGAATGCCACCCCGGGAACAACGTTCGCGGCGCCCTTGATCCAGAGACATGTTCTGCGATTCTTCAGGCCAAGATCGGCGAAGATGCGCTGCATGAGTCCCACGTTCGTCTCATCGTTCCATCCGAAGACGTGAAGGTCCTTCTTGCCAACGGCAATTGCGTTGCCGTATATCGCGCGGAGGAATTTTTCGTACTCTTCCGGTGACTTCCGATCATTCGTCTTTCCACCATAGTGCTTTGTTTGACCGAGGCCAGAGTCATAATTGAGCGAGATATTGAAAGGCGTATCGATGTAGGCCATATCCATCTGTTTTTTCTGCACCAGCCGATCCACAACGGCACGGTCGGTGGCGTCCCCGCATATCAAAAAATGTGATCCGAGCTTATGCAGATTGCCCAACTTCGTCTTTGGCTTCTTGATTTTCTCCAACTCCTTTTCAACATCAAATTCATCCTCTTCCACACTTAACGCATCGTCCCAGAGATGGGTGAGATCGGTGTCATCAAATCCCCATTCAAGCAGCATTTTATAGTCATAATTCTGCTGCAGAAGATCGTAGTCCCATGAGCCGGTGTTCTTATTGAGCCTGATCACCAGCTCGCGTTCCCTTGCTTCAGACAGCGTTATATACACCGCGGGGACGTATTCCATCTTGAGTTCGCGGGCCGCCACAGCGCGCAGGTTACCCCCCACAATCGTATTGAAGTTTCGTTTCGCTCCGCTGAGGATTATTGGATCAGCAAAGCCGCACCTCTTCAGACTTTGCTTCACTTGATTCTTCTGCGAATCCGTCCAGCGCCGTGGATTCCCCGGATAGGGTTTGATCTTGTTGATCGGAACGTAGACGATTTTTATGGGTACTTTTGAAAGTCGCTCACGTGACATGGGAAGTTGGGGAAGGAAGTACCAACAACTACACACATACGTGACATGCGACTGATCGCTGATGTCGGATGCACTCTAGTCCGTCCTAAAAGTGCTGTCAACAGATTTTGGCTTATGGATGCCAATAAACATAGAGTGCTATACGCTATAGCACGCTATGACGGTCGATTGAGTGGGCACTTTCTATCTCCGAAACTACAGAACACGCAGCAATCTCCATTCTTCGCCTTGATTATTTTCTTACATGCCCTGCAGACGAAAAATGGCACACAAGCATCGGTGGGCATCGCAGCCTCCTGCACATTCCCACAGTGCGGACACGTCAACTGTGCCTGTATAGGTGACGCGGAAGCATTCATACTTTCAAAAGTGCAGCAGCATCGTCGTACCCGACAACGACTTTTTGCGTCGGCATCCCCTTATCCGTCACCGTGACCGGCACGGACATGCCGCCGTTCGTCAGATTTTGCATTTCCGCCAGATCCTCCTCTGACACCGTTACATCATGGTTTGTGAAGGGGATCTTCTTCTCGGTGAGTACGGCCTTCAGCTGCTTGCAGTAGCCGCACTGCGGCGTGGAGTAGATGTCGATGGTCATGGGAGAATGTGGTAAAATAAGGGAAAACACAACAAGTATACGTTTCTCCAGAGCAATTGCAGTAGCCTTGGCTACAGCGCTCTCCTCACGGAAAGCCGATACTGAAAACCATAAATTCCCACCCCCTATGTACGACGTTCTGATCATTGGTCTTGGTTGCGCCGGATATACCGCCGCGATCTATACCGCCCGCTACAAGCTGTCTACCTTCATCGTCGGCGCGGAGGAGGGCGGCCTCGGCATGACGGCTGCCGAAGTCGGCAACTGGCCCGGTACCATCGATATTACCGGACCGGACCTCATGGAGAACTTCAAGAAGCACGCGCTCAGCTTCGATGCGGTCACGCACAAGATCGCGCGGGTGAAATCCATCGAGAAGATCGCGGGCGGCTTCCAACTCCTTCTCGACAGCGGTGAGACTGTGAAAGGAAAGACCGTGATCTTCGCAATGGGCAGCAACAAGCGCCATCTCGGTGCGCCCGGCGAGAAGGAATTCTCCGGCAAGGGCGTGACGTACTGCGCGACGTGCGATGCGTTCTTCTACAAAGGGAAGGATGTCGCCGTTCTCGGCGGCGGTGACGCCGCCGTGGAAGGAGCAGCCATTGCCGCACAGGTTGCGAAGAAGGTTTACCTCATCCATCGGCGTAATGAATTCCGCGCGGAGCCGTACTGGGTGGATAAGGTGAAGTCGAAGGACAATGTCATTTTTGTTCTGGAACGCAACGTTGTGGAAATTCTGGGCGATACCAAAGTGACCGCGTTGAAGTTGGATAAGCCGTTCGAGGGGCAGGAGACGATTCCTCTCCAAGGCGTCTTCATCGAGATCGGCGCAATTCCCGCCACAGAGATTCCCAAGCAGATCGGCTGTGAAGTCGACGAGAAGGGGTTTCTGAAGGTGGACGCGGCACAGCAGACAACCGTTGCCGGAGTGTTCGGTGCCGGTGACATCACGAATGCCAGCAATTATTTCGCGCAGTTTGCGACGGCTGCCGGAGAGGGATCAGTCGCCGCGAACAGTGTGTTCAATTTTGTGAGCACCAAAAGCGTATGATTTGATTCACATGCCCGCATTTGCGGATGTAAGGATGTGCACATATTCGGGTACACTGTTCTCATGCCCGCGAACACCATGCTGCTGCTACCGCTCTTCGCGCTGATCGGAATACTGAAGTTCTCCGAAGACCGATTTTGTCTCGCTTGTCTACGCCATGGGAGGTTCCTTGTCTCCGCAGTGGTTGGCGCGGCATCAGTGAGCGTGTTCACGCAACTCCTCAACGACACATACACCGCGGTCCATACTTCTCATCCACTCACGCTTGTCGGACTTCCCGCCGGTTTCGTGGCGACGATACTTCTCGCTCGCCATATTCATGCGCACGAGGATACACAGGGACAGACAGAACTTCTGCTGCTCTTGCGAAGCAATGCTATTGCATCGGGAGTGCTGATCGGCATCGTCGCCGCGCTGATGCCGGGGACGGATGCCCTACGGAACCTCATCTTCATCATCGGACTCGTAGCATACGACTTGCTCGACGACCTCTCGATGCACGCATTCCATCAAGAGTTACGTGTCGGGACAGCGCGTACATGGATCGCCCGGCTCCTCGCCGGCCTTTCACCCTTCATCGGATGGATGCTGGCATCATTCCTGCCATTTTCGCCGGATGCCCATGCGGTGTTGTTGTCGCTCTTCGCAGGTGTGTACCTTGCCATTCTCGTCCGCGAAATCTTGCCACAGGATCGTTCGCTCGCTGTGCCATGGTTTCTGGCTGGTAGCGGGGTCGTCACAGGACTCTTTATTCTGCAGGCGCTCAGTTAGTACCCGTTTGAATCCATTCCCTCATGAACACCATTCAACGATTCACGGCTCCTCTCCTCACCGTCTTCCTTCTGCTTCTGCCGGGCACGGGATTGACGACAAGCCATTATTCCTTCGAACTCGAAGAGCAGCTTACCCCTCTCATCGAGTGGCGCGACTACGGTCCCGCCGCGTTCAACGAAGCCATTGAGCAGAACAAGCCGATTTTCCTTCTCCTGACGGCTCCATCGTGGTGTTACTGGTGCCAAGTGTACGGAAGCGATGATTACCTCTACAGCGAACAGATCTACCCCTACATCAATGAGCATTTCATCCCCGTCTACGTCGATGCGGACAAGCGGCAGGACTTGACGCGCCATTACCTTGAAGGCGGCTGGCCGTCGACGACGGTCATGGCACCCAACCGCGAGCGTATCTACGGGTTTTCCGGCCCACGCCCTGTTCCGACGATGCTCGAGAACATGAAACGGGCGGTCGAGTACGTCGCGCAGAGCGGTTTCTCGACTGTGGCAAGAGGGGCGGACTACAAGCCGATGCCTCCTCGTGTTCCCTCGGCAACGGAATTACAGCGCCAGGCAGAATCCTATGCGGAATATTCGGCCAATCCATTCGACGAAATTTACGGCGGTTTCGGCCAAAACCAGAAGTTCCCGCAGCCACGAACGCTCATGGCGTTCCTTGATCGATACGAGAAAACGAAAGAGCCCGTATGGCTCGAGATGATCGAAAAGACACTGGAGAATCAATCCACGAAGATTGGCGAGATCAAAACAAACTACAACCTTTTTGACCCCATTGAAGGCGGCTTCCACCGCTACGGGACCCGCCGAGACTGGACACCTCCACACTACGAAAAAATGCTCTACGACAACAGCAAGCTCCTCCAGCTCTATGCGCGTCTTGCCGATACCACTGGGAACACGCTTGCGAAGGAAGTCAGTGACAAAACATTGCAATTTCTTAAAACATGGTACGACAAAGAGAATGGCGGATTCGCGGGCAACAGCGATGCTTTCGACGAAGAACACTACTATGGAGAAATCGATCGTCCCGAAGAAAAACCGCGCGTGGAGTGGACGAAGTACACGGATTGGAACAGCGACGCCATCATCGCGTTCTTTGACATCGGCACACGGCGCAAGGATGCGGAGGCGCTCGGCATGGCCGAGAAAACGCTGACCTTCTTTCTGTCGGAGATGGTAGATGAGCACGGACCGTACCATTATCAAAGCCCCGACGGAGTGAAAGGAGTACAGGGAAACCTCATGGACAGCGCCGCACTGCTTACCGCCAGTGCCGAAGGATATCGGGCGACGGGAAATCCGCTCTTTCTCTCCGGCGCGGTCCGCATCGCGGATTACGCGCTCGCGAATCTCTACGATTGGAACGGCGGCGGGTTCTTCGAGCGCAATAGTCCCGATACCGACCTCTACGCCCCCGATGAACTGCTGATCATCGAGAAGCCGCTGGAGGAGAACGGCATGATGGCCTACACACTCCTGCTGCTCTATGAGGAGATCCACGATCTTCGGTACCTCACTGCCGCCGTGCGCACGATGGGGCAGTTCGCACAAAATGTACCCTCATTGGACGGAGGGTATTTTCTGTACAGAGCAGCAACGCTCGTACTTGAACATGATGTACTCAAAATTTTTTCCGATAGCCAGGAAGGTATCAGTGCCATTGAAGAGCAGGGTAAGAAGGCGTTCTTTCTGAGAACAGGAGAGAGACAACAGAAGCCTCCCGCCGAGCGCAAGCCCTTTGTGCCTGCGGAAGATATCGGCGTGTTGCAGGGGCCTCTTCCGCTTCTGCTGGTCCTCGCGTTTCTCGCAGGGTTGCTCTCTTTCCTCTCGCCTTGCACATTGCCCATTCTGCCTGCGTATCTCGCTGCGCTCCTCACGACCGACCGGCGTCACCAGATCCTCATGGTAATGAGCTTTTTCGCCGGGCTTGCTGGCATTTTCGCTCTCATCGGCATGTCCGCGACGTTCATCGGAGGGTTCCTGCGTATGCATCTCACGACGTTCACGCAGGGCATCGGCATTCTCATCATGCTCTTCGGGATCATGACGCTGCTCGGAAAGGGCTTTCACGGCTTTGCGCTGGTGCGAGAGAAGCCGAAGACCGTCGTCGGAGCATTCCTATTCGGCGGAGCCCTTGGTCTCTCGTGGACCCCGTGCATCGGCCCCATTCTCGTCGCTATCCTCGCTCTTGCATCGACGCTCAAGAGCGCATGGGAGGGCGGTGCGTTGCTCATCACCTACGCGCTCGGTGTCGGGTTCCCTCTCGTTGTATTCTCGCTCGCCCTGCGGAGGATGCCAAAGGACGGCAAACTCTGGAAATTCCTGAGAGGCAGAGAATTCTCCTTCTCGATCTTCGGGAAACAGATGGCCATTCATTCCACATCGCTCATCAGTGGCATCCTGTTCCTCATCGTGGGATACCTGATCTTCTCGGGGACGCTCTACACATTCAATAAATTCGTCGTGGGCACATCGCTGCAGAGGTGGTTCTTCACTCTCGAACAATGGCTGCTGCTTGCGAGCGGCGGATAGCGGTGCATGTTTCCTGCTAAAAAACGCCCCAACGTGCGAGTCAGGGCGTCCTGGGTGCATACGCACCTCAGCAATGTCCACCGCCGATCATAGTAAGGATGGGAAAAAGGATAGAGGATCTTCATCCTGCTCTGCTCTCTCAACTGGTGCAGTAGCCTGGGCTACTCCACATTCACTCCGTCGATCTTGGTGTTTCTGTAGCCGAAAATCTTCCTGAGCCACCATCGCGTGCGGGGATTGAGAAATTTGCTCCCGAGATATTCTCCTGCCGCTTGCTGATTGGCCATCGCAAGCGTGGGATAAACATGCACCATCCGCGAGAGCTTCTTGAGGGGGATCTTCGCATTGTACGCCACGATCCACTCGTGGATCAGCTCTCCGGCGTTCGGTCCGACGATCTGACAGCCAAGCAGTGTGTCTTTCTTTTCAAGCAGCAGTTTGATGAATCCTCTATTCTCGCCCTCAGCGAGCGCCCGGTCTTGATGCTCGAAGGGGAACACGCTCGTGCGGTATTCAATGCCCCTCTCCTTCGCTCGTATCTCATTGAGGCCGACAGATGCGACCTCCGGATCAGTAAATGTCGTCCAGGGAATACTGTCGAAATTGGTTTTGGCGGGGAAGTGGAGAAGGGCATTGGAGACGATGATTCCCGCTTCGTACCCGGCGCTATGCGTGAATTGCAGGTGCCCGGTCACGTCTCCCGCCGCGTAGATGTGTTTCTGGGACGTTCGTAACTTCGCATTCGTCTTCACATATCCGCGCTCATCAAGCTCCACTCCGGCATTCTCCACCTTGAGCGTGTCCGCATTGCTGGTGCGTCCGACGGCGATGAGGATCTCCTCGGCCTCGGCAGTGAGCTGCTTTCCGTTTTGTTCATACACGAGAACCTTCATGCCATTTTCCTT
>Ga0210050_1001774_pt1 | contig 22104 bp, 17 predicted proteins | sample CryGey132114_all_FD_185463 | JGI IMG/M metagenome (GOLD analysis project Ga0210050, IMG submission 185463) | Groundwater microbial communities from aquifer - Crystal Geyser CG22_combo_CG10-13_8/21/14_all (SPAdes) (version 2) | ecosystem: Environmental > Aquatic > Deep subsurface > Groundwater ... | reverse complement strand
TGTTAATCGGACCTGCTTGGGTTATCAAAAAAATTTTTGGATAAGATGACTATTCATACAATAGAAAATATTTCATTTGATGATTTTAGCAAACTCGACATCAGAATAGGAACCATCATTGAAGTGATTGATTTTGAAAAAGCGCACAAACCAGCTTTTCAACTAAAAATAGATTTCGGAAGTTTAGGCATCAAGCAATCGAGTGCGCAAATAACCGCACACTATTCAAAAGCAGCTCTTTTAAACCGACAAATTATAGCAGTTGTCAATTTTGAACGCAAACAAATCGCCAACTTTTTTAGCGACTGTTTGGTTTTGGGTGTGGCCGATAATGAAGGTAAAATTGTATTACTACAAGCCGATAAACCAATTAAAAATGGAACTTCGGTTAGTTAAAAATGATAGATAACAATTTTTTAAATGATTTAAAATCAAAGCTTAATGGTGATTTGTTTTTTGACGATTTACACAAAGCTAATACTTGGATTCCCGTTTTCATTTTTACCAAGTACCCCCGACCATTCTAATCCTTCAAGTTCATTACCATCAATAACTCTATTTTCTGAGAAATTATAAACACCATTATAAACATATTTATCTGCTAAGGAATCAACATTAAAGAACCGAGCAATTGCAGGATCATAATTTCTATATTTAAAAGAATACCAATTTAATCCTAACTCATCGTCTAGCTTTAGCCCTTGAAACAATTTATACTTATTTGCAACGCCGTTCACGACATTATTGTAACCCTTGTGTTCAAGCCCAAATGGATAATAGTTGTTTTCTTCCACTATTTGTAAACTTGGAGTGCTTGTTAAACTAATGTCTTTATAACTTAATCTAATATTTCCCAAATGGTCTTTGTATTGATAGACACAATTGTAAGCGCTGCCATTTGGCTCTACATAGCCTTCCGGCTGGTTAAAAAATTGCAAAGCGTCATTCTCATACACATAATTGCCGTCATAGTTGGTTCGTGTTATGGCTGTTCCCTCTGTTACCACTTTTTCAAGTTTTACTCCTGTTGCGTCGTAAATGTAAGAAATATTTCCGGATGACATAGTTACTTGGGTGGGTAATTTTAGGTGGTTGTAGGTAATGGCTGCAATTGCTTTATTAGCATTGGTTAGCAAGATGCTTACTCGTTACGGGCACGGAAAACAGTTCTGCGCTATTGGGCTACTTTTTATAAAAGTTTCGTAGAGACTGAGGTGCTTCTCTTTTCCGTTGTAAGTGTAATTAAAAGAATTGGTAAAACTTATTCTTTATTCACAGTAATCGTGAAAAGATATTAATGCTTTCAATTACATGTAGAATAAACATTTGCGCATTGATCTTCGGGAGCCATCCAGCCTTTATAAACTTTATTTTTTAATTTTACTTCGACATTTAACCATTTTCCTGAACATGATAACACGGTCAATGGCTGAATAAAATATTCTTTGATGCTGAATAGAATATTACTCTGTTTATCTGGTTTAGCATATAAATGTAAAACCCTATTGTAAGTCGCACTATAAATACCAACATTTTCATTTTTAATCCAGCCTGGCTTTTTTATGGTGTCGTTAATAGAGGTAGGTATAGTTTTTAAAAGGTTTTTATTACTCTCTAAAATTGATAAATTATAATATATCTCATTTATAGAATCATTTTTAATATAATACAAAACTTTTTGAGAATTAGAATCACTATAAAGTGAAATTGCTTTTTTCTCAGGAATGAGAAATCCATCACATTCACATTTTTGGCTCTGACTTGTACAACTTTGTGCTATAAATAGCATTGTTAAAAAAAATACCGTTTTCATATTATTTTCTTATTACTTGGATAACTCCTTTTTTTACATCTTTCAACTGCTCATTAAATTGATTCCAGCCATTATTTGAAGGGGTGCCTTGTTTAGTGTACAACGTTGGAACAATTAATAGGCAACCCTCGCTAATACCATTTTTCCCTTTATTATAAGCACCAGCAAAACCACTTTGGTTTGAAGTATGGATAAATATTCCATTTTTAAATCTCCTATCTGTAGTAGCATTCGGATTAGGATTATAACCATCTAATGCAGGAACAGTTCCTCTATTTTCAACTGCCCAATGAGATTTTAATTTACCAGACTTTCCATTTGCGTCATAATTAAAATCATATGTACCATCTGCAATAGCTCCGAATTTTTTACTATCTGAACCCATCGAAAAACCATCATATGTTTTGATATCTTTAGCACCTTCAGGTCCATAAACCGTAACTTTAGCTAAGTTAGCTCCTTTCCCAAATAGACTATTACCATCACCTAATTTTTCGTCACTACTACCTTCAAAAACTATCACAGCCTCAACGCCTTTTAATTCTATTGTTTTATTTTGTTTTTTTCCATCTGCATCGGTATACGAATACTTATGCTTATAACTATTGCCTTCTTGCCAATTCCATGAAGCCTCTTTTTTACCTTCTTTTTTATAATAAAACCAATCTTCACCATTAGGGTCTATAAATACTTTAGGATTATTTTTTACATAATTATATGGTGAGTATTCAAAATTATGAGTATTATCCGCCAATGGATCAACATTCATCCACCTACCCAAAGCAGGGTCATAGTTACGTGCCGTAATATCTATCCAACTTAGGCCAAGCTCATCTTGTTCTTCTTTATTTCCAAAACCAAATTTGTGGTCTCTGCCATTTTGAAGGTTATTATACCCTTTATGTTTCAATCCAAAGGGGTAGTAGTTGTTTTCTTCCCTTATCTCGGCACCAAGTCCGGTGGGTGTTATAACCCCGTCGCCGTTGCTGTCCGAGTAGGATAACCGCACGTTGCCCAAATGGTCTTTATATTGGTAAACATAAGCGAAGTTGGTTGAGCCTGCCGAAACCGGCTCAACATAGCCCTCGGGCTGGTTAAAAAATTGCAAGGCGTCATTCTCATACACATAATTGCCTGCATAGCTGGTTGTTGTTATCGTACCGTTATCGTTAACCACTTTCTTTAATTTTGTGCCTGAGGCATCGTAAATATAGTTTATATTTTTGGTAGCGCCAAAACTCACTTGCGTTGGTAAATTTAAATAATTATATTGAATAGCGGTAATGTTTTTGTTGGCATCGGTTTTTAGATTGCCATTTACGTCATAAGTATATTCTGTGGTAAGGTTAGCGCCGTCTTTAAAACCATAAATATTATTGGCAGTATCGGTAACCTTTACTAATTTATTACCAGCGTCATAGGTGTATCCTAAGATATCCATATCTCCAAAAAGTGTGGCATTAGGTAACCTAAAGTTTTAAAATTGAGCTGTGATGCAATATTATCTCCAAATAACAATATTATTATTTATTTGGTAAGTATAATATTCTTCTTTCCAATTTTTACCATCTTTACTAATTTTTATCATTAATGCATCTTTTTTTACAACTTCGTTATTTTCAATAACTTCGTTAACTTTGACATCTACACCTATTCCAACTAATGTACTTTCATTATTTTTAATTTTCCTATATAAATTATCCTCTAAAATAGTAATAACTTCCGCAGAAGGTAAATAATCTTTATCATCATAAACACCAACAGGTATAGCCACCCCATTTTTATTAATAAATACTCCATAAGGATAGAACTCTCCCGCACGTTCCAAAAAAACAGTTGCTTGTTCAAACATTGATACTTTTAAACTAGATTCTTTATTATTCATTTTTATGGGTTATTTTTTAAAGGTACTATTTCTTTTAATTTAATAGATGTATTATCTTTTTTCATAACAAGAGACAAAACCTGGTATGTAGTTATATCAAAACCTCCATTTAGTAGTGGATTGCTTAATTTAGCTGTATTATTAATAGTTAATTCAGGTTTTACACCATTATCATTTGACACTTCCCTTTGTAACCTTAATTGTTTTGTCAAAGATTGTTTTTTTACATTTTTTATCTCTTTAGTACCACCATTAGGTTTCATCGCATCTGGTATAGTTGTACCATCTTTTCCTGTTTTCGGATCAACTCTTGTAAATTTTTGAATATTCTTTTCCAATCCACTTTTGGTGAGTTCGTCTATTTCTGTATTCTTTCCTTTGCTAAAATTTTCTGATAATCGTGTTATTGTTTCAGTAGTTTTACCAATAGCATCAGAGGCTTTAACCCCAACATCAATAATTTTACCTGCATCACTCATTATAACCATATCCGATATACCTAAAAGAGGTGTGGACATAGGGGGTAGAAAGCCTACCATTTCTAATCCTTCAAGTTCAACACCTAAACCAAGCTTATTTTCTTGAAAAGCATATGTAGAGTTGAAAGTATAATCTTCTGATAGTGGGTCAATTTGCCAAAAGCGTCCAAGGGCAGGGTCACTTATACGGTATTTCCATTCGTGTGTATTTAACCCTAAATCTTCTGTAAATTCTTGATTTTGGTAGGTTTTAAAATTACTTATAGCTCCCACAAGTGCATTATTATAGCCACGATGTTCTAATCCAAAAGGGTAGTAATTTTGTTCTCTTCTAATCTCTCCTTGAACTATAGAGCCATTACCATTAGCATCAGCAAAAGTAATCCTTACATTTTTCCAGATATCTTTTAGTTGATAGACGTATGTAAAAGAATTTCCGTTAGGTTCAATATAGCCTTCAGGTTGGTTAAAGAATTGTAATTGGTTGTTTTCGTAAATAAAATTACCCGCATAATCTGTTGTAACGCTGTTCACGGTTTTTCTGAGTTTAACGCCTGTGGCATCGTAAACATACAAAATATTTTGCCCATTTATGGTAACCTGCGTTGGTAAATTTAAATAATTATATTGAATAGCAGTCATGTTTTTGTTGGCTGGTAGCGGTTATTTTATTTGCTCAAAGTCACAGAATGCGCAGCAGGCTTACCAGTCCCTCAGCTGGTGTTTTGATTCTTTTGTTTATCCCTATCCTCTAGTCTTGAATATTACCATTAGATCTTATTATTCTTATAAACTTATTATTATTAAAAATTTTATTATATCTTGAAGTATCTTTCTTCTTAACTCTTTCATAACCTATAACCCCATCTTTTCGCCAAAATAAACCCGATTTTTCTTGAATTCCTCGTAGACTTAAATTTCCATATATCGTTTTTGCAGAATCCAAAACTTTATAATCATCACCATTCATAATGTCAGCATTATTCCCACAAAGAAAAATTATAACACTGTTATCACTTGTAAATATATTGTAGATCCTACCTTCTTCATATACAATAGTATCTATTTTTTTTATATTTAAATATTTAAGAGATATACTTTTGGTATGACATACTAGGTAACTATCAGTCAAACTGTTTTGCGTTTTCATTCTGCCTTTAAACAAACAGCTACTAAAACATAATAAGACTATAAAACTAAAAACTAAGACATTATTTTTTTTCATGAATTCTAATTTTAGTTATTGTTATAATTTTTAACAGTTTCCTTTTCTCTTGCTTTTATTTCCTTTTTCAATACCGTGTTTTTGTCTGTAAAACCCATAACCCCTTCGCTATCTGGTGTAGTAAATCCATAATCATGATTGGGATTTATACCTAGACCTTTAAGTAAAAATGCTACTGCATGTACTATTTCATGTGCAGTTGTTTTTGCTTTATCTAATCCGGACCCATCACTATTGACTCCAATATGAATATTGTCGTCTAGTGAAATATTGGTATTATTGCCTACCTTCTCATTGAATAATGTAACTCCTTTATCAAGAGAATACCCATCAACTTCCTTGCCTGTTCCAGATAATTCCATTTTTGAAATTTCACCAGTTTCTGAATTTTTAGAATCCAAACTGCCTGAATGAAACTCAAAAACAGTTTCAGAATTAGCTAAAGTCCGCAAATTTTTTAAATTTCCAGAATTACTATCAGCTTTATTTAATAATTTTGTATTTAATTTTCCATTTTTATCGAATTCGACAAATTTTCTATCCTCTTCATTAAGTTGATTCTTAATATTTTTTTGTGATTCCTCATCCGTACCAATTACTGTATAAGGTGCCATCCCATCAGGGTCGATAAAGAAAACAGGATTATCAAAAGCATAATTATAAGGGGAGTGCCTTCTCATTTGTTCGGCCAGCGGGTCGATGTTCATCCAGCGCCCAATAGCCGGGTCATAATTTCTTGCACCAAAGTCATAGGTATTCAAAGTTTGGAAACTTTCATCAAATTCTTTACCGCCAAACATGTATTTATGGTGGGTTCCGTTTATGTTGGCGTTATACCCTTTATGTTTCAGCCCAAAGGGATAGTAGTTGTTTTCTTCCACTATTTGCAGGCTTGGCGTGCTTGTTAAACTAATGTTTTTATATGAAAGCCTAATATTTCCCAAATGGTCTTTATATTGGTAAACATAACTAAAACCTAGGTTATAGTCACTTGCGTTTACAGGCTCAACATAGCCTTCTGCGGTGTTAAAGAATTTTAACGCATCAGTCGCCGTGCCTATTTTTTCATAAATAAAGTTACCGACGTATTTGGTTCGTGTTATGGCTGTTCCCTCTGTTACCACTTTTTCAAGTTTTACTCCTGTTGCGTCGTAAATGTAAAAAATATTTCCAGATGACATAACACCCGAAAGGATTCGCGCGAGAGCGTTGGGTGGCATTTCTAATCCAATAAACAAATCCCCTTTACGGAGCTTTGTTGTTATTTGATCTCAACGTTTATTTTCCATTTTGAATTATTCTGCTCATTACTTATTTTAAAAACAAGCTTGGTTACACCTTTCAATGGAATTTCTATTGTTTTTCGCTTACTGGTGGCTATCCTATCTGTATTAAACAAAACCTTCCCACTTTTGTCTTCTAAAATCAATTGGTCTGGCTCCTTGTAAAACTCATAACTTAGTTTTAGCACTGTTTCATAACCTGATAAAAGAATCTCTTTTAACTGATTCCCTGTGCCAGTATGATCTTCGTTTATTTCACGGTATTTGTTGTTTCTTTCGTATTTCTCACATACTTGCTTCCCCTTTTTATCAAAGCAAAGTTCAATTTCATTTTCTGATAATTGTTTTAAAGAAAATGCCAACTCCTTTTCTCTGCCATAAGCCTCACTAAAATCAGTCCATTCTTCTAAAATATTTCTTTCTTTTAATACCAGTTGCTTTGTAGAAGAATTATACTCCCAAGTACCTTTTTCATTCATTGCAGTATAAGCCCCATCAATTTTAATATCATTGCTTTTCAATTCACCTGTTAGTTCGAATGAGCTTATGTCAGCACTATTAGGATTATAAATAAAGTAGTGATGGTCTGACCGAAGAATAATTAAATCATTAAACTCACAAATATCACAAGCAAAAAACCAGCCCCCAAGAAATCTTTTTTCTTCCGATTGAGAGTAAGCACTGTTATGAATTAACAGTATAAATAATATTATTCTAAATACTAATCTCATAATAAAAATCTTTTTAGTGACCAAAGAAATATGGTGTTGGATTTACTGGTGTTTTGCCTAATTTCATTTGCAGATGAATGTGTGCTCCCACATTACCTGGATATCCTAAACTTTGTAAATTAACAGATTGACCGATTATATCGCCTGCATTTACGCTTCTCCAACCGCCTTGAACTGGTCCAATATATAGAAGTTCAAGTTTATTAAAACCAAGATTTGGATCTGTAGGAATAATTACTACAGTTGGAATAGTCATACCTTTATTATTCACAAACGAAGAATTAACTGATCTACCAGAAATAGGAGAAAGAATATCTTGCCCATCTACACTCTGAAAATCTAATCCGTAATGTTGTCTGCTACCTCTCGGTGCACCGAAATAACCCTGTCCTCCTGCGTCATTTCTAATACCAAGCCCTGTAGGGTTTATTAAATCACCCCCACCACCTTGAGCACCACTGCTCTTTCCATTTACCACGACTTCATCTAATTGGTTTACAACGTCTTCGCCAAATGCTGTTTCTGTTTTACTATTAAAAATCTTTGGAGGGTCTCCCGGTCCACTTGAGCCTTGTGAAAAATTCCCTGCTATAATTCTATTATCAGCCAACAATTCTCTTATTAACTTGTTATCATTGTTATTTGTTTGTTTAGTAACAAAATCATCCGGCTCCGGTGTTTTTGAAAACTGTACAATCCCTCCAAATCCAGCAGGTGCCATTCCATCATTATCAATAAAATAAATAGGGTTGTCAAAAGCATAATTATATGGAGAATGCCTTCTCATTTGTTCGGCTAGCGGGTCAACATTCATCCACCTACCCAAAGCAGGGTCATAGTTACGTGCCGTAATATCTATCCAACTTAGGCCAAGCTCTTCTTGTTCTTCTTTATTTCCAAAACCAAAGTTGTGGTCTCTGCCATTTTGAAGGTTATTATACCCTTTATGTTTAAGTCCAAAGGGGTAGTAGTTGTTTTCTTCCACTATTTGCAGGCTTGGCGTGCTTGTTAAACTTATGTCTTTATAACTTAATCTAATATTTCCCAAATGGTCTTTATATTGATAAACATAAGCCCCCTCTAGCTCCCCCGAAGGGGGAGAACTAATTTCTACATAACCTTCGGGTTGGTTAAAGAATTGCAAGACATTGTTCTCATAAATAAAGTTACCGGTATAGTCTGTTGTGGTTGTATTCACGGTTTTTCTAAGTTTAACGCCTGTGGCATCGTAAACATACAAAATATTTTGACCGTTTATGGTAACCTGCGTTGGTAAATTTAAATAATTATATTGAATGGCGGTAATGTTTTTGTTGGCATCGGTTTTTAGGTTGCCATTGGCATCGTAAAGATATTCTGTGGTGAGGTTAGCGCCGTCTTTAAAACCATAGGTAGCATTACCTATATCGGTAACTTTTACTAATTTATTACCAGCGTCATAGGTGTATCCTAAGATGTCCATATCTCCAAAAAGTGTGGCATTAGCAGGTATATTAATTGGGGCACGAGCGTGACGCTCGCGCCAGCGTGGGGGTGGTTTGCCCAAAGAAGTTGTTATTGAAGATAAACAGGCACATGAACAGTTACGTTTGATTTCTGAACTTGATACCGATGATAGGGCTATCATCTTTAAGATGATTGACAAGATGCTGACCTCTAAAAAGTTCAAAGACTTCTTTTCTAAAAATGTTGCTTCACTTTAGGGCATAAGAAAACCACCTCGTTAAAGGTGGTTTTCTCAATTACTTTTGATAACATAAAAGCGATTCAAAATTTTGTCCTTATTGTCATATTCAATTAAGTAATAACCCGTACGAGGTATGTAAGATATTTTAGGGTCAACTACTTTATCTACTATGTAAAATTTTATAGGCAGCAAGCCATTTCTTTCCTGTGAAAACGTCAATGCAATTTTACAGTTATTGCTAATTTCCTTATCATCTAACTCTACATAATATTCTTTGAAAAAATTAATACTATCATAACTTTTTTTGATTTCTTTAAATTCTACATCATTCTGCATCTTGTATTTCTGAAAAAAAGATGTTTTGATTAACTGATTTTTCCTGAAATACCCAATGCTTACAGGACTGACTTTTTGTTTCGCTTCAAAATTTAAATTCACGCATTCTTTTAAATCAGGATAATACCTTTTTAATCTTCCAACGAACGCAGTATCATTATTTATATAATTGACAGCTTCTTTAATTTTGCTTTCAGATAATAATGAAGCAGTTGTTTTTTGGCTGACTTCTTTTGTCGAATTACACGCAAACAATATATAAAACATCAGCATTACAACAACATATCTTTTCATCTTCTAATATTTTATTGTTTTATAGATTTGATTAAGCATTTCACTATTACTGTTAGATACTGTCCAAACTATTCCAGGGGTTGGGTTGCTCCTTAAAATACTCAAAGAGGAACTCGAAAAAGGGATGTAATTACTTCCATAAGAATTTAAAGAAGCGTAACTCATTCTTTGCCCATAACTAGACCCTAGTTGTCTTCTAATTTTATTCATCCTGTCGACAACCGTTCCTGTTAAGCCAAAAGTTGTACTTTCTGCTCCGTGTCCTGTTTTGCTTAAACCAATATCAGTATGGTCTATTTCGTGCATCAAAGTCATTGCAAAACCAAAAGTTGTATTATTTAAACCTTTGCTTGAGCCATCTATCATACCTTGTATTTTAGTAGGGTCTAAAGCTATATATTGCTGTCCGTCATCTGTCTCAAATGATACTCCTGAACCTTCTTTAATTTCTCCAAATTCAAGATTTACAATTTTGCTATTATTCAAAGCTCCAGTAACCAAACCTCTAGCTTCTGAACTTCCTATATCATTACCGTCTGCATCTTTTGATATAATAGCATTACCGTCTGCATCTTTTTTATAAACCAGCTTTCCGTCCTTTAGGGTAAATGTAAGCCCTGTTTTGCTCTGTAAATCCTTTACGATTGTCGTTAATGCTTTACGGTCTTGTTTTAACGCCGTACTAACGTCTAGACTATCTCCCTTAACCTCACTAAAAAAGATAGGGTTATTTGCTGTAAAAGCGTAGTTTGATACTGAATAATACTTTTCAGCAAACCTATCAATCTTATTAAATCTACCAATAGCTGGGTCGTAATCTCTCCATTGGAACGCTAAAGTGTTTTTCCCAAGCTCCTCTTCAAGTTCTTGACCATTGAATGTCTGATAGTTATTTTCCGTACCAACTATCACATTATTATACCCTTTATGTTTAAGTCCAAAAGGATAATAGTTGTTTTCTTCTTTTATTTCGGTAGAAGCGGTAATAGAACCATCATGATTGGCATCTGAATAACTCAACCTAATATTCCCTAAATGGTCTTTGTATTGGTAAACATAAGCCCCCTCTAACTCTCCCAAAGGGGGAGAACTTGGCTCAAAATAACCCTCTGCATTTGTAAAAAACTGCAAGACATTATTCTCGTAAATAAAATTACCTGCATAATCTGTTGTAACGCTGTTCACGGTTTTTCTAAGTTTAACGCCTGTGGCATCATAAACATACAAAATATTTTGGCCGTTTATGGTTACCTGCGTTGGTAAATTTAAATAATTATATTGAATAGCGGTAATGTTTTTGTTGGCATCGGTTTTCATATTACCATTGACGTCATAAATATATTCTGTAGTGAGGTTAGCGTACCACCCGAAAGGATTCGGGCGGTAGCGGGGTGGTAGCGGGGCGCCCCCTTAGAAAGCTTTCCACCTCTATCTTGGTACATTTCCGTGCCATCGGGCTCTGGAAACTAGCAGAAGTGGAAGATTTCGTAAAATAGCTTTGAACGACTCCTAAAATATCACCAATCCAAGCTATTTACTAACTTTAATTATCAATCTCTTTTACATATACTATTTTTTCAAAATACATTTTATGTTCTAAATAATAAATATCCTCAGCCAAACTGTCTTTTTGATTTGGTTTATGAAAGATATTTTCCTCAAGTACATACCCCTTTATTTTTTTTTGTCCTTCTTCCTTAAATTTAACCCATAATTTAGCTGGTTTATCAATTGTTCCATAAGAAGAATCAACTGGTATCACATCATTATTAAGATAGTCTGTGTAACTAAAATATATTTTAAAAAAACTAGTGCTTTTAGACAATAAAGGCAATAGTTTAAGACTTCCTATTTCAAGCATATTTACTCGTATAGTGTCTTGTAAATCAATAGTATAAAAATTACTACTATCACGAACTATTTCACCTTCTTCGTCATAAGAATATATTTGATTTATATGTTGTTTTTTGTTTATTAATAAGTATTCTATTTTTTGCTTAAGTTTCCCATTATTTCCATAATAGTACCACCAATTAACTTTTGATGTATCTCTAATTTCTCCCTTAGCAATAATCAAATTACTTTCATTTATTGTTTCTTGAAATACTTTATCATTATCCCTATATTTCAAAATAGATATTTTACCATTTTTCTTAAAATATTTTGTAGTATCTATCCAAGAACCATTAATAAATTTTTCTACAGACCTTAATTCTCCTGTTTTATAAAATTCTCTGAAAAAACCGTTTTTCTTGCCATTTCTATAAGAACCAATTCCTTCAAGTTCTCCTGTTATATACATCTTTTTTATGGTTCCATCATTTTCTCCTTCCTTATTCAATTCTATTATTGAATAAAGTTCTCCTGTCGGATAATAATACCTTTCTTTTCTTTTACAACTAAAAAATAAAAGAAAGGCTAAGAGTAAATATATATTTTTCATCACTATCGTTTTAGTTTTTTCTTAAAGAATCTAATTTAGAAGCATGGATACTATCCATTTTTCTTTCTTGTTCTATTCTTGAAGCTTTAGCTGCATTTAAAATTCCTTTAACTTCTGATTTCGAAACTGTGAAATCTACATTCTTTGTATCCAGTGTTGATGTAACTTGGGTACTTGAATTTACTGTAGTTATGATACCATTTGCAAACTGTGTCGTAAAAGTAGTATCCACATCTACTCCTGATGATGCGCTTCCCGATGATGTACTTAAAGTACTAACAGTTTGTTCAAAAGCTTTAACAATATTATTTCCTACGGATATTCCGGTTTCTAAACCGCCTAATATTTTATTTGAACTAGAACTTACCTTTCCTGATATTGCGCTGGCTGCATTTATAATGACATCTCCATTAATTGTTTTTATACTATTATCTCCTTTTCTTTGACCAGAATTAGTTCCATATTTACTAACTATATTATAACCATTATTGTCAGTCTTGCTAGATTTACTACTAGATCCTGAACTTCCTCCTCCACTATCGGTAAAAAATGATTTTAAAACTTTTAATCCATTTGATATACTTTTTCCTACACCAGATAAATCTATTAGTGGTTTTTTACCTGTTAAGAAATCGTTACAGCAGTCCTGTGGCGCCATTCCATCCGCATCAATAAAATAAATTGGATTATCAAACGCATAGTTATATGGCGAGTGTCGGCGCATTTTTTCTGCCAACGGGTCAAGGTTCATCCAACGGCCTAAAGCGGCATCATAGTTTCTTGCACCAAAATCATAGGTATTTAAACCGAGTTCTTCTGAGAGTTCTTTACCGCCAAACATATATTTATGGTGGGTACCATTTATGGCAGTATTATACCCTTTATGCTTGAAACCAAAGGGGTAATAGTTATTTTCTTCTACTATTTGTAAATTAGGAGTGCTTGTTGTGCTAATGTCTTTATAAGAAAGCCTAATATTGCCTAAATGGTCTTTATATTGGTATACATACAAAAACGGTTTAGCTGGGTCTGTTGTAGGTTCAACATAGCCTTCTGGTTGGTTAAAGAATTGCAAAACATTGTTCTCGTAAATAAAATTACCAGCATAGTCTGTAGTTGTTATCGTACCGTTATCGTTAACCACTTTCTTTAATTTTGTGCCTGAGGCATCGTAAATATAGTTTATATTTTTGGTAGCGCCAAAACTCACTTGCGTTGGTAAATTTAAATAATTGTATTGAATAGCGGTAATGTTTTTGTTGGCTGGTAGCGGTTATTTTATTTGCTCAAAGTCTCAGACTTTGCGCAGCGGTTTTTTTTTAAATAACTTAAATATCTATTTTACGCTAGTCACTAATCTGGAATTGAATCTCTATCATTTTTTGGCATTGGCGGAATGGGAACATCTATTAATTCCATTCCTTTTCTTGTAGTAATATCAACTGAGGTACCTGTCTCAATAATCGCTTTTTTTCTTAGACTTATTAAAAAATTTATTAACCTTACATATTCTATTGGGGCTTCTCCTTCGTAATAATACACTTTTTTGCTAATGTTTTTGTAAAATATATTTGTGTTATAAATTTGCATATCATTTCTGTATGAAATATATTTTTCTAATAAAGAATCAATGACAACAGAAGATAACAGAGAATCAAATTTGGATAATTCATTATCATTTAACCTATATTTAAAAAAGCCTTTTTTTTCATTATATTTAATTAAGTGGAAATAAATTACACCCTTATCAAATTTTAAATCTAAGATTGGACAAGTCCTGAAACAACCTGAAGTAGATATTTCAATTATGGGCAAGCCTGCCTTTTTGTATACACAAGAAGATAATAAACTAATATATAAAACTCCACATACTATTCCAAACTTCAGTATTGCTTTTAAACCTTTTATATTTTGCATTTCCTTGTTTTAATATTTCGTATCCATAATTACCAAATAAACTTGTACCATTAATTGCGTTTCTATTTTCTTGATAGTGCTGTCTACTATTTGGCTTATAAACGTCTCTTATATCTTTATCAATATTAGAATAATCTACTTTATTATTATCAATTATGTCTTCTGCATAACTAACTGCGTGTATAAAAAATTCGTGAGTTAGTGTGTCTAAAAGATCGTAAGCAGAGTCACTTCCTAAACTTATGTTTATTTGAAAACGATTATTATTATCAGGCTTTCCATTATTGTTATTGCCGACACTTGTTTCTCCAACTCTGGTATCATTTACTTTTGTTAAATCAGCATCTATATTTAAATCGATGCTCTTTTTATGATATTTACCATCTTTATCAAAAACAATACCAGCTATTTTTTGACCTTTAGAAGCAAATTTAGCTAAATATTTTTTCCCAGCTTTTGTACTAGCAAATTCTTCTAAGGCTTTCACTTGAGATTTATTCACATAACTACCATCCTCATTTTTCTTATAAAGCTCAGTAATATTAATGCTATCCCCAGCAATTTCTCTAAAGAAAATAGGATTGTTGGCTGTAAACTGATAAGGATTCATAGACCTGTACTTTTCAGCAAACCTATCTATCTTATTAAATCGAGCAATTGCAGGGTCATAATCTCTCCAGCCAAAAGCTAAAGTATTTAACCCTAAATCTTCTTCTTTCTCTTTTCCTTGGTACGTCTTGTAGTTGTATTCCGTACCATTCACAACATTATTGTACCCTTTATGCTCAAGCCCAAAGGGGTAGTAGTTATTTTCTTCTATAATTTCAGTAGTATTAGGGTCAGTTGTTACATTAATAACACCATTATTATTTTTATCAGAATAACTCAACCTAATATTCCCCAGGTGGTCTTTATATTGATAGACATAATTAAAGCTACTACCACTTGGCATAACATAACCTTCAGGTTGGTTAAAGAATTGCAATTGGTTGTTTTCGTAAATAAAACCATTGGCATAATCTGTTGTAGTAGTATTCAAGGTTTTTCTAAGTTTAACGCCTGTGGCATCGTAAACATACAAAATATTTTGCCCATTTATGGTTACCTGTGTTGGTAAATTTAAATAATTATATTGAACATCGGTAATGTTTTTGTTTGCATCGGTTTTTAGATTGCCATTTACATCGTAGGTATAGTCGTTTGCCGTATCTGCCGTTGTGTTTAAGGCATCATCTTTAAAGCCAAAACTATCAATAATTGCCACATCAGCTACTTTTAACAACTGGTTACCACTGTTATAACTATAAGTAAGGTCATCCATGACGCCAAAACTTGTCGCTTGGGTATTTGTTTGCCCGTTTCTTTTTAAATGAAGAATGTTGCCGTTTTTATCGTAATCAACAAAGCTTAAACTATAATTATTGGTATTGTCAATTCCGCTAGTGATGCGGTTTAGCGCATCATAAGTGTAATTGTAGGTTTTTAAACTGTTATCGGTGTTGGCGGTTTTCCATTGTGTAAGGGCGATGTTGCCGTTAAATAAAGGGTTAGCACCTTCATTATAACCTAGTTTAAAACCAAATAAATCGGTTCCTAGTGTATTAGGATCATTAATCTGTTTAAGCCACCCACGGATGTTATAGGTATAATCAACGGTTTGTAAACGGCTTTGAGTCGTTTTACCACCAACGCCTTTACTGGTAAGTTGCCCCAGTTCGTCATAGGTATTTTCGGCAATAACCTCGGTAGTCCCGCTGTTTATGGTTTGGGTTTGTTTAAGCAAACGCCCTTGCGTGTCATAAGTAAAGGTATCTACCGCTGTTATGGCTGCATTGCTGTCTTTTGTATGGGTGCTTGTGGTTGCTTTTACTTTACCCGTAAAATCTAAATCGTTTTTTATAATATATGTGGTATTTAAATAAATGTTTTTGCTTGCCACATAAATAGCCCGCCCTTTGCTGTCATATTGTGTTATGGTGGTAATCCAATCTGATGTTTCTAAAACCCGCACTTTACTACCAGTTGGCAAACTTTTGGTTGCAGAGGTTGGGGTTACACCATAAATTGTCGCGGCTGTGGTTAAACCGTCGGTATCAAAAATGTAATCATCATAATAATTGATAGTATTTACGGTCAGATTAGTTGTAGGGAAGCTTCGGTTTGTATAATACACCGAAGTACCATTGATGTTAAGCGCCGTACTTTGTTTGTTTTCAAAATGAAATTGCACCGAAGTATCGGCAAGGTTCTGTACCTGAATTCTAGTGGTGGCTGTTGCATTGTTGTAAACGCCTGTATAAACAGGTCTGCCAAAAGCGTCATATTTGGTAAACAGCCAATTATTTTGGGCTTTTAAATTAGCATCTTGTGTTAAAACAGGGCGATCCAGTTTATCATAAACAATAGATTCCCAACCTTTCCCCGGAATTTTCTTTTCGATTAAACGGTTGCGTTTGTCGTATTTATACTGATAACACAACTCATCTAAGGCATTGCCGGTATTTGTGGTATAACTGGCTGTTGTTATCCCTGGTGGGGTAGGTAGCACATACGAATTTTGTTGGGTCATGCTACTTGGCGCAAAAGCGGTTCCCGACACCAAAGTAACATTGATATAACCGTTTAGTATTTTAAAAGCATAATTGCCAAGACTACCAAATTTACCATTAAGTACACTAAACAGATTAGCATTAGCCAAATTTTCGGCATTGGGCAAAGCCAATACATTTCCTGTTTTTAAGGTGTTGCCGCTTAAAGCACTCAAATTAAAGCTTATGCTGTATTGATACGATCCGCCTGCCAAAGCCACAATACCCACCGTTACATTACCACTACCCGGACCGCTGGGATTGCTTACAAAATTGGTCCAACTATAAGTACTCGTTGTGGTATTATAAACACCTGGAATAACGTTAATATTTTCGGTGAAAATGGCATCAGAAGCTTTGGGCGGAATAACAAATGTAAGGTTGCCATAATCGTCATACACGTATTGGGTGTCGTAAGCCTGACTGTTATTATAGGTTCGTTTTAAAATTATCTGTTCTTGTTTGTTTTTAAATTCTACGGTGCTATGGTCATTACCTGAAGTCCAATTTTCATCTTTGGTAATGGTTTTGGTTAAACTACCCTCAAGATAATAACTGTTATTATAGGTGCTTAAAAATGGTTTGGAATAATCATTCGCTATGAAATTAACTCCCAAATGTTTAACAAAACCGTCGGGCGTATTGGTATTGGTTTGGTAATCAAAACGGATGGTATGTCCACTTCCCACTTTCCACGGTGTTCCGGGTGCGGCTTGTTCTAAAATGCGGTTTAAGGGCGAGGCCTCTAAAACCTTTTGTGAATAGGGGTTTTGAGTATATTCATATTTAGAAGTATCGTGGTAAAGTGAATCGGCCGAAACAGCATCGCTTCTAAAAGCGCTCTTATTCATATCTAAACTATAAGGCAAATAGTCTTTAACTTGTCTGCCATACGCATCATAAGTAATGGGGGTAATGATATCGGTTAAATTACCAACACCGGCATGTACGCCTATTGATTGAATGGGTCTGCCCAAGCCGTCATAATAAGTAAGGCTTTCTTGTTTATCGCTACTTATGGCATTGGTTTCTGAGCCTTTGTTAAAAGGCTGTTGGTAAACCGTTGTGAGTATATAATTCTGGGTTTGTGAGATTTGGGCTTCGATAACCAAAGTAAATAATAAAAACGGAAGTATAATAAGTGTCTTTTTCATGTCTAGTTTGTTCTAAAGTGATATTGGTTTTTGCTTAATACCTTTCCATCATTATCGGTAACGTATTCTAAACGGTTAAATTCATCGTAATGAAAATAAGTAGTTTGTCCTCTAGGGTCGGTAATACTCTTAACACCAATATTGGGGTCGTAGGTATAGGTCGTTATTAAGGCATTCGGAAATTGTGTTCGCAATGCGTTTAAGGCGACTCTTAAGGCTTGTTCTGTGGTGTCATTTACTTCGGTGCCAGAATTACTTAACGATTGTAGTGCAGTAATTGTAGCAGGTGGAATATCAGAATATTTAATATTTTCTAATTTAGCAATCGGTAAACTATTATCATAACCCCAAATATAACTGATGTGGCTTTCTGTAGCATCGCCTGAAAATTGTGAAGCATTTACCACGTTACCATTGCTATATTCATATTTAATTCGGGTTTCAGGGTTATTAGTTCCCTTGGCTGTATACACAACATTAGGAAAGATACCGGAACCCGTATTTAAATAGTCGTTTTTAAGGGTTCCTAATTTATTGGAATTTTTATAGTTTTCGGTTTGTACCACCGGAGTCAGCATATTTTTAGATACCATAGTGGTGTAAGGCACTGTACTAAAATCTTTAGGATAATACTGTTTGCTTTTTAAGGTATCGCCGGCACTGGTAATGTTTTCCGATTGTCTGAGCAAATAATCAACAGCAGCATCGTAAGTATTAATACTAGTTTGTGTTTGGGCAACACCGTTATAAAAAGTTGTATTTATTTTTGATGACACACCTCCTATATTGCCCTGTGCATAGGTTTGTCGGGTATTTAACGAAGAATAATCTAAGGTTGGCATACAATAGTTATCAACATCATAACAACCAGCTGGTTGATTAGCATTTACCACTGACATATTGTAATATACAAAGAGAGCAGAATCATAAAAATAATAATAATGACCATTCCCATCTGGTTTAATATGAACGTATTTATATTCATTTCCAATATTATTATAAAGGTAAATAGTAGAATTTTCAAAGGTTGATATATTATTAAATTGTGTGTTAAAATAACCCGTTCCATCGGTATTTAAAAGAGTGTTATCAGCTTTGTACACATTGGCAAGACTTTCTTTACCTGTTCCAAAATTATTATAATACAGATTTGCATTAGGGCTTACGCCTGTAGAAAAAATACCGTTGTGATTGTCTACATTAAAGTTGTGTTCTATATAACCGTTATTATTTGTGCCAGCTTTTTGAATTTCGAACACTTTTGAATAGGCTATATGGGGTCGATCGCCGCCACTCCATGAACCACCTCTAGTCATACGTACCATAGTGTTAATACCATAAATTTGATTTTTGTTAGGATCGGGATTAGAAATAAAAACCTGATAAGTAGCTGTCGAATAAAATAATGACACTGGGTCAAATAGTATTTGCCCCGAAGAATCGCTACCATTTAAGGTGGTTGTATATTGATAGTCTTTTTGAGAGCTTAAAATAAAATTATCACTATAATCCTGTATGTTTTTTATACGGATACCTGCACGTTCAACTTCTCCGGTATTAACGATCGTATTTGAAATGGTTTCAGTACGATGTACTTTTAAACTAATAATACCATCTCCTGTAAAATAGGGTCCCTTTGCAAGCGTTATTTGATAAATACCGGGAGTTAGATACACATTATCATTATTCCCAGCCATATAGGTGGCCCAAATCATACTAACAAGTTCGTTACAATTGCTTTGGTTTATCACCTGGTTATAGGGTAAAACTGCAGTACTGGATCTTTGAAACAAATAAGCTTCCCCGCCTCCCGATGAATTGGTATAGTCTATGTTATAATTACCTGCTGTTGTAATACTAAATGTAACCGCACCAACTTTTGGATAGGCTCCATATTGATCAAGTGCGCAAAAACCTGAATTAGCACTACTACCTATACCTCCGGTTAGGCTATAATAAGCATAGGTTACATCTTGTGTGCTTGAACTGACGTCAGTTGTTGTATAAGTTGTTTTCATGGCCTCATAAGCAAATTCAGTAAAACCTCCTGTAGGATAGATCAATTTTTTAAGGGTACCTTTTATAGCTTGACTAAATACAGGCGAACGGTCAGCGCCACTAAAGTTTGTATTATTTATAGTTACTGCTGGATATAAAACACTATTGGTTTTACCATTATAAAACCCTAAATAATCTTGACTTAAAGAAGCTCTGTCTGGGACTAATTCTGGCGAAAAATACTCAAAAGTATATGAACTTAAATTGGTATTGTTTGCAGATTTTATAGAAATACTATCTAATTTTAAACGGATACTTGAAGGGTCTTGAATGGCAGGGTTTGTACCACTTGTAATACCAAAATAACTATGGTTAAACGTAAAGCGTTTAAGTACAGAAATTCCATCAAATTTATAAACAGCAATATTGTCTATTGCCGAAGTAAAGGGTGAATTATTTTGATTTTTGATATCAAATCGTTGTTTTAAAGTAATATCAACTACTTTCTTACCATTATGTGTAATTTGTGTAAGGGGTAATTGTGTGACATTATAATCGGTATTTTGAATGTTTACACTTCCTGTAGTTGTAGGGTTGGGGTCACTTAACTCATTAGTAACAGAAGTTGTAACAATAGAAGGTTGGGTGTTAGATAAACCCAAATCAGTATAAGTAAATACATAGATATCTTTTAAATTTGGCGATTCTATTTTGGTAAGTAACCAAGACGAATTATAGTCTTGGTAAACATAAGAGTTTGACCCACCAATATCATTATAATTTACAGCGTGTGTTTTTTCGGCTTGGTTAAAATAGAATTTGGTACCATCTTCGGTGGTAACGATCCAACTTGTAATATAATTATCTACACCATTCTCAAAGTTAACAACCACCTTGGTACGAGGGTTATCTAATGATTTAAAAGTTCTGCTTTTAAAATCAAAAACAAAGTGGTCGCTATAGCCCAAGGCATTAAAACTAAAATAATCGGGTTGTACATCCAGTTTATTATCGCTGATATCTTTTAAGAATTTGAAATAATCAATGGCGTCTTGTTTTGAATTGAAAGTTTGTGGTGGATTTAAGTTGTTAATAATCCATTGACTTAAAGTTTTATTTGTTAAAGAGCCTCCTACATATATATTACTATTGTTATAAATGGAAGTGTAAGATGAGGCACCAGGGGCAATATAAGCGTAATCATCAACAAGACCATTAATAATTCGGCTCACGCGACCACCCACATTTAAATTCCATCCTAAACCAGCCTGCGTTGCTAATTGAGCCACTTTAATACCTGAGGCATCATAAGTTAAACTGATTGGTAAATCCAATTCTCTACCCGAAATGGTATAAATAGGGATACTTATATTGGGTGTGCCAGAATACATACTCACACTCGTATTTCCATATTTGGTAAAAGCCTCTGCTTCGGGCGTATTAGGAACTTTTACCATTCGTTCCAACTCTTTTTGGTAATTTAGGTTTTGAGAATTTACCGAAAAAACTGAGATTAATGTTAATGCTACTAAAAATAGTTTCATAATATCAACGATTTAGTTTTTAAGATTGGTTATCTAGTTTGTCTGATACAAAGGTCTCCAAAGTCCATAAATTTTACATAAATTATAAATGGTTTTAGAATCATCATTCAATAGAAACCATTTACAAAGTTAAGAGCTTGATTTATAGAAAAGAAGAGGAAATATCCCCAAAATTTAGGAGAAAATTCATTATCTATCGTATATTTGTTTCCCAAATAAGCTATAACAGTATTATTTTTAACTTATACACTTTTTAGCATAGCGTCATTAAAAATGATAGACATAAATATTTTAAATAATTTAAAATCAAAGCTTAATGGCGAATTGTTCTTTGACGAATTGCACAAAGCAATTTATGCTACCGATGCATCGGTTTACCGAAAAATTCCCCTTGCCATCGCTTACCCTAAAGATTTATCCGACCTAAAAATGCTGATTAATTTTGCGCAAACACATCATATCGGGTTGATTCCCAGAACAGCTGGCACTTCTTTGGCGGGACAATGTGTGGGTAATGGCCTGGTGGTTGATACTTCAAAATATTTTACCAGAATTTTAGGTTTTAACGAGCGCAAAAAAACGGTATGCGTTGAACCTGGCATCATTCGCGACGATTTAAATCGGTTTTTAAAACCATACGGCTTATTTTTTGGTCCAAATACCTCAACGTCAAACCGCTGTATGATTGGTGGGATGGTTGGCAACAACTCTTCCGGAACCACTTCCA
>Ga0210050_1001771_pt1 | contig 22135 bp, 18 predicted proteins | sample CryGey132114_all_FD_185463 | JGI IMG/M metagenome (GOLD analysis project Ga0210050, IMG submission 185463) | Groundwater microbial communities from aquifer - Crystal Geyser CG22_combo_CG10-13_8/21/14_all (SPAdes) (version 2) | ecosystem: Environmental > Aquatic > Deep subsurface > Groundwater ... | reverse complement strand
CGAACTAAAATATTTTCTAATTGTTGTAATTCTTTTTGACGAGAATTACTGGCTGACTGGAGGGAAGAAACTATTTCATCTTTTAATAAATCTCGACTCCAGAGATCTAAATTATAAGTCTCGCCATAAACCCAATCTTGGCCAATCCCCGGCCGACGTAAAAGGTTTTCTGGGAGCCACCAACGTCGACTTAATTCTCTAGTCTCTAATTGCAGAATCACCCAATTCACCGCCCCTAAAAAATCAGCTTCTTTGATCCCACTGGCTAATAACCAAGTTTTGAATTCAGGAGAAGACAGCAGAAAATGTTCCATTAAATCGGACATTTTGACCACCGGTCCAATTTTAGGCACCGGCAGAGATAAAACTTGAGTGTAAGGGGTAGCTAAAAAAGTCTGCCAGACTGCCTGGCTCAAACCCAAACGACGAAGAATAGCCCGACCCAATTTGGCTCGGCCGAAAGAAGCCAAGAGGTCGTCATCTTTAAGTTGAAATAAAATCCGACCGACCGAAAAAGTATAGCTATCAATCGCCTGATAACGATTTTGAGCAATTAATTCGAAATAATAACGAGCAGAAAAATAAAGTTCTAATAAATAAACAATTCCGAACAAACTTAAGTTAATAAATAACAAACCCAAAATTTTATTTTTGATTTGAATTAAAAATAACCAAAAACCCGCCACTGGTGACCAATAAGTTGAAACTTGGTAAACAACAAAAATCAACACTAAAATAAAAATAATATACCGCAGTAAATGAAGGAGAAGACGTCTAAATCGTTCAGTAATTAAATCATCCAACAACAAAACTGGATAAAGACAACTCTGTTTAATTTGATTTTTTAATTCAGACATTAGGGTAGAAATAATAAACCTAGACCGACTAAAAAGGCGACTACTACTCCAAAAGGTAGGACCAACCAAGAGAGTAGGACTAGAGGAAGAGAAAGACTAAGAAGAACAAGGACACCTAGACCAACAATAATAATGATCGTTCGAATCAGGAAGCCGACCAGACGCATTAAAATATTGACCACAAAAGCCTCAAACCATTGCCCAGCATTAAAAATATTTCCCTGATAATCTAAATCAAGCCGACGCCAAGGTGAGATCCAAGTTCGAAACATTAAAGAGAGCGAGAAGAAATTAAAACTAAACTGAAAAAAGTTTCGATATAAAACAAGAAGCGATTTTAAGGCCTGACCGTAATGCCAAATAAAATAATTAAAAATGATGATTGCAACGCGCATAAAGTAATAATATTATAACAGATTTTTAGTAGGAGTGTCTTTAAATTTATAAAAAACTTTAGAACTAAAGCGTAAATCTAAATAATCCAAGTGCGCCCCGGCTTGAAAAGCTTCTTTAAAACTGACCGCCGAAAAAACGGCTTTCAGATTAGCTAAAACCAAATCCGGATTGACCTGGCTATTGACCAGTAATCGCCACTCTTGTTGATCTTGAGTAAAAATTAAAGCCAGATCTCCAGCTGACCCCATTTCAATTCGTTTAAGAGTGCTTGGACTTAAAGTTTGAATTAAATCTGTCGCTTGAAGTGAAAAATTTAAAAAAGGTACTAAATCTAATTCCGGTAGAGGTTGAGAAAATAAAGCTATGGTTCCAGTGGCCTGATAAAATTCTGGGAAAATACCGACGGAAAAAAGCGGGGCGGTCGAAAAAGCTACTCCCTTTTGGTCAAGGAAAAAACATTGTTTCAAGTCTTCGTGGCCATAGCACCATAAAGCCAGTGGTTTACGTTCTAAAATAGTGACAGTTAAGGTCTGTCCCATTAAAGACATTCCTACTTCTCCGGCTCGAGGAGAAACCTGATGGATAGTCTCTGATAATAAAGTCCGCGGATAAAACAATAGACTACGACGAGGAATCAAATTTGAATTATCAGTAAATAAAATCTTATTCAGCGCCTTAGAAATATTCTCTTGTTCATAAGGTGAAGCGCCAGAAATTTTTATTTGTTCAATTAAAAATTTAGGTGAACGAAGTAAAAAAATTAACTCGATTGTCACAATTAAAATAAAAATAATAATCAAAACAATGCTCACCGACAAACGTCGATGGGCGCGTTTTTTTCCAGTCGCTAATAAATCTTTTTTAGACGAGGTCATAAAGATAGTCCTCGAAACAAATCCAAGCTAACGAATTATTTCTTGTCCGCCCAGATAAGGACGTAAAACTTCTGGAATAATAACCGAACCGTCAGCCTGTTGATAATTTTCTAATAATGAGACTAAAATACGTGGTGAAGCCACAGCGGTTCCATTTAGAGAATGAACCAAATGAGTTTTTCCTTCGAGATCTTTATATTTTAAATTTAAACGGCGAGCTTGAAAATCATGAAAATAAGAGATGGAATGAGTTTCGCGATATTTATTTTCACTTGGCACCCAAGCTTCAATGTCATATTTTTTAACTTGACCCAAACCAAGATCACCACTGCAATTGACGACCACTCGATAAGGTAATTTCAAACCTTGCATCAATTTTTCAGCATTAGCTAATAAAGCTTCATGCCAACGAACACTTTCTTCATGATTAGCTTCACATAACACAACTTGTTCAACTTTATAAAATTCATGAAGACGAATCAGACCCCGAGTATCTTTACCGTGAGAGCCAGCCTCCCGTCTAAAGCAAGGTGACCAAGAAACAAATTTCAGAGGTAGATGATCAATCGGCACAATTTCATCCATATGATAACCCATCATCGCTACTTCAGCGGTTCCAGCTAAATAATCTCCATCTTGAGTTTTATATAAATCTTCTTCACCTTGAGGTAAATAAGCAGTACCATAAAAAGAGTCTGGTCGAACCAATGACGGTACCATCATCGGAGTAAAAGATTCCTTTTGGAGTAAATCAAAAGCATACTGCCACAGAGCGAAAGATAAACGCAAACCTTCATTTTTTAAAAAATAACCTCGAAAACCAGCGACTTTAGTCCCCCGCTCCAAATCAACCAGATGAAGATTCTGCATCAATTCAATATGACTTTTAGGAATGAAAGGAAATTGGGGTCGTTCACCATTAGTTTTTAATTCGACATTATTAGAATCATCATCACCATCTGGCACAGAAATATCGGGAACATTAGGCACTTGGACCATCAAGGCCTGCCAATTTTTAATAATCTCTTTTAATTCAGTTTCCTGATTTTGCAATTCTTCTTTCAGAGATTTCATTGCCAAAATATTCTCTTCTCGTTTAGAAGTATCCTGAGCAATTTCAGTGGAAATTTTATTTTGATGAGCTCGCTTAGTTTCGACTTCAATTAAAAGTTTGACCCGCTTTTCATCTACAGCCAGTAAGTCTTCAACTTTAAATTTGAGACGTTTTTTTCGAGCCGCTTCTGCAATTAACTCTTTGTTCTCTCGAATAAATTTAATGTCTAACATTAAATTATCATAACAGGACTACTAAAAATTGCCAAACAAAAAAGCCCCGTCGTGTAAAGATTGGGCTTTTGCGTCATAAGGGTTTGGCGCAATACACGACGGGGGTATAACCCTCTCTGTGGTGTTGGGGTTAGAGAGATAGTACAGGGGGGTTCCTGATGTGAGGATCTCTCTAGTGGGGACATCAAAGAGGGGGATGGGAAAAGTGAGGCGATAAACAAAGAGAACTTAGGAACCCTTGTTGTGGAGTTCAGAATTTATCTGAGATCCGCAAGCTGGGCAAGTCTCCTCGCTTGTGGTAATCGAGTGTTCTGCCATTAATCGGCAGACTATGCAATTCATATTTTCCTCCTTTTTTACTATAGATCGATCTGATTATTATGATAACATAAGCTATAAAAAAAGCAAGCTCAATATTCTTTGTGCTATAATACTGGACAATGCCCAAAATCTTTCAAAAATTAACAGGCTTAGCGATTCCGGAACCTTTGCGCGAAATACCCGAGCCACCCCAAACTCTCTTTTATCAAGGGCAAATTTTCAAGACGGATGAAAATTTTTTAACTGTGGTCGGTTCGAGACGAATGAGTCATTATGGACGAGAAGTATGCGAAAAATTGATCGCTGGTTTACAAAATTATCCTATCACCATTGTTTCAGGTTTAGCTTTGGGTATTGATACCGTCGCTCATCAGAGTGCCCTTAGAGCCAAGCTACGAACAATTGCTTTCCCAGGTTCGGGTTTGGATCAGTCAGTTCTCTATCCCCGCTCGAATTTAAAATTAGCGGAAGAAATTATCGAAACTGGTGGCTTATTAATTTCGGAATTAGCTCCGACCCAAAAGGCTACCCCTTACACTTTTCCCCGTCGAAACCGTTTGATGGCTGGCTTAAGTAAAGCCACTCTAATTATTGAAGCCAGCCAAAAATCAGGCACTTTAATCACCGCTCGTTTAGCTCTAGATTATAATCGAGAAGTTTTAGCTGTGCCGGGAGCTATCACTTGGCCTAATTCTTTCGGACCTAATTATTTAATTAGAGAAGGAGCAATCCCAATCACGAGTAGCGTTGATATTCTTCAAGTGTTTGGTTTTGAACCGGAAAACTCTGATCAACAACTAAAATTAATCCCTGAAGATCTATCGACTGATGAATTGAAAATCTTAAAACTGATCCAAGCTGGCGAAACTAATATTGACCAAATGATTATCGACAGTAAATTATCAGCCCCGGTCGTTAATACTATTTTAATGCTATTAGAAATTAAGGGTTTAATTTCTAACAAAAACGGAATTATCTCTTTGACTTAATTTTAGTTTGACTTTTGAAATTTAAAACTATACCAGATTTCCACGGTCGTGGAAATCTGGTATAGTTTGAGAATATTAAATTAAACCGATGTGAAAATTAACAATTTCCACATCGGTTTTTTAATTAAAAATTGACAAAGTTTTTTTAATCTGTAATTCTGGAGCCGAAGTCAAATTAGTCAAAATAAGCTCGGACCAGTATAATAACTAAAAATTTAAACTAAAAAAATATTTTAATGAAACTTTTAATTGTCGAATCTCCAGCTAAAGCTAAAACGATTGAGAAATATCTTGATCATGAATACACGGTCCGAGCTTCAGTCGGTCATATTCGTGATTTACCAAAATCAAGCAAGAACGCTATTGATATTGCTAAAGGTTTCATCCCGAACTATGTGATCAGTCCGGGAAAAGAAAAAATCGTATCTGATTTAAAAGCGCTGGCTAAAAAAGCTACCGAAGTCGTTTTGGCGACTGACCCTGATCGCGAAGGTGAAGCGATTGCTTGGCATATTAAAGAAGCGATTGGTTTAAAAAAGTCAAAACGAATTGTTTTTCACGAAATCACTAAAGAAGCAGTCCAAGAAGCGATTAAACACCCTCGAGAGATTGATGAAAATTTACGAAGTGCCCAAGAAGCCCGACGAGTCCTCGACCGATTGTTTGGTTATGATTTAAGTAATTTAATTTGGCAAAAAGTTCGCTATGGTCTTTCGGCTGGTCGAGTTCAATCCCCGGCTCTCCGCATCCTAGTCGAACGAGAAAAAGAAATTCGAGCTTTTATACCTGAACAATATTGGGTAATTGAAGCCCTGTTAAAAACTCAAGCTGGCCCCGAAATTAATTTTAATTGTAACCTAGAACCAAAAACCCAAGCCGAGGCCGACCAAATAGTCGAAGCAGGACAAAAAGCAAGTTGGCAAGTCGCCAAAGTAGAAGCCAGCTCCGCTACCCGTAAAGCTCGGGCCCCGTTTACTACTTCTACTCTCCAACAAACGGCTTCATCTCGTTTAGGCTTTTCACCAGCTATTACCATGCGTTTAGCTCAAAAACTATACGAAGCTGGCCATATCTCCTATATGCGAACAGATAGCACTAATTTAAGTGATTCAGCAATGGCAGAAATTAGTGCCGTCATTAAAAAAGATTTCGGAGCTGAATATGCAGAAGCTCAAAAATATACGACTAAAAGTAAGAACGCTCAAGAAGCCCATGAAGCCGTTCGTCCCACTTACCCTGCCATTAAAAGTGTCAAGGCGGGAGCTCAAGAGCAAAAACTCTATCGTTTGATTTGGCAGAGAACAATCGCGAGTCAAATGGCTGAGGCTAAATTATTGAAAACTAAAATTACTGCTCAAGCTGATAATGAGATCGTGCCCCTGTTTGTGGCTAATGACCAACAAGTAGTTTTTCCGGGTTGGTTATCTGCCGATCCAGAAGCTCGCGGAGAAGATGTCGATTTACCTAAAGTTAAAGAAGGAGAAAGCTTAAAGCTTAAAAAAATCGAAGCAACTGGTAAAGAAACCGAACCCCCTCACCGTTACTCAGAAGCTGGTTTAGTCAAAGAATTAGAAAAACGAGGTATTGGCCGACCAAGTACTTATGCTTCGACGATTAAAACAATCATTGATCGAGCTTATGTGGATAAAATTGACAAAGCTCTGAAACCAACCGAAACAGGCGAAGTGGTCAGTGACTTTTTAAGTGAATATTTTGGTCATTATATTAGTGATACTTTTACGGCTGAAATGGAAGACGAACTAGATGAAATTGCTCGCGGGGAACGACAATACATTCCCACCCTGAAAGCTTTTTATGATCCTTTTTCTAAAGATATTGCCAGTAAGAAAAGAATTGACAAATTGACCACCTTAGGAGAAGCCCCGACTGATATAAAATGTCCGACTTGTGATGGAGCAATGCAAATTAAATTAGGTAAAAATGGAAAATTTTATAGTTGTGCTCGTTTCCCTGATTGCTTGGGTGCTAAAACAATGGCCGGTTTAGAATTAGCACCACCCAAAGAAACGGGAGAAGCTTGTCCTAAATGTAAAAATGGAAAATTAATCGAACGCGAAGGTCGCTTTGGTAAATTTATTTCTTGTAATCGTTATCCAAAATGTAAATTTATCAAGAAAGATGAAGCGACTGAAATAGCTAATCGAGAAGCTAACGATACTCATGTTGAATGTAATCTTTGCCACAAAGGAACAATGATTGAAAAAAAGGGACGATTTGGAATCTTTTATGGTTGTTCTAATTATCCGGATTGTAAAAATATTATCAAAGCCAAACCAACCGGTAAACTCTGCGAACTCTGTCAGTCGCTAATGATGAAAGGAACTAAAACCATCCCGGAACGCTGTAGTAATAAAGCCTGTCTCAATAATCGACCGGATAAAAAAGCTAAATAAATTACTAAAAAATAAAACAAGTTGCGTGTCCTATCCCCATAAAGGGGACTGCTCCGCTAAAGCGGGTTGCCCTCACGTATTTATGGCCAAGCCACGAATCTACTGATTCGAAACCAATGAGGTATTAGGCACGCCAAACACCATGGTTGTTTTGTTAGAATAGGTATGGCCCACCGGCCATACAAAACACATCGCGTGTTTTCATCCCTGTGGATTTATGGCCAAGCCACGAATCTACTGATTCGAAGCCCCGAGGTATTCAAACATCGCACTCTAATAAAATCTCCCGAGGCGCGCCAGACGCGCCTCGGGAGATTTTTGTATTTAGTATTTAAGTATTTTTTTGCTAAGATAGATAAATGTCAACTCTTGATGTCAAAGAAATTACTGACTTGATGAAAAAACCAAACTTAGCTGAAAAAGCTCTGATCGCTAAAGCTTTAGCTTTTGCAACTAAAATTCACACTGGCCAAACTCGTTATTCTGGTGAACCCTATATCAATCACCCTTTTGCAGTGGCTAAAAATTTAGTCGAAATGGGAGCCGACACAGAAACAATTATCGCCGGACTACTTCACGATAGTGTGGAGGATAAACCAACTTGCCAAGAAGAACTGGTTCGAGAATTCGGACCAAAAGTAGCTTTTTTAGTCGAGGGCGTAACTAAATTAGGAAAATTAAAATATCAAGGCACTACTCGCCACGCCGAAAGTCTGCGCAAACTTTTTGTCGCTACGGCTGAAGATATTCGAGTAATTTTAATTCGCCTAGCTGATCGCCTCCATAATATTCAAACTTTAAAATTTGTCTCACCTGAAAAACAGAAGAGAATTGCTCTAGAGACTTTAGAAATTTATGCCCCACTAGCTAATCGTTTGGGCATGTGGAAAATCAAAGGGACCCTCGAAGACGCTAGTTTCCCTTATGTTTATCCTGACGAATACAAACAAGTTGTTGCTTTACGTAAAAATAAGGGTAAAGAATTAATTAAAAAATTAGAGAAAGTTTATCGAGTCTTAAGTCAAGAATTGGTCAAACAAAAAATTGCTGATTTTGAAATTGATTATCGAATTAAATATCTTTATAGCCTGTATAAAAAATTGAAGCGTCACAATATGAATATTGATGATATTTACGATCTCTCCGCTTTACGCGTTATTGTCAATACTATTCCGGAATGTTATCAAGTCTTGGGTATTATCCACAATGTTTGGGTACCAATTCCCAACAAATGGAAAGATTATATCGCCCACCCTAAACCGAACGGTTATCGTAGCATCCACACCGCTGTTTTCACCGGTGATGGCAGTATTGTCGAAATCCAAATTAGAACTCGCGAAATGCAACATGATGCCGAATACGGAATTGCTTCTCATTTAATTTATGATGAAAGTGGTAAACCAAAAGTCGGTGGCATTATGACTAAAAATTTAAATTGGCTCCAAGAGTTAATCGAGTGGCAAAAGAATGTCAATCAATCTGATGAATTTTTACACACCCTCAAGACCAATTTTTTTCAAGACCGAATTTTTGTTTTTACGCCTAAGGGCGATGTGATCGAATTACCTAAAAATGCCACGGCTTTGGATTTTGCCTATCGCATTCATTCTAATATCGGCCATCAGGCGGTAGCGGCTTGGGTTAATGGTAAATTCACTAGTCTTGATCATAAACTGAATAATCGCGATTTAGTTAAAATTGAAACTCAAAAAAATGCTAAGCCCAGTGCCAAGTGGTTAAATCTAATCAAAACCACTTCAGCACGAAATTACATTAAAAAATTTTTACAAACTAAAAAACCTAAAGACTAAAATTTCTGATTTGATAAAGCACTTCGTCATCCAGATCAATTTCTGGTTCAGCTATTTTTTCAACTTCTATAATATTATCTAAAGTCTCAGACGGATCAGTCAAAACAGCTTTATCAGTTAAACTAAAATTATTTAACTCCTCTTCAGCCACCAGACCTTTTCTAATCGCTTCTAAAATTTTACTTAAATCACTGTTAGTAGAGAAGTCGATCACCACTCTGCCATTTTTGCCCCCACCGCGTTTTTCCACTCGAACTCGAGAGCCTAGGCGTTCGGTTAATTTTTCTTCTAATTCAACAAACTCTGGTTCGAGCATTAATTCTCGTTTGCGCGCTCGATCGATAGCAATCCGACGAGCCATCGCTTCGGCGTCACGAACACTGAGCTGTTTGAGCATAATTTCTTGAAACAGAGCGGCTTGTTCTTGGGGTCGATCAACCAACATTAAAATCGGTCGAGTATGACCTTCGGTAATTTTTCCAGCGACCACAGCGTCTAGAACTTCTTGAGGTAAACCTAAAATTCTAATAGTGTTAGAAACATAAACTCGACTTTTACCAACGCGCTTAGAAATTTCCAAATGAGTTAAATTAAATTCTTTCGCTAAACGACCAAAAGCCATCGCTCGATCTACCGAATTGAGATCCTCGCGTTGGAGATTTTCTATAATCGCCATTTCTAATTTGATTTTATCCGCATGTTCACCGGAACGAATCAGAGCCGGCACTAAAGTTAAGCCCGCGATTTTGGAAGCGCGCCAGCGACGTTCCCCGGCGATTAATTCGTATTCAGCGGTCAAACCACCTTCGGGTCGTTCTACTTCTTTCCTAGTGACAACCAAGGGCTGTAAAACGCCATATTGACGAATGGAATCAGCCAAATCACGCAGACGATCGGCATTAAATTCTTGACGTGGTTGAAAAGGGTTCGCCCTAATCTTATCCACCTCAATCATAAAAATAGAGTGTTCGTAGTCACTAGCCATAGATTAATTATAACATAAAAAATTAAGAAGACAGAAAAACAATTTTCTGTTTGTTTTCTTCTCGCCCTAATAATCATTATTTAAAATAATGATTATTTTGGTGGGCGAGGGGGGACTTGGTCACGAGTGACTAAGTATTTTACTTCATCTATTATTTCATCTGATTTGTAAAATACAAAGTCCTCTCGACCCCGCCTCACTGGTCTCACTTCATTCGACATAGTTCCGGCCTTCAAGTCCCCCACTCAAAACAAAACTGTTTGTTTTACTCTCGCCCCAATAATCATTATTTTTAAATAATGATTATTTTGGTGGGCGAGGGGGGACTTGAACCCCCACGATCTTGCGATCAATAGATTTTGAGTCTATCGCGTCTGCCATTCCGCCACTCGCCCTTTGATTAAAGCTAGTTTACTAAATTAACTTGAAAAATCAAACTAACTTGCAATTATTCTAATTTTTCTTATGCTGTAATTAGATAGGTAGAAACCTTCTAAACAAGTGGAAAAGGAGGGAAACTATGATTGACAGAAAACGAGTCCAGAGAATTCGACGGATCCAACGAATTAAAGCTTTGAGGGGTTGCCGGCTGATGACCGAACATCGAGCTTTATTACCCTTACTAGTAGCTAATGGGAATATTACCATCGTCGTTGATCGAATCACTGAAAATTCCAAAGCTGATACTAAAAGTATCAGCTTGATCAGAGAAGGAGGCAACACCCTAAATTGTGAAATAGGAGGTGGCTTTCACAGCCAAAGACTAACTATTCACACTAAGACTCCAGCCGAAATAAAAATGGCCATTCTCCAATATCAAAAGAAGTTAGCTGGAAAAGAAGTCCCTCGCTTCGACCAAAAGGCTTGAATCAGTAATTCTAGCGTCGCTATCTTAGCGACGCTATCATTTTTTATGATAAATATAAAATCGGCCCAAGGCCGATCCGCCTCGGGCGGAAAACCAAAAATAATTGTCCTACTTGGACCCACTGCTTCAGGAAAAAGTGACTTAGCGGTTAAATTGGCCAAGCAACTTAAGAACCTAAACCACGTTAAAGGCGTGGTCAATCAAAATTCGAAAGAATTTTTAGGGGAAATAATCTCGGCTGATTCTCGTCAAGTGTATCGGGGACTTAATTTAGGAACGGGAAAAATCACTAAACGAGAAATGACTGGTGTCCCCCATCACCTCTTGGACGTCGCTGATCCTAAAAGAATCTTTACTGTGACTCAATATCAAAAATTAGCCAAACGAGCAATCAAAGACATTGCCAAACGAGGTCATCTCCCGATTATTTGTGGTGGTACTGGTTTTTATTTAGAAACCCTAGTCTTTGATAAAACTTTACCCGTCGTCAAACCAAATTTAAAATTACGACGACAATTAGAGAAAAAGACTCCAATTGAATTATGGCAAAACTTAAAACAATTAGACCCTAATCGAGCTGAAACTATTGACCCTAATAATAAAGTCAGGCTTATCAGAGCAATTGAAATTACCACTAAACTTGGAAAAGTCCCCCCCTTATCAAAACTTGACTCGCCTTATGATTGTTTATGGTTAGGTTTAAAATTAAGTGATCAAAAATTAGCCCAAAATATTCACCAACGTTTAGTTAAAAGACTAAAACAGGGTTTAGTGGCCGAAGTAAGAAATCTTCAGCGGTCTGGCTTAAGTTGGACAAGATTAGAAGCTCTAGGTTTAGAATATCGTTACGTCGCTCTTTTTTTGCAACATAAACTAAGTAAAAAAGAAATGTTTGAGCAACTAGAAAAAGTGATCAACCATTATGCCAAACGCCAAATGACCTGGTTTCGGCATTTACCAAATATAAATTGGATCGAGACCGAAACTGAAGCGTTGAAGACAATGAAAGAAAAATCTATAAATTAAACCAACTTTTAGCTAGTTGTCAAAAAGATGGTTTTTTAGTTCTCTCTTCAGTGAAAAGTGTCTTGGCTTTGAAATTAGGCTCTATCTTAGTTTTAATCTCTTCAGGCGTAGTAAGAGGAGAATTTTTTTGAATATCATTTAAAAACAATTCCGCTTCTAATTCTCTTATTCGATTTTGACCGAGTGCTCTTTTTTTAAGAGTTTCAAGATCTTTCTCAGTCGCGCCATTTTTGACTAAAATTTCAATAGTGATATCGTCAAAAGTATCAATCTCTTGAGAATGTTTTTTTCTTAAGATTTCCTGCCATTTAGGTGGTAAAACTGAAAAAGGGATTCTTTCTTTTTTAGCGCGAGTAAAAACTTTATCTACCACCAGAGGATCAGTCCAACTTTTTTCATTAGCAGTCGCTTCAAGAATTTCAGCTTTGGTAAAAATATTTTTATCAATCGGTAAAAAATTATCCACCTTTCTTTTGATAATATGTCTTTGCCAAATAATTGGCAAATCTTTAAATCGAATTGTCTCGCTGGAATTAGTCGAAAAAGTCTCTACTGGTAAATCCACAAAAGCTTCCGGAATAATCGGCTGAAGAGTGAGATCTTTTGCTGATTCACCCGTTGAAATTTTTTCATCAGGACCACTCAAATGAATTACCTCGGGAGTTTCAGGTAATTCTTTTTGATTAAGACGAATGTAGGGTAGTTTGTCGGGCTCTTCTTTTTCCTCTCTTTCTTCTGGATCAAATTCTATATTTTCCATATACATATAGATTAATTATATCAAATCTTAATTGAAAAGACGATATATTAAAGCGGGTCCACCCCGACTCGAACGGGGAACTGCGGTTTTGGAGACCGATGTTTTACCATTGAAACTATGGACCCTAAAACATTTTGTTAAAAAATGTTCGGGCGATCTGTCTTATTTGGACAGATTTAGCCCTAAAAATCTAAAATTAAAAATTTAGAACTAAATTAACAAATTGACAAAAAGACAGATAAAAACTCTGTTTTGGCTAATATAGCACAAAAACCGACTAAAAGAAAAACCCTATTTAAAGGGTTATTTCTTGGTCTCAATATGAGGGGTAGATTTTTTACACCATTTACAAAACTTTTTGAGTTCAATCTTTCGCTCAACAGTCTTCCGGTTTTTCCGGCTCCAGTAATTGACTCGTTTGCAAGTCTTACAGGATAATTTAATTAATTGATCTTGGGACATAAATTTAAAATAAGCCATTAAACTATAGCAGATTAAGGTTAAAGAGGCAAATTGGAAACTAAGTGACCACTTAGAGAAAACAGATTATAAACACATTCAATCGATAGCCCTTCAGGGTTTGTAGATTGTGCGTAGGGGAGGATTCGAACCTCCGTAGACCGAAGCCAGCAGTTTTACAGACTGCCCTCGTTGACCGCTTGAGTACCTACGCAAATTCTTTTTTGTAATCCTCGATCCAAGTCAAAATCTGCTTCAATAATTTTTTATCCCCATAACGGATATGAATCATACCATGGGGCATTTTAGATTTTTTACCCTCTTGATAATCTTGACGAATATAAGGTTGTGAAAATTGTCGAAGACTAACTTGACATATTTTACTCCAAAATTTGATTAAATCAAGTGGTTTTTGATTAGCATAGCAATACAAATAAATTCGTAAACGGTCTTCTTTAATTCCGCAAATTTCTCGTAAAAAACGTAAAAACACTTTAACCATTTGAACATCCGAATTAGCTAGATCAACTAAATTAGCAGTACTAGCTTTAAAACCTTCACCCCAATATAAAGTAATACCAATATTTTTTAATTTTTCTTCTGATTTACTTAAATGACTTTTTAAAACATAAGTTGCCGGCTTTCGATCATAAATTAATTTATTACTCTCAATCGTTGTTCTTCTTTTAAGTTGATGTTGTCGCATGAAATGATAGACGACATCCAGAGAAACACCTAAAACTAAAGCAATCTGTCGGACACTATGACAGTCTTGATAATATAATTTTTTAATTAAGTTTAAATTATCTGATCCTAACTTAGCCATTTTTAAATTATAGACTCAACAAAAACATATGTCAACGAAAAAGTTTCTATGACATTTAGTCTTTTGACTCATATTAAAGACTAACTTAAATTTTACCTAAGCCTTAATTTTAGAAGAACGACTAGCCACTCGACTAGATCGGCTGGAATTGACTTTCTTTAATTCAATCACCGGTAAATCATTTTTGATAGTGACAGAAACAGTCCCTCCATTTTCCACTCGGCGAGCAATAATAAATTCGGCCACGGGATTGAGAATTTTAGATTGGATCACTCGTTTCAACGGTCGGGCCCCATACTCTGGATCATAACCAGCCTTGGCTAGATAAGCTAAAACTTCCGAATTAATTTCTAAGTTAATCCCTTTACTTGACAATCGTTCTCGGACAATCGCTAATTGAAGTTCCACAATTTCTCGAATCGATTCTTCTGATAAAGGATTGAAAATAATAATTTCATCTAAACGATTTAGAAATTCGGGTCGGAAGTGATTTTTCAAACTCTCAGTGATTTTAACTTTAGTATCTTCGTAGGTATTTTGATCACCATTAGTAAACCCAATTTTTTGATAATTACTAATAAAATTACTACCAATGTTAGAGGTCAAAATAATAATGGTATTTTTGAAATTAACCACTCGTCCCTTAGAATCAGTCAGTCGGCCATTATCCAAGACTTGCAACAGAATATTAAAAACTTCTGGATGAGCTTTTTCAATTTCATCAAATAATAAAACTGAATAAGGTCGGTGACGAATAGTCTCAGTCAGTGATCCTCCTTCTTCATACCCCACATAGCCTGGTGGCGAACCAATCAACTTAGATACCGAGTGTTTTTCCATATATTCAGACATATCCACTCGAATCAAAGATTTTTCATCATTAAAAAGAAACTGAGCTAAAGATCGAGCTAACTCAGTCTTACCCACCCCTGAAGGACCGAGAAACATAAAAGAACCAATCGGGCGATCAGGATCAGCAATTCCCGCTCGAGAACGTTTAACCGCTTCAATAATTTTAGTCACCGCTTCATTTTGACCACGGACTCGGCGATTAATCATCTCGGACATTTTCTGTAACTTCTCAACTTCTTCTTCTAACATTTTTTCCACCGGAATCCCCGTCCAACGAGCCACCACTCGAGCAATATCAGTCTCCGTCACTTCTTCTTTAAGAATTTTTCGCCCAGTCTGAAGTCGTTTCAATTTTTGTTCTTTAGATTTAAGAATTTTTTGTACTTCTGGTAAGCGACCATAACGAATTTCGGCCGCTTTAGCTAAATCGGCTTTTAATTCGGCTTGGCCAGCTTCTAAACGTAATTGTTCCAGAGTTTTCTTTGTTTCGCGAATCTCACTAATAACATCTTTTTCATTTTTCCATTTCAATTCTAATTCATTAGTCGTCTCTTTTAATTCACCAATATTTTGATCAATTTCTTTAATGCGAGTTTTAGTTTCTTTTGAATCTTTTAGTTCCAATTCTTTTTTAAGCGCTTCTTTTTCAATTTCCAAACGCATAATCTTCCGTTCCCCCGCTTCTAAAGCAATTGGTTTGTTTTCTAACTGTAAACGTAAAGCCGAAGCCGCTTCATCAACCAAATCAATTGCCTTATCCGGTAGAAAACGATCACTGATATAACGGCTAGATAAATTAACCGCTGTAATAATCGCATCATCAGTAATATGAACTCCGTGATGAAGTTCATAACGATCTTTTAAGCCCCGCAAAATAGCCACCGCATCTTCAATTGATGGTTCTTCCACTAAAATTGGTTGAAAACGTCTAGTTAAAGCTTGATCTTTTTCAATATATTTTTGATACTCCTTAATTGTAGTAGCTCCAATCGCTCGTAAATCACCCCGAGATAGAGCGGGTTTGAGCATATTAGAAGCATCAATCGAACCTTCTGCCGCTCCGGCTCCAACTAAAGTATGAATTTCATCAATAAATAAAATAATTTGACCTTCAGATTTTTCGATTTCCTTCATTATATTTTTCAAACGTTCTTCAAATTCACCTCGATATTTTGTCCCAGCCAAAAGTGAACCTAAATCAAGCGAAACTAATTCTTTATCGCGCAGAGATTCTGGAACATCATTTTTGGCAATCCGAATAGCTAGACCTTCGGCGATGGCGGTCTTACCTGTCCCCGCTTCACCAATTAAAACTGGGTTATTTTTAGTGCGACGAGATAGAATTTCCATCAAACGTCTGATCTCTTCATCCCGACCAATGACCGGATCAAGTTTATCTTTGCGAGCCAAATCAGTTAAATTTTTAGTATATTTTTCAATCGAACGATTTTTACGTGGACCATCAGGATTTCCCAAATCCATGGTTTTTAATTCTTCTAAAACTCGTAAAACACTATCACGATTAACTTTAAAGCGAATTAGAGTTTCGCGAGCCGGAGATGGAGTATCCAGTAAAGCTAAAAACAAATGTTCAACTGAGACAAATTCATCACCCAAAGTGTGGGCTAATTTAGCCGAAGTATCAAAGATTTTTACCAATTCAGGAGTAATGTAAATTTGATAAGAAGGGGCCGCCACTTGCCCACCACCAGCTTCTTCGATCGAATCGAGCAAGTGATCGGTCAGCATCATCGAATCAACGCCTAGGCGCTCGAGAAGCGAAATAACCAGACTTTCTTCCTGCAATAAAAGCGCCGACAGTAAATGAACCGGATTGACCTGATTTTGGCCCCGTTCGATGGCTAATTCGTGAGCCCGGCGAATGGCCTCACGAGCTTTAGAAGTAAAGTTTTGAAATGGAGGCATAGATTTTTTATGATAAGATAACTACTTTAAGCTGTCAATCAAATTAAGTAGACTAGAAGCGGGTAAAACAAATCCGGGTTTAACGACTAGACCGACTAATTGATTAGCAGTATTTAAGACTGGACCACCGAGAGTATCAGAATTAGCGGAATTAGTTCGCAGTAAAGTATTAGGAGTACTAGAAGCATTTTCTGAATTCAAAAGAATTCCCACTGATAAAGGATTATTGTCAGCACTCTCTGAAGCTCCAAGACCGACGACTGTTTGACCAGTGGTATTAGATTTACTAAAAGTAATTACCGGAATTTTAGCTAAATTATTTGAATCATCATTAATCCGGAAAATAGCTATGCTCTTGTCTTTATCAATTAAAGCCCAAGTTAAAGTTATTTTTTTATCAGCATCAGTTTTTAGAAAATAACTTAGATTATCTTTTAAGCCACTAGAACTAGTTAAAAATAATTTCTGATCGGCTAAAATTAAACCAGAGTTAAGAGCTAAACTAGTACCGTCTACAGAGTTCAAATATAATTTAACCACCGCAGGTGAAGAAAAATTAATTGTCTTAACAATTTTTTCACCATCGGTATTTGGCACCGGTACTTCTTTAGTGACTGTTTGAACCACTAATTGAGGGACGATCTTTTCGACGGTTCTTTCCACCACTCGGTTGATGACTTGGCTAGGATTCTGATCAGGATTAACTAAAAGCGACACCGTTAAAATTCCAGTGGCAATCGAAGTGATAAAAGAGGCCAAAATGGCTAAGAGAACTAATTGACTATGATTTAAATCTTCTAATTGCATAAAAATGTTTAAACTTTTAAATTATTTTTAATTGTATCGTAATGTTTAGCGACCGCTGGCCAATCGACAACTTGGAAAAAAGCATCGATAAATTCTACTCGACGATTTTGGTATTTTAAATAATAAGCATGTTCCCAAACATCGCAAGCTAAGATTGGTTGGAGACCTAAAGATAAGGGTGAATCTTGATTAGCGGTAGTAACTATCTGCAGACCAGATTGATCTAAGGTCAGCCAAACCCAACCAGAACCAAAAACCGATAAAGCTTTTTCAGTAAAATCTTTTTTAAATTGCTCAAAAGACGAAAACTTGAGTTTTATCGCTTCAGCTAAATCTCCAGTCGCTTCAGTTTGATCTGAATGTGGACCAATCAAATTAAAAAATAAATTATGATTAGCATAACCACCACCAGAATTTCGAACCGCTGATTTTAATTCTTCCGGCAAAGTAGCCAAATTAGTTAATAAATCTTCAATGGGCTGAGCCGCTAAATCAGGCGAGTTAGTTAAAGCTAGATTTAATTTATCAAGATATGACTGATGGTGTTTATCATGATGAAGCTTCATCGTGGCTTCATCAAAATAAGGCTCTAAATCAGCGTAACCATAATTAAGTGGATTTAATTTATACATAGATATTAAAATTATAGCACAATTTTAAGCTAATTAAAAATTATACCACCAGTGGAAAATTAAATTCACTCTGACGATATTTGGTAATAATTTTAACTAAAGTTTTTACAGTAAACTTTAAATCAGCTTTAGTCGTTTTTCGATCTAAAGAAAATCGCAAAGCGCTATTAGCTAATTCTGGTTTCAAACCTAAAGCCAAAAGTGTTCCTGAAGGACCTTTGTCAGTTAAAGCTGAACAAGCACTCCCAGCCGAGCAAGCAATTCCCTTGGCTGATAATTCGATCACTAGCTGTTCACCCAAAAAACCGGCTAAAGAAATATTAAGATTAGAGGGTAGACGAGAAACTAAATCGCCATTAACTAGTAAATCAGGAATTTGGCGTTTTAATTCTGTTAAAAAATAATCACGCAAGCTGGCTAATTTTTTTGTTTCTTTTTCTCGCTCTTGCTGACAAATTTGTAAAGCTTTAGCTAGACCAATAATACCCGGTAAATTAGAAGTGCCGGATCGTAAACCTTTTTCTTGTCCTCCGCCCAAAAGTAGAGGCTCAATTTTTATTCCGCGACGAACAAACAAAGCCCCCACTCCTTTGGGACCATAAATTTTAGAACCATTGAGAACTAAAAAATCAACTCCCAATTGAGGCACCTTTAGTTCTAGAGCGCGAGGAGCCTGGCAGGCATCAGTCAAAAAATAAGGATAACTAGATTGGTTTTTTACTCTAAATTGACGAATAACTTTAGCGATTTCGGGTAGATTTTGAATTGTTCCAATTTCGTTATTAACCGCAGTGATCGCGACTAAAACAGTCTCGGGGGTTAGAGCCATCGCTACAGTTTTAGCGGAAATTAAACCAGTCGAATCAGTTGGGATAATTGTTAATTTCCAACCTTGTTGTTCTAAGAGACGACAAGGAGCTAAAACAGCTTCATGTTCCAAAGCACTAATCACTAAATGTCGAGGGGTGGAAAAAGTTTTGGCCAAACCTAAAATCGCTCCATTAAGACTCTCGGTTCCCCCGCTAGTAAAAAAGATTTCATCGGATCGAACGACTAAATAATCAGCGACGGTCTGACGAGCAGTGGCCAAAGCTTGAGCTGACACTAGACCAGCCTGATGAAGACTAGCCGGATTAGCAAAATAACGACTCCAATAAGGCTTCATCGCTGAATAAACTCGAGGGTCAAGAGCTGTGGCGCTAGCCGTGTCTAAATAAATCAATCGGTGCTTAAACATTGGCTCGATCTTAGCATAAATTTTTGCTAAATTGAAACAATCCAGTTATAATTAAAGACATATGATAATCTCCAATCCATTAATTATTAGTTCTATTTTAGGAGGCTTAATTTTAATTTTATTAGCTTGGATTATTCATCTGGAGTGGCGTCTAAAAAAACTCTTGCGTGGAAAACGAGCCGTCGATTTAGAAGGGGTAATGATTGATATGGGAAAAAGTCTAGATGAGCTGACCACTAAACATCACGAGCTGGCTAATTTTTCGACTCAAATGGATGAGCGTTTGAAAAAAGCCATTCAAAAAGTCTATACTGTTCGCTTCAATCCTTTTCGAGATCATGGCGGTAACCAAAGTTTTTCGACTTGTTTTCTTGACGATTATGGAAACGGAGTCGTCTTTTCCAGTCTTTATTCTCGTGATAAGGTAACGGTTTATGCTAAACCACTCATCTCCGGTAAATCTGATTTTGAATTGTCTGACGAAGAAAATGAATCAATCTTAGGGGCCACGACTGGTCAAAAGAGCTAAAAAAGACTAGGATGACTAAAGGGCTCAATTAAAAAGCCCTTTTTCAGGGCTAATTTTAAATATGACCAAGCCAAAAACAGTTAAAATTGAACAGAACGAACGACCGCCGATTATTGCCATAATGGGGCATATTGACCATGGTAAATCAAAATTACTAGATTTCATTCGTCAAACTAATGTTGTTGATTCTGAAGCTGGTGGTATTACTCAACATACCAGTGCCTATGAAGTCATCCACAAAGATGCTCATGGTCAAGCTAAAAAAATTACTTTTCTCGATACCCCAGGGCACGCCGCTTTTGAGACCATGCGCGAACGAGGCGCTTTAATTTGTGATATCGCTGTCTTGATTGTGTCGGCAGAAGAAGGTGTCAAAGCTCAAACACTAGAAGCTTATTCGGCAATTAAAACCGCTGGCCGACCTTTTATTGTCGCTATCAATAAAATCGACAAAACTAATGCTAACGTCGAAATGGTCAAACAAAGTTTAGCTGAAAAAGAAATTCTCTTAGAAGGTTACGGTGGCAATATCCCTTGGGTGGCTATTTCAGCCAAGACTGGTCAGGGCGTTGATGAACTTTTAACTATGATGCTTCTAGTAGCCGAACTAGAGGAACTAAAAGGTAATCCTAATTCTGATGCCAAAGGTTTTGTCCTAGAAACAAGTTTAGATAAACAAGTTGGTATTAGCGCTACCCTCCTAATCAAAGATGGCACTCTAAATACTGGTGATTATGTCATTGTTGACGGTCAAGCGATACGAATTAAAAAACTAGAAAATTTTCTCGGCCAAACAGAAAAAGCTTTTAGTTTTTCTTCGCCGGTTAAAGTTTATGGTTTTAATACTTTACCACGAGTCGGAGCCGAATTTACAGCCTGTCCTAATAAAAAGAATGCTGATGCCAGCGCTGATTGTTTTGTGGCTACTAAAGACAATACTCAATCAGAAAACTTAAATCTAAAAACTGACACGATTATTGTTCCGCTCGTCCTTAAAGCTGATATGGCTGGTACTCTCGAAGCCTTAAAGAAAGAGGTGACTAAAATCAGCCATGAGCAATTAGGTTTAAAAATTGTGGCCACGGGTATCGGTTCCATCAGCGAAAATGATGTCAATGCTTTAGCTGGCACCGAAACTGGAATTGTCCTTGGGTTTAAAGTCAAAGTGGAACGTGGAGCTATCGATCAAGCGGAAAAATATAAGGTCAGAATCGAAACCAGTGACATTATTTACAAATTAACCGAATGGTTAGAAGCCGAGTTAGAACTGCGGGCACCTAAAATCATGATTGAGGAGACCGTCGGTAAAGCTAAAATTCTTAAAACTTTTAGTCGCCGAAAAGATAAACAAGTCATTGGAGCTAATGTCATACTCGGCCGAATTAGCAAAAATAAACAAGTCAAAATCTGGCGTCGAGAAACCGAACTGGGTCGCGGACGAATCATTGATCTGCAGCAACAAAAAATAAAAGTGGCAGAAGCTTTAGAGAATACTCAATTTGGAGCCGAAATAGATTCTAAATTTGAATTAATGCCCGGAGATATTATTGAAGTCTTTGAATTGATTTCTAAATAAATGAACTTGCATCAACAAAAAACTTTAGCTCTGATTCGTGATTTATCAGCTCGTTTCTTTCAACAAAATAGTAACGGTAAATCACTTTTAACGGTTACTAATTGTTTGCCGAGTCATGACGGGAAAAAAGTGACCGTGTTATTGAGTGTCTTACCGGAAAAATATGAGGCTGAAGCACTACGTTTCGCTCGCTTTCATCGTGGTGACTTGCGAACTTTTATTCGTGACAATAGCCGAATCTACAATTTACCTTTACTCGATGTTGAGTTAGACTTGATCGAGAAAGGACGACGATTAGTGGATGAGGTTAAACGAGTTGATGATTTAAAATTAGCCCAAAAAAATACTTCCACTAAATTAGAACATAAAAAATTAAATTCCAAGGCACGGTAGCCAAGTGGTAAGGCAAGGGTCTGCAAAACCTTTATTCGGGAGTTCGATTCTCCCCCGTGCCTCCTTGAAATATTTTATTGCCAAATTAAATATTTCAGCGTAAATTAAATCAAGTAGTTTTTAAAATCCCGGGTGGTGCTCCAAAGTAATCCTCCTAAAATAGTTGGATACTACAGGGTAAAGGATGGTCAGCAGAGAACATTGTAAAATATAAAGTGAACGGGTATATTTACCCCTTCGTATTTGATGGGCCAGTGGTGGAATGGTATACACGAGAGACTTAAAATCTCTTGGTCGTAAGGCCTTGTG
>Ga0210050_1001767_pt1 | contig 22154 bp, 26 predicted proteins | sample CryGey132114_all_FD_185463 | JGI IMG/M metagenome (GOLD analysis project Ga0210050, IMG submission 185463) | Groundwater microbial communities from aquifer - Crystal Geyser CG22_combo_CG10-13_8/21/14_all (SPAdes) (version 2) | ecosystem: Environmental > Aquatic > Deep subsurface > Groundwater ... | reverse complement strand
TATAGAGACGACGTGGACCAGTTCATTATGCTCGGCACACCAAATGCGGGATCCTCTGATGTGTACACGATATGGGAAGGCGGAGAGACACCACGTAACTGGGGCACTATTCAAAGGTGGGGGATAAATTTTTTAACTAGAGTTTTACAAATTAAAACATTATCAGTCGACACATACGACACCATTCACACGCACGTACCATCTATTCGGGAGTTACTGCCGACGTACGATTATCTTGTTAATAAAGACACAGGCGACATAATTGCAAACGGTGATATGCAAGAGCGGAATCTTTTTCTTGAAGTATTGAATCTAGACAGTAATAAAGAATCTTTACTTGCAAACGTGAATGGTGGCGTTTCAATCATTGCAGGTGAGGGCGAAGGTACTGTCGGTGATATTCCTGTGGTGCCCCATAATCCGGCAGAGGATGGGAAGTTATGGGCTGATGGCAGGCCAGATCCATTGACTCCAGCGCGTGACAACACGGAGGGAGACAACCGCGTCCTACTTTCAAGTGCATTTATTGAAGTGGATGCTCCGCCTCCACCAATACTTTCTGAGGGACCAAAAAATAGTACCTTTATTGAAAAAGTTGCGAACTTTTTCGGCGGTATTGTGCATGCACAAATAGGACCACCGCCTCCGTTTCCGGGAGCTCTGCCAATATACGAACAAACTCTTTCGGCAAGGCATAGCGACCTTCCCACTGTCGCAATTCCAGAGATATTTTCAATTTTGGGAATGGACGCGCCCACAATTGCATACGATCCAATACCAGAGCCGGATGAGATTCTTACGTTTTGGTTTGCATCACCGATTGACGTACAGATTACTTCTCCAGGCGGCGACATAATCACGAAAAACTCAAACACAATCCCGGGCGCTACATACGACAGCGAAGGCAATCCACTAGGATTTAAAATGGTGCTCATAGAAAATCCGCAAATAGGAGAATACGTTGTTAATCTTCTGGGAATTGGAAACGGCAACTATCACATGGGTGTCGGAAGCTTTACTGACACACTAGACACCGATATCACTGTTGAAGGTGAGGTGCAGGAGAATCAAAATATCTCTTACTCGGTAACGTATAACGAAGGTGAGAATCCAATAAATATTAGCGATCCCGTCTTTGAAGAGGAAGAACTGAGTGTGAATGACTTGTTTGCACTTTTTCGTGAGACGGTGAATGCAAGCAAGATGCACAAGGGTTTAAAGAAAAGTCTAATTAATAGGGCAAATACTGCGGAAAGATCGTACGATAGAGGAAATACACGCATAACAAAAATTCACATTACTCATCTGGAGATACTTGTCGATATATTTAAAGGCTGGCTTATTCCAAACGATGATGCAACGGTATTACTTGATATACTGAGTGATATTAAAAAGGAGTTATAATGTGAGTATGAAGCAGATTTTTAATGATTCGTTTTTCCGGTTTTTGCTGGGAAAAGGATAGGAAAAGGATATGAATACATAATGTATTTCGTGCTCAATGTTAGATGTGGGCTACGTCGGGCTGTTTATCCTGAGCGACCTGTGGTGAGCTTGTCGAACCAAGTCGATGGAGAACTCTGCATGCACAGGCAGGCGGCAGGCGGGCGTGGAGGGTTTTGTCCCGTAAGAATATTTTCGGAACTTTTATCTATTTAGTTTTGTCTGCTCTGATCAAGTCTTTTTCCTTATTTGGTAAATAGTCTATGTAAACCTTCCCGTCCAAATTCACTCTTTGGGAGATTTATCGTGAGCATACAAACAACGGCTTTGCGCCTTGAGAAAAATGTTCGTGAAGCGACCTTTTTCGCTTTCGTATCTATATATTTCTTCCATTTTCAGAAGTGTGCAATAGAAATGGAGCGACTCTTCAATGTCGCTTATTCGGATCATTGTGTGTAGGTATTTCATGCGGAGGAGACAGGACTTGAACCTGCACGCCCGAAAGGGCAACACCTTAGCAAGGTGGTGGAATACCAATTCTCCATCACTCCTCCCGTATCGCCATGTTACTTCAGCTCGAATATCTTTTCAAATGTTTTGGGTTGTTGGAGCCGACAGTTTTGAAATACGATCTAACGCTTTTTTTACTGTCTAGCCAAACATGACGTCCTTTGATTCGGGCGGGCAGCTCAAGATCATTAAGTATGAGCGCCACTTTTTCCCTTAATGGTTTTGAGGCGCTACAAAACTGTAATTTTTTGTAGTGATATTTTTTACCTTTTACAGTGTATCTATGAATCACTACACACCCATCTGTGTCTATCAGACCGCGTAGACATGAAATGCGGAAGGAGTGTCTCTTCATAATCCATTTTGGAACAGAAACTTGCTGTTCTGTCTTGTTACCAACTTTCAAACCAAGTTGGTCAATACAAAAATTTACGAGTGCGGTTCTTGATACAACAAGTGTTTGCGTACCCTTATCCTTTCTGTCTGAAATTTGAAATGGCGTGCCGAACAGATCAACGATAATTTGTGCAACGAATTTCATATAGGCTTTGTCATCTGTGCGATGTAGAAAAATACTAATTTGACGTTGTGTAATTCCACCATCTCCGAGCATAATTCCGCAAAACTCTGCGAGTTTTGCGGAATGACGTGGTTTTTTGATGGTGCGTGGTACAAATGCTTTCGATTTCTTGAATTGACCGTTTTGCTTCCACCATTTTTGCCATTGTTGTTTTCTATGCAATTCGTTTACTAGAGGTCTGCCATATTTTTCTAAAACCGCCGCAGCGCCTTTCCTTCCCGCATCAGATGTGTGCGAATATCTCGGCATTAGGGATATGGCGCTTGGAAAAAGGGTGTTTGTTTTTCTGCACAATTTCTCCAGGCATGCATGGTCCATAGGGAACTTTTCGCGACGCCAATCACGTATTGTGCGTTCGGAGCATTTACAAACCTTCGCCATTTGTACAATAGGTATTTTTTGCTCCATGGCTTGCAGAAATTGACGTTGCTCACGTTTAGTAAACTTTACCTTAAACGACTCCGACATTCCTCCATTATACCATAGATGTATTTGTTAAAACGAATGTTTTTAGTTATATTTTCTAAAGTTGTTAGTGCCGGGTAAAAATCCCTCTCTCTTTGCATCTAGTAGCTAGTATCAGGAAGCATGTTGGTAACAAATCTTTGCGTTTGCGATAGAATAAAAATATGAAATCAGGTTTCGACATAAATAAATTGACCGGCGATGGCTACCTTATCTTACCTCTATCAATGAGTCGTCTTGCTCACGGATATGGACAAGATCCTGAACAAGTTTATGAAATCTTGGAATACTTTACGCCCAAACTTGAAACATACTCAAATGATGTGATTTTGCTCTACACTTACGGACTTTATTTCAATACTGACGCCGTCGCCTTTGAGGAGCGCAAAAAATTGAATCAGCAAATTTTAAATCATAGTCGCGCGCTTCGAAATTTAATTGAGAAGAAAAAGCAGTTTATGCCCGCCGCATTTCATTACATGTCTTTTGACTATATTGTTCTTAATTCTCCATATTTTGGCGATTTTTTTGACTTTCTCAAAAAGGCCGAGAAAGAAGATGAGAATTTTAAGGCAGAGTTGAAAAAAGGCATGATGGGACGCGAGTACAATGAGGCAAATTTGCATTTTATTTTGGAAGAAATTACAGTCGCTCATATTCTCCGTCAACACTTGCTTGACTTACCGCGCACATTGGTGCGTAGAGACATTTGGCGACTCTTGGTTTATCCAGGACCATGTATAAACGGTGATCCATATCAGTGGAGAAAGAAAATATTGCCACAAAAAGACGAAATAAACCCGTATGCTGGTGGACAATATGATTTTGACAAAAGAGTGTTTAATAGTTTTTCATAAGGCGCTGTTAGAACCTTACATCGTTACACTGAAAAGTGTTGAAAATACCTTACAGGGCTTGACCGACCACGCCTGCCTGCGCAGGCAGGGTTCCAGCCCGAGATAGCCCGCATCTAACAGCTCGCACCAGGAGAATATTTTTTGTATAGTGCGCGCAGATATACGGACAGCTTTATCGGGAGGGCTAGAAATGAAAGAAATTACCATTGGGTTTGAGGTTTTTGGATATCCAGAATCTTCAGGACTTCGTGTTCGCACGGTCAACGGCATCCATCTCTATATATCGGGACAGGACGCCGACGCAGTGAAATGGCATTTTGAAACAGGAGTTGTAGAGTTTATTGTACGCGAGAGGCTTCTTTCTTGGGAAGGGTTACAAGGATTAGGACTCAAGGAAGAAATTAAATTGATTGGGATGCATGCCTTATTGCCGGAGAGGGCGAGTGTACGGTGTACGTCTTAACAACTGAAGAGACGAAAGAAATGATGCGAGATGGAGCACCTATTATACTGTCACCTGTTAAAGAAATGTACATTGAATGGTGGCGGGGTCCGAATCGAGAACCAATTTGTATAGTACGAGACAAAAAGGAGTTTATGGATTCTTGGATTGTTGAGTCAATACAAAGTGGCATGTCAACACTTGTGAAAAATAAGAAGGCTCATTAGAGCCTTCTTTTATTAAGAACGTCCGCCAGTAAGTACCTCTTGCAGTGCTTTTAATTCTGCGAAACTCCCTTCGTGTGCGAGGCGGGCTTGTTGTGGCCAGGTGTTTGGCTTGTGTGCGCGGAATTTTTCACCATTGCTTGTGAGTATTTCCTCTAATCGCGATATTGGTGTTTCGGCGAGTGCGTACCAAGATGTTATTCCGTGCTTGTTTAGTTGTTGTTCAATTTTTGGGCCGATGCCTTCGATTACCTGCAAGTCATCGACGCGCTCGCTGATGTCGTTTGTTTGTGTAGATGCAGGTAGGTGTATTACATTATCTGAAACCATTTTCTCCCTCTTTGATCGGTGGATTAGATGCCCGAACATAACGCCAAGTACAAATGAAACAAGAAGCATTATCAGTATTTCACCACTTGCGTCTGCCATTTCGTACGCGCTTATTGGTATTGTCTCGTTCATATAATTAATCTAATCTACTAATCCTGCATTGCAAGCGACGGAATTTATGTACTCAAGCGTGTGCGTGTCTATGCGTCCGCTTGGATAAATTAAGTTGTTAGGGAAAAGAATCACATCGCGATATTTCCATTGGAAACGCTGAAGGGCGCGCGTGTCACTTAGCCCAAAAAGCCCGTCTTCTGCCAGATCCTCGCTTTGTGTAATGTTCAAGAAGTGCTCCAACCTTTTAACTTCTGCAAAATGATTTCGATAGTTAACTCCGATTGGTCCAGAGATGTACATTTTTTCGCATATTTTTCCGTCGTCAACATATGTCGTCTCTATAAATGGACGCCCGGTGTGAGATACGGCAACAAGCATTACGCTCGGGTTGTTGAACTCAAAACAAAATCCGCGTATGCCACAGACATACCAATACCAGCTAATCAAACTCCAGATAAGAAAGAGGGAAAATACGATTATTGCAGTCGTGCGCACTGTCATAGGTAATATATGGCAAACCTACACCTCAGATTAAGCGACGTCAAAAGTGAGTTATCCGTGCGCGATAGCAAGAGGGAGTACCTGGATGCCGTTTTGCGTGAGGGGGCGCGACGCTGCCTCCAGCGTCGCGCCCGTCGTCGTAACATCGTCAATCACAATCACAAGTGTATTTTTTGGGAGTGCCTCCCCGCGCTTGGTGAGAGCGAATGCATCCGCAACATTTTCTAGACGCTCTTTTCGCGATAGTGTTGTTTGCGGTTTCGTTTCCTTTATTCGTATAAGTATGTCGTCGGCGATTCCTATATCTGTAAATATTTCCTGAAGTTCTTTTAGAATGAGCGCGGTTTGATTAAAACCACGCTCACGTTTTCTTTGTTTTCCGAGTGGCACCGAAGTAATGACCGCCATTTTATCAGAGAATGTTTCAATGTAAGCGGTTTCCTCTCTGAGAAAGTCCTCAAGGATGTGTGCACAAAGCGACGCCGCAACAGGGGAGCCGTTATATTTCAATGCGCGTATTAAATGTTGCGCGTTAGCGTCTTTATAAGAGAGAAGCGAGGTAATGCTAGTGCCATTAAGCGCGAATGTGTGCGGATGCACTGAAAAATCTTCTGTTGTGAGCGTTTGTATGCTTTTTTCACGCCTAGACGGAGGGAAAATAATATCAAGCAATGCATCAAGCATCCGCATATCTTTTTATTGTATCGCGTACAGTGTTGTTAGGCGTACACCTTCTATTAATTACACGTCTCTCTGTTATAATTGTGAATATATGCCCCGTAGTAGAACTTCGGCTTAATCCGGGTGACTACGACAGGGTGTGATGGCAGTTAAAGAGTATGAGTCGAATTAAAAATAATCACAGGATTGCGCGTAAGGCGCGCGAGCCGAAGTTTCACTAGCAGGGTATGGCATCGCCATTTGCAAAGATTGCAGGTGTATTTCTATCTGCCTTAGGAAAGGGTGACACTTCAGGTAGTGTGCTTGGTATAGACATCGGGTCTTCATCGGTGAAGATAGTTCAGTTGCGCACAACACGAGGAAGCGCAATACTAGAAACTTATGGAGAAATTGCGCTTGGTCCCTATGTCGGGCTTGCGGTAGGGAAGACTTCTAAGTTAACGATAGAGAAAATATCAGATGCCATCATGGATTTGATGAAAGAGGCAAATATAACCGCCCGAAGAGGTGGTGTTTCTATTCCATTCTCGTCCAGCTTGATGTCCGTTATAGATATGCCCAATGTTGACGAGGACCAGCTTAAGACCATGATGCCTATAGAGGCTCGCAAGTATATACCGGTCCCAGTTTCTGAGGTGGTGCTTGATTGGTTTGTTATACCGCGAGACGCTCAGGAAGATGCTTTTGATCGTGTTGAAGACAAAACGATGATGCAAAAAAGGGGGCAAGAAGTTCTACTTGTAGCTATACATAATGAGACACTTAGAAATTATCAGTCAATAACCCAATCTGCCTCCATCACCGCTAGTTTTTATGAAATAGAAATTTTTAGCTCTATTCGCTCATCTCTTGGGCACGGAGTTGTTCCTATTGTTGTCGTTGATTTGGGTGCATCAACCACAAAAGTATATGTTGTAGAGCGTGGGGTGGTCCGTATGTCTCATCTTATAAACACGGGGGGACAACATATGACAGAGACTCTGGCGAGATCACTTAATTGGAGTTTTGAAAAATCGGAAAGAATAAAAAGAGAATGGGGATTAAATGAATCTCCTACTTACACGAAAGAAGAAAACGAGCGAATTCAAAAGGCTTTGTTATCAACACTGTCAAAAGTGTTTAGTGAAACGAATCGGGTACTATTAAGCTACGGGAAGCGATACAACAAAAATGTATCGCATGTCGTAATGACTGGGGGCGGAGCGTCTCTTCCCGGTCTTGCGAGGAAAGCCAGCGAATCATTAAACGCCGAAGTTCAAATGGCAGACCCGTTCTCAAAAGTAGAGACGCCTGCTTTTCTTGATGATGTTCTTAAAGAAATAGGGCCAGGTTTTTCAGTTGCAGTTGGCGTAGCACTTAGAAAACTTCAGCAAGAGAGATAGCGCACACAAAATATATGGATTCAAAGATTACTTCCTCGTTCATACCTACAGATACAGTCAGAGGTGGTCCTGACAGACCGTCTTATAAAAGCGGTGGTTTTGATCTATTGATGCTTGGAGGAATCATTTTATTTATTGCTTCTGTCGCTCTTGCCATAGGTGTATTTTTATATATGCAATTTGTACAGGCTTCTTTGAGCGCGAAAACAGAACAACTACAGCGTGCACAAGAAGCTTTCGAACCTGCATTAATTGCGGAGCTCACTAGACTAGATGACAGAATGAGCGCGGCCGAATCCGTTTTGCAACAACACATCGCTCCGTCTGAATTATTTCGGATTCTTGAGGATCTAACGCTAGAGACTATTTCGCTAACATCGCTTAATTTTCAAGCAAACTCCGGAAGCAGTATGGAAATGACACTAGCGGGAGTCGCTCGTAGTGTTAATTCAATTGCCCTTCAGGCAGACTTGTATGGAAAACATGTCGCTATTACGAGTCCCATATTTTCAAATATAAACAGGGACGAGCGGGGAGTTTTGTTTGATGTTTCGGCCACATTAAATCCATCGGCTCTTAGATATGTCAATATACTAAGCTCTCGTGCAAAACCGGCGGCACTACCACAGGTGCAACCTGCACAGGAGGAAACCAACATTCCATTTTTCGCACCATGATCACGTTATAAATCACGAACATGAATATATAATATATATGAAGGTCGCAGTTACAAGACATAATCGGATAGAGGAGAAGGCGCTTTGCGGTTCCCTGCTCTATTTCTAATGGAATGACAAAAATAATAATTTCCATAATGGCGTTTGTTGTAGCTGCAGCTTTGTTCCTAGGGTATACGAGACCAGCATATGAAAAAGTGCAGTCAGTAAAGGGTGACATTGGGCAATTTGACGAAGCTCTGCAGAAGTCGCGGGAGTTGCAGGAGTTAAAGCAAGGATTGCTTTCAAGGTACAACACATTTAGCGAGGCCGATTTATTGCGGTTGCGCAAACTTTTGCCTGACCACGTCGATAATGTTCGACTTGTATTGGATTTGGATAATCTCGCAGGACGCTACAAAATGGCTGTGCAGAATGTTTTGATAAGTAGAGGCGCTCCGGAGGAACAAGCGGCTACGGTTCTGGGCTCTCTTGGCACGCAGAGTGAGGTGTTTGATAATTTGACCATGCAGTTTGCAACGGTTGGTACATATTCAAATTTTGTTAGTTTTCTTGAGGATTTGGAATCCAGTCTGCGAATAGTTGATTTGGTAAGTTTAACCATAGAGCAGACCAGCATCTCAAATGAAGGAGATGAGCTTGAAGAGCCTATCTATGAATATAACGTCGCCATACGTACGTATTGGCTTAAGTAAAATGTATGCTTGATTTTGTTAAAAAAAATAAGATTTTGTTTGCAGGAGTGGCTGTGATAATTGCCGGTTTCGTGTGGTATGGGATGTCAGAGAAGCAAGGCGAAAACAGTTTGTTAACATCTACATCTATTAGCTCGGCGGCAACACAAACGGCAGTAGAGAGGGAGCTCCTAAACACACTTCTTGAACTACGATCGATTAGATTGGACGGCGAAATATTTTCTGATCCCGCGTTTAATTCACTCAGGGATTTCACTACGGATATTGTTTCTGAACCAATTGGACGAAGAAACCCATTCGCGCCTCTTGAAGAGCCCGGTGTGTTAGTCGTACCCGAAGAAAATACAGGAGGTGATGGCGGGCAATAATTTAAGTATGCCACCGCGTGAAGATAACGCACAGATGTCAAAGACACAGGTTTCAGATCTGGACAATAAAGAAGGAGAAATTATCGGCCAGACTAATACTTTCACACCAGATTCTTTGGATGCACAAGGCGGCATCCCGATGCGTTCCATTGAGAATGAAAAGGTTGCGTACGACATCTTGAGATATATTCCTGAGGAGTCCGCAGAGCACTATAAAATTGCGCCAATTGGACTTTCCGAAGGGGTTCTTGAAATCGGAATGGTTGACCCTGATAATTTATCGGCGGTAGATGCCTTAAATTTCATTACAAAGCGGACGGGTACGCCTTTTAAAATATTTAAAATATCGGAGGAGGATTTTTTAAATATTTTGAAAATGTATCGTGGACTAGGCGGCAGGGTTGACCAAGCACTGAGTGATTTGAAAACAGAAGACGTCAAAAAAAAGAGTGAAGATAGAAATGTTACAGGTGAAGAAACACTTGATTTGGATGACCCGGAAATTATTTCTGAAAATGGGGTCACGGCAAGCATTCAAGAGGATGCGCCCGCAATAAAACTAGTGTCAACAATACTTAGATACGCAATAGATGGAGGAGCATCCGATGTTCACGTCGAGCCAACCGAAACGGGAGTGCGCGTGAGATATCGCGTAGACGGTATCTTGCACACTAGCGTTATCCTACCTAAAGAAACGCATCGCGCTATTGTTGCGAGAATAAAAGTACTGTCATCAATACGTCTTGATGAAAAAAGAAAACCGCAAGACGGACGTTTTTCCGCGACGATAGAGGGAAGGAAGATAGACTTTCGTGTATCTACATTTCCTGCGTACAACGGAGAGAAAGTCGTAATCAGAATTTTAGACAGGGATTTTGGTTTTATTCCCTTAGATAAACTGGGGCTCACGGAAAGGGACTCGCAACTTTTGCGCGAAGCAATTAAAAAACCATATGGTCTCATACTCATTTCAGGACCCACCGGATCTGGAAAATCAACAACTTTGTACTCTATGCTTACAGAGCTGGATAGGGAAGAGAAAAACGTTCTTTCTCTTGAGGATCCTGTTGAATATTATGTAGACGGTGTCAATCAGTCACAGGTGTTTCCTGAGATCGGATATACGTTTGCAACCGGTCTTAGGACAACTCTTCGCCAGGATCCGGACATTATTATGGTTGGTGAGATCAGAGACGGCGATACGGCAAAACTTGCAGTACAAGCCGCACTAACGGGACACCTTGTCTTGTCAACGATTCACACGAATAGTGCTGTTGGAACAATCCCCAGATTAATAGACATGGGAGTTGAGCCGTATCTTTTACCGCCAACTCTTGTGGTATCCGTTGCTCAGCGTCTGGCGAGACGCTTGTGTCCTGATAGTGGTAAGGAAACCGCAATTACTGAAAGTATGCGCGGTATGATTGAGGGTCAGTTTAGTACATTGCCGGAAAAATACAGACCAAAAATCCCCGATGTGGTTTATGAGGCTGAAAGCACCCCTTCGTGTCCAAATGGTACGCGTGGCCGTCTTGCAGTGTTTGAGGTTTTGGAGATGAGTCCGGAGATTGAACGCACGATTTTGAAATCTCCGGTAGAGTCAGAAATTTGGGAGGTGGCACGTAAACAGGGAATGCTTACTATGAAAGAGGATGCTATGCTTAAGGCGTTCGATAAAAAAATTCCTTTCTCTGAGGTAAATCTATTGAGTAGTCTATTACTCGAAGATGGGAATGGTGCAAAAAAAGAGACTGGTGAGGGCTTATAACATTTTAGTATATGGAACAAAGCGAAAAAGACGGAAAAAACATTAAGGAGAACAAACACAATGTGCTCCTCGTAGATGACGATAGGTTTTTGTTAGATATGTATAGTATGAAATTTACTCAAGAAGGCGTTAATGTTCAGGCATGCCTATCTGCGAAGGATGCTCTGGGTGCTCTTAGGGACGGTTTTCAGGCACATGCGGTTGTGTTTGATCTTGTTATGCCTGAACTTGATGGATTTGCTCTGCTTTCATCAATAAAGGAAGAGCATCTGGCTGAGGACGCAGTATTTGTAGCGCTTACGAATCAAGGGGAAGACGAGGAGAGGAAAAAAACAGAGGAGCTAGGCGCAGACGCATACATCGTAAAGGCAAGCACCATACCTTCTGAAGTGGTAAACACAATTATAAATATGATTAGTGCGAAAGTTGGTGCATAATTTAGAATGTGTTATGAGCGAAGTGAAATACACATTCTTAACCCCCCACATGGAACGTTATATAGAGTTGATAAATATACGTTATAATATAGTTAAGCTAGTGAGCCATGTGGGGGGTGTAAGAACTCGTAAACTCATGCTCGCCTCGCTTGCACTCGCTAACGATTTCTAACATGGATTATGCTGCTCAGTTGAAAAAATATGTGAACGTCCTTGTGCACGAAGGTGGGTCTGACCTGCATTTCTCTACGGGTACACATCCGGCGATACGTGTTTCAGGTTCTCTAAACCATCTTTTAAAAGAGCCCGTGCTAGAAGCTAAAGATACATTAGGTTTTTTGGAAGTACTTGTAAGTTCTGAGCAAAAGGAGAGTTTTTTTTCCAGCCAAGAGATTGATTTTGCATACCAAACTGAAGATGGTTTTCGTTTCCGCGGGAACGCGTTTTTCACAAGGGGTAGTGTGGGTATAGCCCTCAGGCTTATACCAAAAACGATAAAGACTCTAGAAGAACTTAATCTTCCTGACGTCGTAGGATCCTTTGCTAGAAAATCACAGGGATTCTTTTTGGTCGTAGGTCCTGTTGGGCAGGGAAAAACAACAACGCTGGCGTCTTTGATTGAAATGATTAACACGGAGAGAATGGAACACATAGTTACTATAGAGGATCCGATTGAATACATTTACGAACCAAAACAGTCACTTATAGATCAGAGGGAAATAAGAATTGACACCAAGGGATTTGAGGTGGCGCTAACGAGTGCGTTTAGACAAGACATAGACGTTCTCCTTGTCGGAGAAATGAGAGGCGCAGACACTATGGCTGCCGCTGTGACTGCCGCTGAAACCGGTCATCTTGTATTTTCCACACTTCACACTAATAACGCAGCTCAAACAATAGACAGGATAATAGACACATTTCCGGCTGAACAGCAAGATCAGATACGTATACAATTGGCTGCGTCATTGGCAGGAATATTTTCTCAGAGACTTATTCCGAGAATTTCAGGAGGTCTTATTCCAGCGTACGAATTGTTAATAAATAACAAAGCTGTATCAAACTTAATTAGGGAAAAAAGAACACACGAACTAAATACAGTAATTGAAACATCTTCAGCAGATGGAATGATAGATATGAACAGATCATTGGCCGAGCTTGTCGCTCGCGGGGAAATCACTCCCGAGAGCGCATACTCGTATTCACTAAATCCAAAAATATTGGACAGGTTGCTATAACCGATTTTTTTTCATGTCTTTATTTGAATACAAAGCGATAGATGGAGAAGGAAGAGAAAGGCAGGGCAGTATTGATGCTGTGAATATGGATGTCGCTATAGCGGCGCTTCAAAGGAGAGAATTGGTTGTTTCAAATATTGTACCTACGAAACAGCAGTCTCTCCTAAGTAAGAGATTAGATATTTTTGAGAGAGTAACTAACAGAGATGTCGTGATGCTCTCAAGACAAATTACTACATTGTTTGAAGCGCAGGTATCCGCTATGCGGGCATTCCGTCTTCTCGCGGCTGAAGCGCGTACACCTAAGCTTGCGGATAAATTAAGCCAGATAGCGAACGATATACAAAGTGGAAGTACAATTTCATCCGCGTTGGCTGTTCATCCGGAGGTATTCTCGCCTTTTTATGTGAATATGGTGAAGGCGGGTGAAGAGTCTGGAAAACTCGACGAAACTTTTTCATTTCTTGCAGATTATCTAGATAGAAATTACGAAATAACTCAAAAAGCAAAGAACGCTCTGATTTATCCTGCATTTGTTTTCATTACGTTTATTGTTGTTATGACACTAATGATGACTCTTGTAATTCCTAGGATCTCCGACATATTGCTTGAGGTAGGACAAGAAATTCCAATCTATACGAGAATTGTAATTGCGATAAGCGAATTTATGACAGACTATATATTCCTATTGTTAATTTCTGTTGCTGTCTCTGGGTTCTTGCTGTTTAGATACGGGCAAACGCAAAAAGGAAAATTGTTTTTCTCTAGAGCGCGGCTACAAATACCGCACATCGGTGGCATTTACCAGAAATTGTTTATGTCTCGTATTGCCGACAACCTCAGCACTATGCTTCGAAGCGGGATACAAATGGTTCGTGGATTTGAGGTTACTGCAACCGTTGTAGGAGACGCAACTTACGAAGCAATTTTGTCGGAAGCAGTAGAAGAAATAAAAAGCGGACATCCTGCGTCCGAGGTTCTGAGAAAATATCCGGAGATGCCCGGGATTGTGGTGGCAATGATGAAAATAGGCGAGGAGACCGGTAATATGAGCCAGATTTTGGAAACGATGTCTCGCTTCTACAGAAGAGAGGTGAATAACTCAATTGATACTCTTGTTGGTCTGATTGAGCCGTTTATGATAGTTCTGCTTGCCGTCGGCGTCGCCTTTCTTTTAGCGTCAGTTCTCATTCCTATTTACAATATATCCGCGGGATTCTAGGGAACTGAAACTATCCACAGACCATATATTTTTGGTACGTTCAGGCTGTATAATTGTCAAAAGGTCGTATTCAGACGATTTAGATCGTTTTTAAGATAGCTATCAATTAATATTAATTATGTTCGAACCAAAAAATAAAGGTTTTACGCTTATTGAGTTGCTTGTTGTTATTGCAATTATAGGAATTCTTTCTTCTGTGGTCCTTGCGTCTTTAAACAGTGCCCGACAAAAAGGGCGTGACGGAAGAAGAATCGCTGACTTAAAACAATTGCAACTCGCACTAGAGCTTTCGTACGATTCCAACGGCACATATCCTTCAGCGCTTTCTGAGGCGGCATTGGTAACACCGGGGTATATTTCTGTGATTCCTTCTGATCCAAGCGGAGGAACTGCGGCATATGGATATGTACAAACAGGAAGTGGTTCAGGATATGTCCTGGGTGCTGAACTTGAGACTGCCGGACACTCTACATTGGACAGCGATAATGACCTTGATCAGGCCATTACGATTAATGGAGCCGCAACTAACTGCAATGCACTATCTGGCTTGGCAACGGAGGTCGTGTACTGCGCAGCTCCGTAACCCGATTCCATTTTCAGAGAATAAATAGAATTCTATGATATGACGACAAGACCCCTTAGAGGGGTTTTGTTGTATTATATCTTGTGTGATGTTTCAGTTATCTATATTTTTCTATTTTATATTTGGGACAATAATAGGAAGTTTTTTGAATGTTCTCACATTGCGGTATAACACCGGGAAAGGCATATATGGAAGAAGCTCTTGCCCTTCGTGCAGAAAGGAGTTGAGATGGTTTGAATTAGTTCCTATTTTTTCTTGGGTTTGGCAGGGGGGAAGATGCGCCAACTGCGGTTCAAAAATTTCTCTGCAATATCCAATCGTGGAGTTTGCAACGGGAGCATCATTTAGTTTTGCTTTTTTTCTGGATATAGATATTTTGCCCCTGATATTGTTCCTTTCCATAACATCAACGCTTATTGCGATAGCCATATATGATGTAAGGCACACAATAATTCCGGACAGTTGGGTGTATTTTTTTGCGTTTTTATCTTTTTTATTTATTTTGATGGATAGTAATGTCACCGTTTCCTTTTTTAAAATCTTTGAGAGTGTGTTCGCGGGAGCGCTACTTTCGATTCCGTTTGTGTTTTTGTGGTTTATTTCAAAAGGTATGTGGATTGGGTTGGGTGACGCTAAATTAATATTCGGTATAGGTATATTATTGGGAATAGAACAAGGTTTCTTTTCGATTATGCTCTCATTTGTTCTTGGTGCAATAGTCGGAATTTTTCTACTCCTTCTGTCTTCAGAAGCGTGGGCACGTTTATTGGAGAAAATTACCCCCACAAAAATTTCGCAGGAGTTGACGTACGGGTTTAGAATGAGAAGTGAAATTCCATTTGGACCATTTCTAATTGGGGTATCGTTTGTTGTATGGGTATCAAATCTACATGGTATGTACGTAACCCCCGATTTTATAAACGAGGTTTTAGTCTTATTGAGCTAATAGTTGTTACGGGAATTATTGTGGTAATAAGTGGAGTTGTGCTATCTAGCAATATGCGCTTTGGGGGTGCAATCACGCTTAGAAATCTGGCGTACGATGTTGCTCTGTCTATTCGCGAAGCGCAGATATACGGAATATCGGTGCGACGTTTCGGAATTAGTGATTTTACCTCTGGGTACGGAATACATTTTAGGAAAAGTAGCCCTACATCTTATATTTTGTTTGCTGACGCCATTGTTCAAAATGGATTATACGACGGAAGCGGGGAATTGGTGGAGTCTATATCTATAAGTCGTGGCTTTGAAGTATCAGATATATGTGTAGTTGTTGGAATTGAGCCTACAGAAACGTGTGGAATTTCCAAATTGGACGTACTATTTCAGAGACCTGAACCTGATGCGCAGATACGTTACGAAGATGGTGCGTCACTAAATCAGAGAGCGCGTATTATACTTAGTTCACCAAGAGGCGATACAGCAAGCGTGCTTATAGAAGCAACAGGACAAATATCAGTACAATGAAAAATAGACGCACAAATATTAAGAGGGGATTTTCTCTTATAGAGATGATGGTTGCGGTCGCTCTGTTTGCAATAGTTATGGTTATATCAACCGGCGCTCTTCTTGCCCTTATTGACGCAACAAGAAAAGCCCAAGCGCTTCAGTCTGTTATGAATAATCTAAACATAGCATTAGACGGTATGGTCAGGGGTATCAGAATGGGCAATACATATCATTGTGGAAATCTAGGGACGATAAGTGATCCTAGAGATTGTCAAAATGGAAATACTTTTTTTGCGTTCGAGTCTTTTGGAGGAAATACGAGTACGATCTCTGATCAATTGATATATAACTTTACTACAGACTCAAACGGAATAGGAAGAGTTTATAAATCTGTAAATGGAGGAAGCACTTGGTTTGCAATTACCGCCCCGGAAGTCGAGATAGAAGATTTGAATTTTTACGTAACGGGAACTACGGTGGGGGATGATTCTCAACCAAAAGTAGTTATTACTGTTCGCGGAACGGCCGGAGCCGAAAAGGCGAAAACTAAAACAACATTTAGCATTCAGGCAACTGCTGCACAGCGCGTGCTCGATATATAGTTATGATGATTAAGAAAAGCAAAGGGTTTACCCCCACACCTATCCTCCCGCAGCTCTCGTTTTGCCGTCGAACTTAGCCCACAATAAAGGAAACATTCTATACTATGACACGTTTTAAAAAACAACATATCTCCGCAAAACAGCGGGAGAATAGGTGTCGGGGGTTTACCCCCACACCTATTCCTTCAAAAAAAGGAGTTATGAAAAAGGGTGATTATAGGGATGTTACACAAAAGAGTGGAAAAGATACTCTTGTAAAAATAGGTGTGAGTCCCGCCGTGGCGGGACGGGGGTTTCCCCCCACACCTATTAACGCAAGGAAAATAGGTGTGAGTCCCGCCACGGCGGGACGGGGGTTTACCCTAATTGAAACAATGGTAGCCATTTCTCTTTTAGTTGTTTCCGTTGCGGCTCCAATGTCGCTTGCCGTTAGAAGTCTCTCTAGTGCTTTCTATGCCCGTGATCAGGTTACGGCATTTCACCTTGCGCAAGAGGCGATTGAATCAATACGCATTGTCAGAGACGGAAATGCACTGCGGGCGGTTCAGGGAGCATCCGTTGACCTGCTTGCTGGGATTCCAAGTACACAAGGGTTTCCCTTTACCGTTGATACTAGAAACAATGCGATGTCCCTTTGTGACCCCGCTGGCTGTGAGCCTTTGTATAATAATGGAGAATTTTATGGGCACGAGTCAGGCAGTGGTTGGGAAGTAACCCGTTTCACCCGCACTGTTACCGCAAATGAAGTAGATGAAAATGGTGATGAAATAAAGGTATCAGTCGAAGTGAGATGGAAGTCAGGCACATTCCAAGAGCGCTCTTTCACCATATCTGAAAATTTATATAAATGGGTAGGTGACGGTAGTTAAGCATTATGAAAAATAGAAATAGAGGGTTCACACTATTGTTAGCGACTTTGATATCGTCATTGTTGTTGCTTTTGGGAGCGGCTATATTCAATGTTATTAAAAAGGAAATAATATTATCTTCTCTCGGAAGGGATTCCCAGTTTGCTTTTTACGCAGCGGATACCGGCGCAGAATGCGCATTATATTGGGACTTTCGGTTTAATCATTTTGGAAGTTCGACGCCTCCTACTGAAATTACCTGTGATGGTCAAACGATTTCAATCACCATATCAAATTAGTTATGAAGATTATCTTTCAAAATAAAGGTTCCTCGGGGCAAGCCCCGAGACATTGGTTGAGCTCGCTACGCTCGCACAGGCGCGCAGCAAGCTGCGCGGTATCAACCCATATTAGCTCCTCGGCTCGGAAATGTATAAGCAAAGCTTTCCCATTTCACTCGCTCTACGTCGCTAATAAAATTCCAACTGTAATCCTCCTTATCTCTTTGGTTATATCATTGGGAATAATATATTTTTCGCAAACTAATTTTGTTTTTGCGTATAGCCAGGGGTATTACCAGGGATATTATGAAAGTAGCTATTACAATCAAAGTTCTTACTATGCAGAAGGTGGTTATTATTCGGAAGCTAGTTACTATAGCCAGGGGTCATATTCGCCGCCACAAGCAGGAAACACATTCTCTTTTGAATTTGAGACAAATGGATATTGTGTGCGTGTAGACGTTACAAAAAGTGCAACGCATCCGAAGACTAAGATAAATTCTAGGGGTTACAATACATCGTGTGCCAGTATCGGGTTGAATAACAGGACACTAGAAAGAGCTGTCGAGCTCACATATTAGGTTTGAAGTTTGTAAGAAGAATTTTTACATGATGAAATGGCAGGGCCAGCATGCTAGTATTTTGCTAATGTCCAACATCCCTAAAGACCTAAAGAAAAGGATTTTGAAACTTCGGGAGACTATAAATCATCACAGTGGACTTTATCATTCTCTTGATTCTCCAGAAATTTCTGATGAAGCATACGATGGATTGGTTGCGGAGCTCGCATCTTTGGAGGAGATGTATCCAAGCTTGATAACGCCAGATAGCCCTACGCAAAGGGTAGGAGATTCTCCGGTTGAGAAATTTACTAAAGTAACACACAAGGTGCCACAGTGGTCTTTTGACAATGTTTTTAGTGAAGAGGAATTTATTGCTTGGGACGAGAAAACAAAACGTTTTTTAAAAAAAAGAAAAGACGAACAGCTTGAGTACATATGCGAACATAAGATAGATGGACTCAAAATTGTCCTAGAATATGAAGCGGGTAAATTGGTAAGCGGATCTACACGGGGCGACGGAATAATCGGCGAGGAAATCACTTCAAACATTCGCACAATACGAAGCATTCCACTTACGTTGAATGAGGAAGTCGATTGTATTGTTGTTGGGGAAGCATGGTTATCTCATAAAGAATTTGAAAGGATTAACAAGGAAAGAAAAGAAGAAGGCGCTGAGCTGTTTGCGAACCCCCGAAATGCTGCCGCGGGATCACTCCGACAACTTGATCCGAAAATCGCTGCGTTACGTCACCTCAATTCATTTGTTTATGATATCGACTTACTCAAGGGAGCTAGGGTTCCTGAAACGCAAGACAAGGAAATCGACTTCATTTCTAAAATGGGATTTAAGATAAACTCTCATAAAAAGGTGTGTCGAGGGGCAAATGATGTAATCAAGTATTACAGGAAATGGAGAGAGAAGGGGAAAAGTGAAGAATATGAAATGGACGGGGTGGTTGTGAAAGTAAATGATATAGAATTACAAAAAAGACTTGGCCACACCGCAAAAGCGCCACGTTTTGCGGTGGCATTTAAGTTCCCGGCGGAACAGGTGACAACTGTGGTTGAAGACATTGTTCTACAGGTGGGGCGAACGGGTGTGTTAACACCCGTGGCACACCTAAGGCCGGTTCGTGTTGCTGGTTCAACCGTTAGTCGAGCTACGCTTCATAATGAAGACGAAATAAAACGTCTCGATGTCCGCATTGGCGATACGGTTATTTTGCAAAAGGCCGGAGACGTGATCCCTGACGTAGTGCAGGTACTTACTGATTTGCGGACAGGAAAAGAAAAGTCGTATGTTTGGCCCAAAAAAGTCCCGGCCTGTGGAGGTGACGGATCAATTGAACGTATAGAAGGACAAGCAGCTTGGAGGTGTGCCCAAAAAGACTCACTTGAACAAAAGAAACGTATTTTTGCACATTTTGTTTCAAAAAAGGCGTTTGACATCGACAGGGTTGGAGAAAAAGTAACCGCTCAGCTTCTTGATGAAGGTTTGATAAATACATTTGATGACATTTTTACTCTCACCGAAGGGGATTTTTTAGCGCTTGAGGGATTTGCCGAAAAGTCAGCAACACAAGCGGTTGAGTCAATAAACAAATCTAGAAAAGTGAATCTATCTAGGTTATTAGTTGGTTTATCTATTGCGCATGTTGGGGAAGAAGTTGCTCGTGTCATTGCCGAAGAGTTTCAGACACTTGAAAATATTAGAAATGCAAAGAGAGAAGACTTTATTGCGATAGATGGAATAGGTGAGGTTGTCGCCGACTCGATACAGTCATGGTTTAGGGATTCACAGAATAAAAAGACGCTCGAAAAGCTATTGAAGGAAATTATAATTGAAAATGTCAATGCAAAAAATATGGGTGCTTTAAAAGGAGCGACGTTTGTTCTGACAGGTACGCTCGAGGAAATGACACGAGATGAGGCAAAAAAGCGTATTCGTGACGCCGGAGGGAAGGTTTCAAGCTCTGTTTCGAAATCTACGACGTACGTGGTTGCGGGAGAAAAACCAGGGAGTAAATTCACGGAGGCGAAGAGACTTGGGGTGAAGGTACTGACAGAAGAGGAGTTTCTGCGTATAGTGTCAGCATCATGAATGAAAACATAAACATAAAAGAGCTCGCGAAGCTTGCCCGTATAGAAATAACTGAAGAAGAGATTTCTCAGTTTGAAAAAGAGATACCGGACATTCTTTCGTTTGTGGAAACGATCCAAGAAACTGGGGGTGAGGCTGGCAAGGTATATGAAAAACACAGAAATATCATGCGAGATGATAAAGATCCACATGAAAGTGGCGTTCACACTGATGTTTTGCTTGATGCGGCTCCTGAAGTGGAGGATGGGCGAATAAAAGTACGCCGCGTGATAAAGAAATAGTATGGATGTTGCGAAAATGACGATACAGGGTGCTCGCGCATCTATGGATAAGGGAGAATTTTCCGCAGAAGAGCTCGCACGTGTATGTTTGGAAAGAATTGAAAAAGAAGACAAAAATATAAATGCCTTTTTGGAGGTGTTTGACGACGTAATCGAACAAGCAAAAAAAGCCGATGAAATGATAAGAGAAGGCGCGCAAAAAGCACTCACAGGAATTCCGATTGCGCTCAAAGACAATATCCTAATAAAAGGAAAAAGAGCGGGCGCAGCGTCACGCATTCTTGAAGGGTACATTGCAAGCTATGATGCGTATGTTGTTGAACGGTTGAAGGAACAGGGGGCTGTCCTGGTCGGACGTACAAACATGGACGAATTTGCAATGGGGAGTTCAACTGAGAATTCTGCTTTCGGTGTGACCAAAAATCCGCACGATACTAGTCGTGTGCCTGGCGGGTCTTCGGGTGGCTCTGCGGCAGCGGTTGCGGCAGGGTTCGTACTTGGCGCGCTTGGTTCTGATACTGGAGGCTCAATACGTCAGCCTGCTGCATTTTGTGGTGTTGTTGGAATGAAACCGACATATGGTACGGTATCGCGCTCTGGCCTAATTGCTATGGGTTCATCGCTTGACCAAATTGGCTCATTTGCTAAAACATCCGAGGAAGCTCGAATACTTTTTGATGCCATAAAGGGGCACGATCCAAAAGACAGTACTTCACTCCCAGACAATTTTTTTGAGGGACAGAAAAAAAACCCGCACGTTATAGGTGTGCCACGGCACCTAATTAAAGAGGGTGTAGATGAAAGTGTGCTTTCAAATTTTAATCAGATGGTTGATTCGCTCGAAGCCGAAGGTTACGAAATACAAAATATTGAACTACCCAACTTCAAGTATGCACTTGGCGTGTATTACATCATTATGCCCGCCGAGGCATCAACAAATCTGGCACGTTTTGACGGAGTTCGATACGGTCTTTCAGTAAATGGGAAAGATATAAGGGAAGTATACGAAAAGACAAGGCGTGATGGATTTGGCCCGGAAGTACGCCGTAGAATTTTATTAGGAACCTTTGTTTTGTCATCGGGGTATGTTGATGCGTATTATCGCAAGGCGACCGCGGTTAGAGAATTGATAAGAGAAGATTTTAGAAATGCCTTTGAAAAGGTGGACGTTATTGTAACTCCAACTACGCCGACCCCCGCCTTTAAAATAGGAGAAAAATCGGCAGATCCACTATCAATGTATGCCGCTGATATATTTACAGTTCCTGTTAACCTCGCCGGAAATCCCGCTATTTCTGTTCCATCTGGATTTGTAAAATATGAAGGAAGCAATCTGCCAGTCGGTTTCCAACTGATTGCTCCGCACAGTAGGGAAGAATTCTTGTTTGCGGTTGGGAAGGATGTAGAAGACGTGAAAAAATAGAACCAAATATATTACACAGTGGTACAATTTTGTTATGGCCGATGAAGGTGGATCAGGAGATAACAATTCAGGAATATTGTTTATAATATTAA
>Ga0210050_1001757_pt1 | contig 22233 bp, 17 predicted proteins | sample CryGey132114_all_FD_185463 | JGI IMG/M metagenome (GOLD analysis project Ga0210050, IMG submission 185463) | Groundwater microbial communities from aquifer - Crystal Geyser CG22_combo_CG10-13_8/21/14_all (SPAdes) (version 2) | ecosystem: Environmental > Aquatic > Deep subsurface > Groundwater ... | reverse complement strand
GTTCCATATTCCCAGTAGCCGTTATTAATCTCGCCTGACTTGATAATCCAGCGCGTCTGGATAGGCAGCAAAAAAACTAATAAATATAATCCATATTCAATTATTTTATTTAGATATTTCATAATAAGCATTTGTTATTCATAATTCTTAATTCTTAATTCATAATTTTTTTTAAACTCCTCTCTCCTATCATTAGCATGCAGCTTAATAATTTTGTCATTGATAACCACCCGGCTGTCTTTATTCATCAGCTCTCTTAGTTCTAACGGCAAAATCTTTAACTGTAAGCTTTTAGCTTGCGGCTCCAGCCCGCCGATAAATAAATCAACCAGATCGCGATAAAAAGTAGTCCTGCCAGAAGCGGGATTTGTTATTTGTCGGCGCCGCACCTCTTCCAGCGGTTGCCAATTAGGCAAACAATTAAAAATCCACTGATTATTATTAATAAATTTTTGATAAACTTCGCCCCCATCATAAAGCGGGGTCAAATTGGCTAACCAATAAGTAAAATATAAATCATCCTCGCCTAACCGTAATTTAGCTAAGGCCAGGGCGCTATAACTTAAGTAAAAACTCAAACAAATTTTATCACGCGACTGGCCAGTCTGCGGCCGCCAACCCAAAAATTTAATAATGCCGACGCAAAAAAATCTAGTTAGCCATAACCGCTTATCTTCAGTAATAATTAGTAAATCAATATCACTATCATCTTTTAAATTTTGCGCTCCCAGCAAATTGCCAACCGCGATCATTTTAATCCAGGGAATAAATTTAAAAATTCTGGCAACCAATCTGGCTCGCTTAAATTTTCGGTTAGCATAATTATAGCGCCTTAACCGAACTTTAATAATTTCTTCCCTGCCGGCTAAAAAATAAAAACCATTTTTACTGCCAATTATTTTCCCTTTTAATGCAGGTTGTATTTCTTTTTCTAAAACTTCCAATACTTCAGCCAGCTCGCATTTTATATTAATAAACTTAAAAATTTCCACTAAGGTTAATGGATAATCAAACATATCAAAATAGGCAATCGCCTTAACGATTGCCCCCTTGAGTTGCTTTATTTTTTCCATATTTCCATTATTCATTATTCATAATTCATTATTCATTTTTCGGCCTGTCAATAGCTAGCGGTTCCACCTTAGCTTCGCCGCCGGCAATTTTAACTATGTCTTTGTCTATTTTCTTAAATTCTTTATAAGCATTATTATAATGATTAACTGTCGTTGACATGCTTGCGCCCAATTTTTTCATAAAATCGTCATAACTCAAAATATGGCGCCCTAAATTTTCTACGTGCTTCCTAATTTCCTTGGCACTTTCTTCAATCTGCAAAGCCCTAAGCCCTTGCAACACTGTTTGCAGATAAGCTAAAAATGAAGTTGGCGAAACAATGATAACATGCTTTTCTTTAAAAGCATATTCAATCAGATCACGGGTGCTGATTTGCACTGCCCCAACTTTATTAATTAATAAATCATAATAAATCGCTTCTGAAGGAATAAACATAAAAGCAAAATCCATGGTTTTTTCATTGGGCTTAACATATTTGGCGGTTTCATCAATGCGTAATTTTAAATCTTGTTTAAATAATTTTTCCAGCCGCTCCCGCTCTTCGGCGTCAGAACAGTTTAAAATCTTTTCATAATTTTCTAAAGAAAACTTGGAATCAACGGGAATAATTTTATCTTTAACAAAGACCGCCGCATCAACAATAGTGCCATCCTTAAAACCGTACTGCATTTGGTAAGAATTGGGCGGCAAGACATTTTTCAAAGTTTCTTCCAAAAAATATTCGCCCAGCACCCCGCGCTGTTTGGGATTTTTTAAAATATCCTGCAGATTCTGCAATTGAGCGGAAAAATTAACTACTTGTTTGTTAGTTTCGTCTAATTTAGTTAATTTCTCCGTCACTTCAGTTATCAACTTGGCTGACTGGCCGGTAATCCCCTGAATAATTTTAGTTGTCTGGTTAAATTGCTCCTGATTGGCGCGGTGGGTTTCAGCCAGTTTGCCATCCATCGCCTGCCTAAGTTCCCGATTTTGTTCTCCTAGTTGATTTAACCGCTCCATCATTGCCGCCAGTTTTTCGCCAGCGCCACCTCCTTGCCGCCGCATCACTAAGGTGATAACAATGCCTAATAAAATAATCAGTAATATTAGCAAAAAAATTATAATAACCTCCATACTTTTACAATTTAGAATTTACTAAATAAAAATAATTTTTTATATACCTTAGTTTACATCACATTTACCAGTGACGCAAGTGAAAAAATGAGGAAAACCTGTGTAAGATAACCTTACTCTTGCCAAAAGCAAAAATTTGCCTTATAATGAATTGCATTATTTTAATTTCTCGTAACTCGCAGCCAACAACTCATAACTATCTAGATATTGAGTTGCGAGTTATGAGTTGCAAGTTGCGAGATTATGACTAACTCCATTAAAATAAAAGGCGCGCGCGTCCATAATTTAAAAAATATTGACCTGGAAATTCCGCGCGACAAACTAGTGGTATTTACTGGCTTATCCGGTTCAGGGAAATCCAGTTTGGCTTTTGATACGCTTTACGCCGAAGGCCAGCGCCGTTATGTTGAATCGCTTTCTTCTTACGCCCGCCAGTTTATCGGCCTGATGGATAAGCCGGATGTTGACTTAATAGAAGGCCTGTCGCCCGCCATTTCCATTGATCAAAAATCCGCCTCCCACAATCCCCGTTCCACTGTCGGCACTATTACGGAAATTTATGATTATTTGCGCTTGCTTTTTGCCCGCATTGGCGTGCCGCATTGTCCCAACTGCGGCAAGAAAGTCAGGCAATATTCGCTTGATGAAATTGTCAATCAAGTGCTAACAACTTACTTGAATCAAGAAGTTATTATTTTAGCGCCGATTATCAAGGATAAAAAAGGCGAGCATAAAAATATTTTGGAAGGAGTGGCCAAGGCTGGCTACTCGCGCCTTAAATTTGATAATAATATTTATACTCTGGAAGAAGTTAGCGACCTGGCGGTGGACAAACAAAAAAAGCATAATGTCTCTATTGTAATTGACCGCCTGCTGATTAATAAAAGCAAAGACGACTTGGCTCGCTTAAGTGAAGGGCTGGAAAAAGCGCTGGATTTAGCCAACGGCTTGGTAACAGTTGCGCCCTCACCCCCAACCCCTCTCCCGTTCGTTCCTCACGGGAGAGGGGAAAAAACTCTCCCTTCTCCTGCGACGCCAGAAGCGGGAGAAGGGCCGGGGATGAGGGGAAAAAAAGAAACCACCTATTCCCAGCTTTTTGCCTGTCCGGATTGCGGCATTAGCTTGCCGGAATTGGAGCCGCGCAATTTTTCATTTAATTCCCCTCATGGCGCTTGCAACGACTGCGCTGGCTTAGGCACTAAATTAGAAGTAGACCCCAAATTAATTATCAATAATAATTTAACTATTGCCCAAGGAGCAATTAAGCCCTGGGCGCATAATACTGCCGCTGGCCAAACCTGGCTGATGCGCATTTTAGGCACGGTGGCTTTAGCCAATGACTTTGATTTAAATACGCCGATTAAAGACTTAACTAAAAAACAATTAGACATTGTCCTCTATGGCTCGGCTGATAAAAATTATAATGTTGATTATCAAAGCGACCGCTTCTCCGGCGAATTAACCACGGAGTTTAAAGGCGTTATTCCCAACTTGGAACGCCGCTACCAGCAAACCGAGTCTGATTATATTAGAAAAGAAATTGAGCAATACATGAGAGTCTTAATCTGCCCGACTTGCCTTGGCAAACGTTTAAAACCAGAAATGCTGGCAGTAAAAATAGCTGATTTATCAATTTATGACATTACTAGCAAGACCATTGACCAGACAAAAAAGTTTTTTATTGATTTGCAAAATTCTAAATTAATAACCGCGCGCGACAAAAAAATTTCAACGCCAATTTTAAAAGAAATTTTAGCCCGCTTGGATTTTTTAACCAATGTCGGCTTGGATTATTTGACCTTAGACCGTTCGGCCAATACCTTGGCCGGCGGTGAAGCCCAGCGCATTAGATTGGCTACACAAATTGGCGCAGGCTTAATGGGCGTGCTCTATATTTTGGATGAACCGTCGATTGGCCTGCATCAACGGGATAATAATAAATTACTTAGGACTTTGAAAAAACTACGCGATTTAGGCAATACCGTTATTGTGGTAGAGCATGATAAATCAACTATGCTGGCGGCTGACTGGCTGGTGGATATTGGCCCAGGCGCGGGCGAACATGGCGGCAAAATTATTGCTACCGGCACGCCAGCGCAAATAAAAAAATCGCTAGAATCCCTGACTGGCCAATATCTAAGCGGTAAAAAATCCATTCCTCTGCCAACCAAGTACCGCACGGGCAACGGCAAAAAATTAACTATTATCAAAGCCAGTGAACATAATTTAAAAAATATTAATGTGGAGTTTCCCTTGGGCCTATTTATCGCCATCACTGGCGTTTCCGGCTCTGGCAAATCAACTTTAATGACCGATATTTTAGCTAATGCCTTAAACCAAAAATTCTACCGCGCTAAGCTGGCGCCAGGCAAACATGAGGCAATTATTGGTTGGGAACATATTGATAAAGTAATTAACATTGACCAATCGCCGATTGGCCGCACCCCCCGCTCCAACCCGGCCACCTATACTGGCGCTTTTACGCCGATTAGGGAATTATTTGCCAGTCTGCCGGAAGCCAAAATCAAAGGCTACAAAGCCGGCCGTTTTTCCTTTAATGTGGTTGGCGGCCGCTGCGAGGCCTGTTCCGGCGACGGTATGGTTAAAATAGAAATGCAATTTTTGCCTAATGTCTATGTAGAATGCGCTGTCTGCCATGGCCAACGGTATAATAAAGAGGCTCTAGAAATTTATTACAAAGACCACCGCCAAGACGGGGCAGGCAAAAATATTGCCGCTGTCTTAAATATGACAGTTGAGGAAGCTCTATATTTTTTCAAAAATATTCCGGCTATCAGGCAAAAATTAGCCACTCTTCAGGAAGTTGGCTTGGGCTATATTAAACTGGGCCAGTCAGCCACTACGCTGTCCGGCGGCGAAGCGCAAAGGGTAAAATTAGCCACTGAACTGTCACGCCGCGCCACTGGCAAAACTTTATATATCTTAGATGAGCCAACCACTGGTTTGCATTTTGACGATATTAAAAGACTGCTCCAAGTCTTAAACCAATTAGTTGACAAAGGCAATACTATTTTAATTATTGAACATAACTTGGATGTCATAAAGTCGGTTGACTGGATAATAGACCTTGGCCCTGAAGGCGGCGACCAAGGCGGCGCAATCGTGGCAGTGGGTACTCCGCGCCAAGTCGCCAAAAACAAAAAAAGCTATACCGGACAATATTTAAAAAAAGTATTATAACTATATTCTTACTGTTTTTTATTATAATAAAAATGTATAGTCAAAAATATTAATTTCTAATTTCTAATTCCTAATTTCTAATTAAACCAAAATTTCTAATGTTATAAAAATAAAGCTTTAATTAATTGGACATTTGGCATTTTAAAATTTTATTGGAAATTGGATATTGGATATTAGAAATTAAATCTATTTTAAATAACAAACATAAATAATAAAAGAACTAACGCCGGATTCCGCCTTAGTTCTTTTTATAAAAAAATAACCTCTCGCGTTGCTTGCTTGTTGCTATTGCATGCTTAGCGCGAGAGGGGTTTTCCGAACCAATGTCCGGTTTTCACAGACCAGTGGGTACATATTTTTGCCGCACTGGTCTGTTGATTTTAGTAAGGGTAGCGGAGTCTGCTTTAAGCAGCCATTATAAAGACCGCGATGAAACGACTCAACGCACCCTCACGAAAGTGCAGTGGAGACGGGTTTAAGCAAAGAAGATCTCCAGGAGGGGTAAGCTTCACCTCTCGGCCCATCGCCCGTCTCCGGAAAAGTCCAAAAAAGACGGGTTTGGCAAGAGTTTTGCCAAGTAAGGAGGACTCAAACCTTGGCTAGGAGAGGTAAGCTCTTTGCCTCTCTGCCCGTTGCCCGTCTCTATAAATGAAGAAGCAAACTTCATAATAACACTTTAAAAAAATTTGTCAAGCCCATGTACAATTAAAACCAATTAAACCAGCCAAATATTATAAAAATTTTACTTAATATTAAATAAAAAACGCTTTCTATTATTCATAATTCATTATTCATAATTCACAATTTCTCCCCAAACACCTGCGCGGTAAAAACACTTATTGCTGTATTTTTATCCTTATAGCAATCCGGCGCTAATCCGGCTTTTTGCGAACATAATTGGCTTAAGAATTCCTCTTTGCTCCAGCTGGTTTCACTAGCAACCTGCGGCAAAAAAACTCCGCTCCGCCAGCCATTTTTTACTATCACCCCGTGCTTGCCTAACTCAATCTCCTGCCAATCATCAATCAACTCCGGCGCTGACAAAACACTAATCTCATAATCAATCTGGTCCAGCTCATCTTGGCTAATCGGGCTAAAACGCGCATCTTCGGTTGCCGCGGCAATCGCCATAGCGCGCACCACTTGCCAGAGCGGCTTATCAGTTGAAATAATTTGCCCAATACAGCCGCGCAACTGGCCAGCTTTTTTCAGTGTCACAAACGCCCCCTCTTGCCATCCTAATCTTTCGTCATTAATCTTAAATTCTGGCACCTTGCCTTGCTTGACATAGCTCTCAACAGTTTCCCTGGCAATATCTAATAATTTATTTTTCTGTTCTTGATTTAATATTTTTTTATCTTCTTTATTATTAATTCGTAATTCGTAATTCGTAATTCTAAATTCCATTGTGCCATACCCTACCACGCTTTTTTTATCACCAATAACCGTATCGCCGCTATTAGCATATCGTAGAATATCTGCCTGCCACCCTTTTATCTTGGCTAATGCCATGACTGTTTTTACGCCGTCAATTCCGCAAAGCAAAGTCTGTTCATTGGTAATATTCTGCGCTTCAATTTGATTAATATATTCCTCTAATTCGGCTATATCGCCAGCTTTAATTTTATCTAAAGTTCCCTGGTCAATCCGCCGAGCATCATTATAAGTCGGATAATGCGACATATCAGTAGAAATAATTATTATATCATCTTCAGCTAAATTGTCGGCCAAAGCTTGAGCCAGCTTGCGGTAATCGCCGTCCTGATTGCCAAAATAAATCGGTAAAATTTTAAATTCGCCGCTCAAAACTGTTTGCAAGAATGGTAGCTGCACTTCTAAAGTCTGGTCTTTACCAAATACCTGGCTATTATATTTGATTGAACCATCAGCCGCTATTAATTTATCGGCTAGCTTTTTATCAACGCCAACTGTTCCTAGGGGGGTCTGCCAAGCGTCTACTTTGTCTAAAGCAATGCCGGAAAAATACGAAGCATGAGAATTGCATATTATTACTGCTGTGCCGACTTTTTGACCGCTTAATTGCCTGTAGCCATCGCCAGCTACTTGGCCGCTAAATTCATAGCTGGCATGCGGCACTATCAGCGCCTTAACTTTTAAAATACCTCCCTTTACTTGCTCCCCACCCTCTGGGGTAGGTGAAATTTCCGGAACAGCCGCTAAATATTGCTTAATTTTTCTTGTTAATTCGCCTGCCTCCAATGGATAAAATTGTCCGGCAAAAGATGGCTGGCGGATATTTTTATAAACAGGCATATTATTAGAATTATTTTTATTAGCACAAGCAGTAAGAGATAACGCCAATATTAATATAATAACTTTTTTCATAACCCCAATTTTTAATTATCAATTTTCAATTTCCAATGATCAATAAAGTTATAAGGCAACCTCTTTTATTTTACTCATACGATTTATTTTAATTTTAACTTAATTATATTAGCTCTAATAATTTCAACTCTAACTCTCCCGTCTCCGTATCTAAGACCGCAAAACTCGCTTTATAAAACACCCCGCCTAAAGTTCCGGGATTAATAATTTTAACACTATTTTCTTGTTTAAGCCAGGGCTGATGCGTGTGGCCATAAAATATATAATCACATTGTCCTTGCCTGATAATCTCTTTGATTAAATCAGGCTGATGGCAAACGCCAATTTTTTTATTATCAAGCGTAAAAATATTGGCTAAGCCCAAATAATTTATATTGCTATATTGTTGGACTTCAATTTCCTGATAAATTTCTAAATTACCTCTAACTAAATAAATTGTCCCCTTAAAATTTTTAGCTAAATAATCTAATGTTTCGCTGTTGACAATATCGCCGCAGCAGATAACTGCCGCCACCGCATTTGCCTTAGACCAAGCTAGACATTTTTCTAAATTAACTAAATTGTCATGGATATCAGAAATAATAGCAACCTTCATATTTTACTTAAATAACACTGCCCACAATTCATAAATCAAGCCCAAAATAAACAGCAGCGACAAGCCATAAGCGATCGGCAAATTAATTTTATTTTTAATCACTGACTTTTTATTACCTTGTTTTTTGATTTTAAAAACTAACCAAATTAAAACTATACCGAAAATTCCTCCGGCCAAAGCACCAGTAATACTGACAGTTTTGGTCAAATTGCGCCAGCCGGCCAGATACAAAAAATAAGGTACCAAGCAGGACAGGGCCCAAGCTAGCGCTTTATTAATTTTAAAATCCCACCAGAATGCTTCTCGTAATGACTGGCTAATTGTTAAAAATGAAGTAATAATCGCTAATAGTCCAAAAATCAAAGCCAGCGTAATAATTCCATCTTGAAATATCAGCCCCAGGCCGGATAAAGTGTCTGGCGTAACTCCATTACCCATCATACCGAGGATAACAACTACAAAAAAAGATGTCGCCAGCAGCGGCACAAACGTCCCCCAGAAAATGGCGCTTCTTATTTTTTCTTTATTTCTGGCTAATAGCCGGCAGACTTCGGGAATAGCAGCCATACCGCCAATGGCGAAAAAAACTGGACCATAAGGCAAAAAGGCATTTCTTAAATTTAACATACTATAATTTGCCAAATTATAATAATCCCAGCCATGCCAAGCAATTAAGCCAATTACAGTCAGCAAAAAGAGGGACATAATAAATTCAGCCCCGGCAATTAAGCGCAAACCAAAAAAGACAATTAGCGATTCAATAATAAACAACATCGTAGAATAAAGAAAAATACTGCCCCCGAAAAACGGGCCGAGCAATTGATGTAAAAATAGCCCGCCCACTATAATATAAACTATTATGATGCCATAGTCGCTCAACATTGATATAGCCAAGGCCAGATACTTATTGCGCTTATTTGAATACTCGGCCACATAACCAGGCAATCTGTGATAACCGTTAGTTGATAAAACAACTTCAGCAAAAAGCAAATGCAAATAATGTTGTATTACTCCCAAAATAATCATATAAACCGGCAAAAAAATTATACCTGATTGATTAATGACATACGGCAAAGCAAATATACCCACGCCAATAACAGTGCCAGCCAAAGTTGCAATGGCTAATAAATAATTTTTCATAGTCTAATTTTATGTTAATTCTGACAATTTTATGGAGAAATTCCCTATAATTATTATAGCTTAATTGTCGCTAAAGACCAAGAAAAAAAATAGAGACGACCTCGCAACTCTGTGGGATCGTCTCTATTTTTTACGCGAATATTTACCGAATTTATTTCCGGATATTTATTTCGTAATTTATCTGCTCAATTTTTCTTAAATTAGTTTTGGCCTGATCATATTTGGTCCGCAAATATCCGGTCATATCAAATTCTACTAACCCGGCCATGATTTCGCTAATAGTTTCTCTGATCTTGGCCACTTCGCTGATTTTACCCGCGGCCGCCTGGTTAATCGCCCGCCTAACTAGCTCTCCGGTTAAATCGCAAATTCCTCCCAGATAACTGTCAACACTTAATTTAACTTTTTTAATTTTATCAACTTTCTGACCGCAAGTTACTAAATAAAACATTTTGGCTTCAACATATTCTTCCACGCCGGCTTTATAAGCGCCTTCCTCGGCCAAACGGCTGGCGCCAAACTTACTCTCTAAATTAGCCAGAACTTTGGCAATCTCTACTAGAGATTCTTCGGCTTTTTTAATGTCTCCGCGATGCAGGGAAAAAATTACTCGTTTTGAATCATGCAACACAACATTAGACAAACCAATAATCTGCCGCCGCTCTGTTTCGTGGCTATCATATTCTTGTTTTAATTTTTTAATAAATTGTTTGTTAATCATAAAATACGAATTTAAACGAATTATAGCGAATTGCACGAATAACAATATTTAATTCGTTATTCAGCTACCCTAAACACTTCCTCGGCGCTGGTTATGCCGTCTAATGCTTTAAGCAAACCATCTTGAACCATAGTTATCATGCCGTTTTTGCTGCCATTAGCCCGCATATCATATTCACTTACCTTGCCGCCTAAAATTATTTTTTCCAATTCAGCATTCATTGTCAGCACCTCGTAAATACCAATTCTGCCCTTGTAACCAATGCCTTGGCAAGTTTGACAACCACTACTTTGATAAAACTTCATCTTGTTTAAATTGATTTTGTTCTTTTCTTCTTCAGGCAATTTTTCCAACAATTCTCTAATCTTTACTAGTGTGTCATCATCTGGGGCTATCTCTTTTTTGCACTTCTCGCACAGCCGCCTGACCAAGCGCTGGCCGATCATGGCATTAAGCGCCGGCGCCAGCAAAAAAGGCTTAGCGCCAATTGATAAAAACCGAGGCACAGTACCGGCGGCGTCATTAGTATGAATCGTTGACAAGACTAAATGGCCGGTCAAAGCCGCCTGAATTGCCATTTCCGCTGTTTCTAAATCGCGAATTTCTCCTACCATAATGATATCCGGGTCTTGGCGGACAATCGAGCGCAAACCCTGGGCAAAGGTATATTTTTCAGTGGTTTGCGACTGATTAACGCCCTTGAGCTGATATTCAATCGGATCTTCAATGGTAATAATTTTAATTTCTGGCTGATTTAATTTTTTTAAAATGGCATAAAGCGTGGTGGTTTTGCCTGAACCAGTTGGGCCAGTAGTAATGATCATGCCGTTGGGGCGTTCAATTTCCCGCTTAAGCTGCTGGAAAGCCCGGCCGCGAATACCTAAATCGTCAAATTCCAAGCCAACAGCGCTGGAACGTAATAATCTCATCACTACACTTTCACCAAAGTTAGTTGGCAAAAAAGAGACCCTGATGTCAATCCGGTCATTGGTTAAATAAATTGACAGCCGGCCATCTTGCGGTTTATCAATAATATTTATTTTAACGCCAGCTAAAAGTTTCATTCGGGAAATAATTTTCTGCCAGACTGATTTATCCAAACTAGCCACATCGTGCAAAACACCGTCTATCCTAAACCTAACTTTGATTTCTTTTTCCTCGGCCTCAATATGAATATCAGAAGAGTTAGTCTTAACTGCAGCAGCCATCATCATCGTCACTATTTCGGTAACCGGAATTTGACCGATTTGCTCCTGTAAATCCTTAAAACTGGCAAAGCTCTCACTATACTTATTCAGATCAGCCTCGGTTATTTTTACTCCTTTTTCCATTAACCGCGATCTGGGAATAGATTTATAAATATTCAAAGCATAATTCAGGCTATACTCGGAAGTAAGATAAACTTCCTCTTGGCAAAAATATTTAGCCGCCAACTCTTTGGCTAAAGACAAAACTTGAGGGTTATCTGGTCGGGTAGCAGCTAAGCGCAATTGCTTGCCGTCATAATAAAAACATACTACTGACAAACCACGAGCCTCTTCTTCGGTGATGAGCGCTAAAGCTTCTGGACTAATAGGAAAACCAACTAAATTAATATAAGGAATCCCCGCGTTATCAGCTTTTTTCTTGGTCGCGCGTTCAATTTCTTTAATTTTTACCTCTTGCTGCTTGTCTTTAAACTTGGCTTGGACAGTTTCTTTGCCTGCCGCTCCATTGCTGTCATCGCTGAACAAGTCTTCAATTGATTGATGATTGGACATAGCTAATTAACATTGTTAATTATATCAACATTATATAATTTTATATCAAGAGTTGTTTATATTATAACACAAAATACTGATAATAAAAAAGGGGGATTCTCTTGCGAAAAACCTCCACTTTAAAATTTGTTTTATCTAATTATTCTTCAAGAAACGCTTTATAACCCAGATAAGCGCAGTAAATATCTGCTTTAGAAGCAATCTCCAGAGGAGCATGCATATTAAACAAGGCAACTCCTAAATCAACAACATCAATATTGCGGTTAGCTAAATACTTGGCGATTGTTCCGCCACCGCCTTGGTCAACCTTGCCCATACCGCCGGAAATTTGATAAACGATATTTTTCTTTTTCTTAAAAATTGATTTTAACTGATAAATTAAAGAGGCTGAAGCTTCGGAAGTAAAATACTTGCCGCCGCCACCAGTATATTTTTCAATAGCTAAGCCAAAGCCCAAACGGCAAGCATTCCTTAAATCATAAACATCCTTATAATCAGGGTCAACTCCGCTTGTAACATCGGCTGAAATCGCTTGACTTAAAGAATAGAGGCTATATACTTCATTCAAATCGCCTTTACTGCCGCCTAATTTTAAAATATCAGAGATAAATTTTTCAATAAAAACAGATTGTGCGCCAGTATTTCCGTCAGAACCGGTTTCTTCACGATCTACCCAAACGCAAATTTGCGTTTGACTACCTATTTTGGAATCGATAAAACCTTTTAACGCCGCGTAAGAACACGCTCTGTCATCTTGGCCATAAGCTGAAATTAAACTTTTATCAAAACCTAAATCTCGCGCTTTTTCACTGGGCACAGCATATATTTCAGCGCTGGTTAAATCTTCTTCTTTTATGCCATATTCATTGAATAAATGCTGCAAAACTGCTAATTTTACTTTTTCTTTTACTTTGCCAGCGTTTACCGGTAAAGAGCCTAAAATTAAATTTAATTCTTCACCCTTAACTTCGCGGCCCTTAATTTTTGCACCAGTCTCCATGCCTCCCGGCCTATCCAGATGAGGCAAAAGGTCAGTAATCATAAAAATTGGATCACTGTCTTTTTCACCAATATTTATCTCAATCCTCTTGCCATTTTCCAAATAGACAATTCCATGCAAAGCCAAGGCAATGGTCGGCCATTGGTATTTTTTAATGCCGCCATAATAATGGGTTTTGGCAAAGGCCAGGCTTTCCTCTTCATAAATCGGCAAAATCTTAAAATCAAGGCGAGGCGAATCAATATGAGACATAATTATCTTAAAGCCTTGGCTAAAATTTTTCTGACTAATTTTAGCTAATAATAAAGATTTTTCTCGATTAGCCGCATATACCTTATCGCCCGGCTTAAGTGTTTTAACTTTACTAATACTTTTAAAGCCATTCTTCTCAGCTAATTTAATACCAGCCGCTACTGCTTCCCATTCAGTTTTAGACTGATTAAGAAAAATCTTATAATCTTCGGCAAAGGCAAAGGCCTCCTTTTTAATTTTGTCATCCCACACTTCCCAACAGCTTTTTTTGCTGATGGTCAGTTTCTTTTCCAATTGTTGATAATTAACTTTTTTAACCATATTATTTAGTTTAATTATTTTATTTTGTTATTTGGATTTTCTGGATCCAACGGCCAATTTCCCGGATTATTATAAATATATTGTCTAATTCTATTTAAAGATTGTTCGTTGCGGATTATATGGTCATAATAATTGCGCTGCCAAACGGACGTACCTGTCCGATTTAAATTATGATTAATCTGTTTTGCAGAATTCATTTTAAAAAATCCAATAATTTTTGGAATCAACATCTTGCGACGCGCTAATCCTGACTGTAGGGGCAATTCATGAATTGCCCCTACAAAACGTGAATCATCTCCATGAATTGCCCCTATAATATTAATAACATCATTAATTATTACAATGCCATGCAAATGATTTGGCATTATTATAAATTCATCTAATTCTATGTTCAAATAATTTCCGGGGATATTCAACCACTCCGCCTCAATAATTTTTCCTAAATCATTCAATATCATTTCCTCCCCTTTAATCTTGCCAAACAAATTTTTTCCTATCCTTAACGCAAATCGTTACAAAATATATTCCCGCTTTACTATAATCATAATTTTTTAAACGGGTGGAGTGGCGACCCTTAATCCCTCTTTGCATAAAAATAATTTTACATTTTTAACCCGCGCAAGGCCGCAACTCTTTCGCTAACCGGCGGATGCGTCATAAATGCCTTGGCCCAAAAACTAGTTTTCTTTTTGCTGTCTTCCTTGAAAGGCGAAGTAATATATAAGTGCGCCGTGGCGCGATTAGCCACTTCCAATGGCTCTTGGTCAGCTGATATTTTTTCCAATGCCTTAGCCAATCCTTCTGGATAACGGGTTAACAGCGCGCCGTCCGCGTCAGCTAAAAATTCTCTTTTTCGGGAAATGGCAAACTGCATTAAATAAGCAAAAATCGGGGCTAAAATAGAAAGGACAATCGCGACTATGGTTATAATTAAAGTTATCCGGCCATCTCTTTCGCTATTATTTTTCCTGGAACCAAAAATTGACCAGCGCCTAAACCAATCAGCCAAGAGCACAATCACGCCAACCATAACAGTAACTAAGGTAGCTAATAATATATCACGATTGCCAATATGCGATAATTCATGGGCAATTACCCCCTCTAATTCACTGCGATCTAATTTTTGCAATAGACCGACGGTCACCGCTACTACCGCATGCTCGGGATCGCGTCCAGTGGCAAAAGCATTAAGCGCTGTATCATTAATAACATAAATTTTCGGCAATGGCAAACCAGCAGTAATACAAAGATTTTCAACAACATGGTAAAACTCTTTATTGGTGTCATGCTTAACTAATTTGGCATCACTCATGGCTAAAACTATTTTGTCGCTCCACCAATAGCTGATAAAACTGAAAATAATGCTAATAAAAACCGCTACATACAAAATAGCACTATCATCCATAACATAGCTAAAAACATAACCAACTAAAATAATCAAAATAAAAAAACCGGACAAAAGCAGCCAGCTCTTGCGCTTGTTTGAGTCTATGTGGGTGTATAGCGTAGCCATAAAATCTCGTAACTTGTAACTCATAGCTCATAACTCAAATGCCAAATCTAAAGAGTTGCCGGTTACGGGTTACGAGCTGTGAGTTATGAGATTAAAACTTCACCTGCACCGGCTCTTTCTCGCTAGCATCATCCAAACCAAAAAAATCACGCTCTTTAAAGCCCAGCATATTGCCGATTATATTGGTGGGAAAAACCTGCAGTTTGGTGTTAAAGTCGCGCACATTGCCATTGTAGAAACGGCGCGCGGCCTGAATTTTATTTTCCGTATCAGATAGTTCCCTTTGCAATTCCAAAAAATTTTCATTGGCTTTTAAGTTGGGATAATTTTCGGCCAAGGCAAAAATTGATTTTAAAGTCTCGCTTAAAGCATTTTCTGCTTTAGCTTTTTCGCCAGCACTGCCGGCTAACATTGCCTGATTCCTTGCCTTAATAACATTTTCCAAAGTGCTTTTTTCATGAGCCGCATAACCCTTGACTGTTTCAATTAAATTGGGAATTAAATCATGGCGGCGCTTTAGCTGAACGTCAATATCGCTCCAGGCCTCATTAACGCGCACTTTTAAACGAATTAAAGAATTGTAAAGAGCGATTATCGCCAAAATAACCACCGCCATAACGCCCAAAATAATCCACAGTGTTGTAGTCATAAATTTAAATCTCATAACTCATAACGCCTACTAACAGCTAACAGCTGTTAGCTGTTAAATAGTAATACGCTAAGAGAATTTATTTATCAAATAATTATTATTTCTTTTTTTAATATCTTTCTCTATTAATTTTATTTTTATCTTTACTCTTTTCCCTCTGGCTTTAGTTGCATAATATCCTGTCAGTAACGCCGCTATGTTTACTATTTCCTCTTGATTTTTTTCTGCTCCCATTTTTAATTCACTCATTTTTAATTCCTTTGGCACATCTATTTCTCGCATTTCATTCGTAATTCGTAATTCGTAATTCTTAATTCTAACTATAGTTATTGGTCCCATTTCATCCTTAAGCTCCAAAATAATATCGCCTGTTTGCGCTATTTTTTCCAGCTGTTCATTCTCTTTTTCATTCCTGCCAACTACCAACAAGACTTTACCCCCCTCTCCTGCGACACCAGGAGCGGGAGAGGGGCTGGGGGTGAGGGACAGCCAAAAAATACGTCCATATTTTAATAAGCTTACATCATTAATAGTACACTCCGGCCACCAGCCCAGCATCTTCATTAAACGTTGGCTAAATTCTTGGTCAGTTAAAAGACAGCCGCCAGCAGGGCTACTATACTCTTTAATTTTATATTTTTCAACTAATTCCAGCTGGCGCTGCCGCGATCGGCCTTTTATGTCTAACAATCTATGACGATTTATTAAACCGCTCTTTTCTGCTTGAGTTAGTGGCAGCAGTTTAGCCGATAATGGCCGTAAAATTTCTACGCCGGCTAATTTGGCTACTTGCGCTAAAGCTTCTCTGTTTTGCGAAAACGGCCGCTGGCCCAAAACCTCTCCAGTGGCAATCAAATCATAAACCTCACCCACCTTTCTGCTAGCCAGCGGATTGGTTCCCCTCTCCTGTCTAGGAGAGGGGTTAGGGGTGAGGTATTCTCCGGCTTTTTTAATCATCAAGGCATGGCAATCAAGGCAAGGGTTTAAATTTTTGCCATAACCGCTAGGAGGATTTTTTACCAGCTTTAAAATGCCCTGACTGATATCAATAACCTTTAGCTTCCAGCCGAAATTGGCAGCGATTTTCTCGGCTCTAGTACAGCTAAAAAAAATGCTGTTAAAGCATAGCGGCTGAATATCAACTCCCTGTTCCTCTAAAACTTTAGCTGCCAACATTGAGTCCAGCCCGCCGGAAAATAATACTAGCGCTTTAACCTGCGACATTTTTGTGGGTTAATAACAGAACTTACGCGCTTAAAAAATATTTGTGGCAGTTGGCTAAAATTAGTTATTTTTGAAGTGAGGACTGTTTGACCCGAAAAAATAACTAATTTTAGCCAACTGTTAATCAACCGTGTAAATCCTGTTAATAATTATTTTTTGGCAATCCTCAATATAATCAATTCACTGTTAATTTTTACTTCTCTGCTCGCTTCAATGCCACCAATATCCTGTTTAATCTCGCTCGCTAAAGTATCTTTTTTAATCTCTTCTGCCAGCTTGGCAAGGGCTTGCTTAATCATTTTGCCCTCGCTCTGCCAAAATAAAATTATTCTGTCTTGGATTGTTAAGCCTGCTTCTTTGCGCATCATATTAATTAGACGCACAATTTCCCTTTTAACTCCCTCTAATTTTAATTCTTCAGTTAACTCCGTATCTAACTCAACTTTAATTTCTCCTTTACCTTTTTTACATTTTACTATTTTCACATTCAACTCGTCTTTAATTAAATTTATATATTCATCATTTAATTCTAACTTCTTACTTCTTACTTCTAACTTCCGCAAGGCTTGTCTTACCTTAATCCCCGCTTTATTTCTTTCTGCTAATCCCAACTCCACAATTTTCCTCACCAGCTCCATCTCTTTAATAATTCTTGATTCGTAATTCTTAATTCTTAATTCAATTTTCGGCCAGCTCTCTAAATGCACTGATTTATTTTCGTCTTGAAAATTAAAGCCGCTAACTTTCTGCCATATTTGCTCGGCCAAAAAAGGCAAAAATGGCGCCATTACTTTGGCTAAATTTAATAAAACATACCCAGTGGTTGCCAAAGCTACCTGTTTATCAATTACTTTATTGTTCCCCTCTCTCGTGACACCAGGAGCGGGAGAGGGGTTAGGGGTGAGGGCTTTAAACCGGTCGCGGGAACGACGCAAATACCAAGTTGATAAATCATTAATAAAATCGCCAATCGGCCGGACTGCTTTAGGTAAATTATATTTATCCATGCTTTCTGTTATTTCGCCAATTAACTGATTCAATCTAGCTAAAATCCACTTATCTAAAACATTTTTGCCCCGCATTTGCGGGGTTAAGGGGATTTTATTTCCCTCTCCTGCGACATTAGGAGCGGGAGAGGGGTTAGGGGTGAGGGTATTAGAGAATAATTCATAAAATTTATAGACATTCCAAAGTATCATGTTAATCTTACGAAAACTTTCTTTTACGCCGTCTTCGGAAAAATTCAAATTCTCCGCTGCCATAACCGGAGAAGAAATTAAATAATAGCGCATCGCATCAGCTCCGTATTTATTAAAAATTTCCTCTGGGTCCGGATAATTATTTAATCTCTTGGACATTTTTTTACCGTCTTCAGCTAAAACAATCCCATTAACAATTACATTTTTAAACGCCGCCTTATCCTTGATCGCCGTCGCGATAATATGCAGATAATAAAACCAGGCGCGAGTTTGGTCAACTCCTTCGGCAATGAATTCGGCCGGAAAATTGGCTTCAAATTTTTCTTTATTAGCAAATGGATAATGCATCTGGGCATACGGCATTGAACCGGAATCAAACCAAGCATCTAAAACATCAGGTACCCGCTTCATAACACCTGAACAATTGGCACATTTTAAAGTTATTTTATCAACAATATGCTTATGCAAATCAGTAATTTTTTCGCCGCTAGCTTGTTCCAGTTCGGCCACAGAACCAAATACTTTTATTTCGCCGCACTCACATTTCCAAATTGGCATGACCGATGCCCAAAATCTCTGCCGGCTGATTGACCAGTCGCGCGCGCCAGCCAGCCAGTTGCCGAAACGGCCTTCTTTAATATGCGCCGGCGACCAATTAATTCTTGACGCCAGCTCCAAGGCTCTATCTTTAACTTTTGTCACAGCCACAAACCATGAGGTGGTGGCGTAATTTATTAATGGAGTTTCGCATCTCCAGCAATGCGGATAGCTATGCTCGTATTTTTCCTTGGCAAACAATAAATTTTTATTGGCCAAATATTTAATAATTTCTACATCAGTTTTTTGCGTATCTTCGGCTGGCTTGACATTCATACCAACAAAATCTTTTACTTCCGCCTTAATTGTTCCATCCATATTAATGTGTTGAATAAAAGGTAAATTATATTCTTTACCCAGATTCATGTCATCTTCGCCGAACGCCGGCGCGATATGCACTACGCCCGTGCCTTCTTCAATGGTTACAAAATCAGCCGCGTAAATTTTCCAGCCATTTTCTTTATTTTCCAATTTTTTATCTTTAGAATAATAATCAAACAATGGCTGATAATTTAACCCAACCAAATCTTTACCTTCAACTTCTCCGACAATTTTATATTCTTTGCCCTTTAATATCTCCTTAACTCTTTCTCTGGCAACAAGATATTTTTCTTTATTTCCCTTGATACTTAATGCTTGATACTTAATACTTTTATTCACCGCCAACGCCACATTGCCAATCAATGTCCACGGCGTAGTTGTCCACGCCAGTATATAAACATTTTCATTATTTGTTAAATTCGTTTTTAATTCGCTATAATTCGTTATTTTAAATTTCACGGTCACTGATAAATCTTTAACCATTTTATAACCTTCAGCAATTTCTTGCTGGGATAAAGTTGTCTCGCATCTGGGGCAAATATACATGGAACGATAGCCTTCATAAATCAACCTCTTGTCCCAAAGCTGCTTAAAAACCCACCAAACTGATTCCATAAAATCCAAATCCATGGTTTTATAAGCATTTTTCAGATCAGCCCAGCGGCCCAAGCGCCTAATTATTTTTTGCCACTCTTTAACATAGCCTAAAACTTTGGAACAACAAATTTCATTGAATTTTTCCACGCCTAAATTTTCTATCTCTTTTTTATTTTTAATACCTATCTCTTTTTCAGTAATATTTTCAATGGGCAAGCCATGGCAGTCCCAACCCCATTTTCTTTCCACGCGATAGCCTTTCATGGTCCAATATCTGGGAACAACATCCTTCATAGTGCTAGCAACGATATGCCCGTAGTGCGGCGTACCTGTGGCAAACGGCGGCCCATCATAAAAAACATAGTCCGTATTTTTCCCCTTCTTACCAAGGAGGGGATTAAGGGGAGGTTTTTTTACAGATTTTTCAAAAATTTTATTCTTTTCCCAAAAATTTAAAACCTCCTCTTCCAAAGCTGGAAAAGGATTATTGGATTGTTTTAACTTTTGTTTCTTATCAGCCATAACACAAAAAATTCACGAATTTACCTTATTTAAAGTTTCTCTATTTTTTATTTAAAGTAAGCCGCAGAAAATACTTATTTTTGAAGCGAGGACTGTTTGACCCCGCATTTAATGCGGGGGAGTTCCGCAGCGAGAAAATAAGTGTTTTCTGCGGCTTACGGAATAAAACCCTAAATGAGTTTATTATTAATTTATTTTAGCCTAAATTTAGCTAATTGTCAAAAAAAATTGCCCTCTTGCCAACTTAAAATAATTTGCTATAATAAAATCAACAATAAAAGCTACTCTCCTCGTTCGCGTACACGGGCAGGTGGTGATGCTAATAATAGTATCGCCAAACAATTATGAGCAGCTTTTATTGCCGCTGTTCTATCTCAAACTCAAGGAGGATAAAACAATGACCAGCTCCATCTCGTTTTCGCCCAGGCACATTCATGTACCTGGGCTTCTTTTTTATTTAAGAATTTTCTGCTATAATTATATTTTAGTTTATTATAAAGATAGACTATAAAAACAGTGATTAAATTATAAGATTAGTAATTTCAAATCTCAAAGCAGTGGGTTAAAGAAAGATTTTGAATTTCATTTATCTTGGACCAAGGCCTGCCATAGAGTTTTGAAGCCAGGAGGGACAATTTGGATCAGCGGAACTTATCATTCTATCTATCAATGCGGCTTTGCTCTACAAGTAAATAAATTTCATATTTTAAATGATATAGCTTGGTTTAAACCCAATGCTTCGCCGAATCTAAGTTGCCGATTTTTTACAGCCAGCCACGAAACATTAATTTGGGCCAGAAAAGATAAAAAAGGTAAGCACAAATTTAATTATAACTTAATGAGGAGTGGTAATTGGCCTGAAGATTTTTTAAAAAAACCCAATTTGCAAATGAGAAGTGTCTGGGCAATCCATCCACCCAAAAAAGAAGAAAAAAAATCGGAAAACATCCCACACAAAAACCAATTGACTTATTGGTTAGAATTATTTTAGCTAGTACTAACAAAGGAGATTTAGTAGTAGATCCATTCACTGGTTCTTCTACAACTGGTTTAGCCGCTTTTTTAAACAACCGCAAATTTATTGGTATGGATATTGAAAAAAAATATTTAGATTTATCTATAAAAAGATTTAAAGATTTAAAAAGATGAATCAACAAAAATCTATATCAAAAAATGAAGCAATAAAAAGATTAAAATTATTAATTGGAAAAGATTTAAGACCTTTGGCTAAAAAGTTTAATATTAATATTTTTAAAAATGGGAAATTGAATAAAGGCTGGGCAGGCGATACTTTAGAAAGATATTTGGGCTTAGGCAAGAATAATAATCAAGCTCCTAACGGATTATATTTTGAACTAAAACAAACATCTTTAAAGAAGTTGAAAAGTGGTGCTATCGTACCAAAAGAAACAATGCAAATAACGATGATTAATCCCAAAGAAAAATTAGAAAAAGATTTTTTTAAAAGTCATGTTTACAAAAAAATGAAAAGTATTGTCCTGTGTGCGGTGCTTTATAGCAGCCCAGGAGGCGAAACTAAATTATGCAGAGTAGATGATTTTAGATTGTCTTTTTGATCTTTTGTTTTTTGATTTTTGTTTTTATTCAATCACTTCTCGTTTGTGAGTTATCAAATAATAAATCCCAACAAAAGCTACAGCAATTAATACCCCGATTAAGTTAAAAAGTAAATCGTTGGGAGTATCAGTACCGGGACCTAACCGATTAGTATAAAAAATCAAATCCTCGGTATATTCCTCAATTTCATAAAGAGCGCCCAGAGTCAAAGTTGAAGTGGCGGCTAACAGTAATGATAACTTTAACCGACCACTTTTAAATAATAAACTAAATTTAAATTGGTCAATCCAAAAAGTATTAATAATTGTAAATAAAGTAAAACAAACTACCGCGCTAACAAACAAATGAATTAACTGATCCCACCAGCTAAACCTACCATAAAGATGAAAGAAATCACCAGCTGCATCCAAACTTAAAGAAGCTAAAACAATTAACCAAATTAACCAATGGAGAAAGTGGCCTTTTCTTTTGCGAAATTTATTGGCAATATGTTCCACTAATACCCAACTA
>Ga0210050_1001756_pt1 | contig 22245 bp, 22 predicted proteins | sample CryGey132114_all_FD_185463 | JGI IMG/M metagenome (GOLD analysis project Ga0210050, IMG submission 185463) | Groundwater microbial communities from aquifer - Crystal Geyser CG22_combo_CG10-13_8/21/14_all (SPAdes) (version 2) | ecosystem: Environmental > Aquatic > Deep subsurface > Groundwater ... | reverse complement strand
TAATTGGGTTATATGGATTCAGGAGGATTCAAATTAGTAACCATACAGTGCGCGCTAATCGCGGCATGCGGTTTTTTTATCGCGCTGATTTTTTTCGCGCAATCAGTAAGTGCTGCTGATATTGCTGAGCTTGGCTCTATTGGCGCGCCTTGGCCTCCTGCTGGAAATGTTTTGTCTGCTTCTGCTGGGCCTTATTTGATTGATGGCACGCTTGGCAGGATTATTATACGCAATCAAGAATTAGTTGATACTGAATATGAAATAGAATTTGTTGCTGGAGACGGAACTGTGCCATTTGAAAGCTCGTCTGCTATTGGCACGGAATCGGAAAAGACATTCTATGCAAAAGGCATTGAGCATGCGACAATGCCGAGTCAAGCAAGCATTAAGCAATTAATCACGCAGATTATTACTGGAAATATAGATATTTCAGGATTATCAGATATTACGCAAGATGTTAGTCAGTGCGTTTTTAACGGGCAAGTGGTGTCTGTGCATTCTCCAGTGGATCTGCATGTGTATGATAATAATGGCAACCATGTCGGGCCAGATGAAAATGGGGATATTGAATTAAATATCGCGGGCGCGACTTACGAGCAGATTGGAGATAATAAGTTTGTTTTTATACCAAATGTTGAGGGCGTATCTTATGATATAGAATTGGATGGGACAGACGAAGGAACATTTAGCTTGCGCGTGTCAAAGGTAGATGACAATGAAATCACCGAAACAGCATATTATTCCGATATTCCTGTGAATGCATCTAGTGAAGCGATAGTCACGCTTTCTGATAATGTTGCATCAACGGTTTTGCAAGTGGATGAGGCAGGAGCAGGCAGTTTTGAAACTGTTTCTGTTGCTTCTATTCTTAATAGCGAGCAAGCGCAGGATACTACAAAGCCAATAACTGCAATAAGCACATCTGGCGGCACAAACAGCGCGATATTTACTTTGTCAGCGACTGATGATAATTCAGGAATTTTAAAAACAGAATACAGCTTGGATAATGTCGCAACATGGCAAAATTATTCTGGTTCAGTTATAATTAACGCAATAGGTAGTACAGTTGTTCTTTATAGGTCAAAAGACAAGGCAGGCAATCTTGAGAATTATAATTCAGAGACAATTAGAGTTTCTTCAGCCACTGTCATTCTCACACCGCTACTGAATTCTAACCGTCATCCTGAGAGAGGTGATAGCCGAAGTGAAGAGACTGTCCCGAATATCCCGAGGGAATCTCGTGAATCAGAACTTGAGCCAAAAGTCCGTGGCACTGAATTTGAGAGGCCGAAAAGCGAAAGATATTCTGATGAAGATATTTTAGGAGCTTTGCGAGATGCTGATATTGATACGCTCATGGATTATTTGGGCCAAAAACGAAATCTGTCGCTTGAACAGAATGTGTTGCAAAAATACTCTGGGAGTTTGTCCTTAAATCAAGGTGCTATCAATTTTATTAGTTATGGAACCAAGAGCACTGTTTCTTTAGGGGAGGGCGAGCGGGCTGGAGTGATTCATTCTTTCAAGGAAGCATTTAATAGAATACCGGAGACAAATGATGACTGGAACGATATTATCCGTATTGCCACGAATCAAGCGCCGATTCAGCGAAGCGCTGAAGCAGAAAAGAGAGCGCGTGCACTCAAATTCCCTCTCCTGTACTCGGGAGAGGGTTGGGGTGAGGGTGTTCAAGAGCCAGATATTTTGGTGATGGCATACGGCATCCGTCCAATTGTCCGTGACATGGAAAAGGAAAAGCAAGGATTAAAAGAATTTCTAAAGATTTACAAGCGCGTTCCAAGCAGTACTTTTGACTGGAATATTTTAAGATTTATTTCATATTAAAATTAAAATAAAAAAGTATGAAGAAATTGTATAAAAATTTAGTAGCAATTATAATTGTCGTATTGTTGTATTTAATAAATAGATATGGCAATGAATTGGTTGATATAAAATTAGAAAACGGCACTACGTATATTACTGCTGGTGCTGTATTTATTGTTGGTTTATATCTATTGAATAATAATAAGAAAGAATTGAAAGGCAACACATTGCAGATTATATTTTTTGTTTTGGGTATTGGTTTAGTTTTGTATGCATTATATGCGTTACTCATGACTTTTGTTTGGAGTAATTTTACCGGCTTTTAACACCCAAACCCAATTTTACCCATTTCACACAATCGGCTCAACCCCTTGAGCCGATTGGAGGAAATATTTATGACTAGAAAAATCAAAAAGAAAATCAGTGCTCCCTACGTCCATGCTTTCCAAATAGAAAAATCAGGCCTAGTTGCCATTTTTGTTTCAGCGCGGTGCAAATCAGCAAAACAGATTAAATCCCGCACAGACGAAGATCTGCGCGCGGAAATAGATGGATTCGGATTCCGGGAGCTGTTGCCCGAAAAATACATTCAGCAGTACAACATTCCAGCATCATTCAATGGTTCAGAACTTAAAGGATTGAAAAAGACCGTGGTGTTTTTTGTCATGCTCAAGAAAGGAACTCATATTGTCAATCTTATTCCGCGGCCATCTGCATATCTTGAAGACATAATCGTTCAAGAATTGATGGATCAAAAAGATATCGCCATATCCATTAATGAACAAGCCGAAGACGGAGACCGAAGGCCGTGGTTCACTTTTGTTTTAGCATATGCCACTCTCAAATCATTCACTATATCCGCGTCAGTGCAGTATCGGTTGAGAGATTCGGATGATCTAAAAATCATTATAGATAATGCCATTCAAGAACAAGAACATTCTCGGCTGCATCGGTTCTGGGCATTTGCCGGAAATTTTCTTAAAAAGATCAGGCAAGAAAAAGAACAGCAAGAAAAAATATTCTCTCTCGATTTTCCCAAAACCAGGCATTACATTGAAATATGGGCAGACAGAATTCCAATATTGCACGCTGTTGCGCTGGAAATTGACCCCGCATTCTTTCAAGATGCGACGGGAGAAACCAAAAAAAGAATCCCGACCGTTGATGATCCGAAATGGACCGGCGATTTTGTTGATGATACAGAACAGATGATTCTGGCGAGGGCTATATGGGGCGAGGCTCGCGATCAAAACAAAGAAGCAAGGATTGCGGTTGCATGGTCAATCAGAAACAGAGTTGAGGATAATCGATGGGCAGACACCTATCACGCAGTAATACTTGAATACAAGCAATACTCTGCTTTTTGGGAGGAGATCCCAAATGATAATAATTTGATGGCGTTGTGCGACCCCATTGGTACAACAAATAATTCAGCAGACCGCGCGCGATGGACGGAAACATATGAGATAGCAGGCAAAGTTATTGGCGGCGATATGGAGGATTACAGCAATGGCGCTAACTTTTATCACGACACGAGCATTTCCCAAAGAGAATTTTACAAACGAATCAACTTGCAACCTCGCCTTGTCGCGTCAGTTGGAAGATTGAGATTTTATTATGAGCCGAAATAATTCGCGCAAAACCAAAAAAAAGAAATTAATCCCGCTATGCAGTATCGGAATAATTATGCTGGCTATTTTTTGGTTTGCGTTCAGCCGTCAAACCGATGCTCATGGCTATTTTCTGTCTTCTGACATGAAAGAAATATATTATATGTCAGAAGATGGAAGCAAAGAGGTGATTACGGCGAACGATTATGACAAGTTCAATTTGCTCGTATCGCCAGAGAGGGAGCTGCTTGGATATTTTCAATCGCTTCATCAGTTCGGAGAAGATGATTATAAAAGAAATACTGTGGATGAAGAAGCATATTGGAACAACTATATTGGATTGTTTGTTGTAGGCGCGCGCGGCGAAAACTTCCCCAAAGAAATATACCGGGGCGACAATAAGGTGCGCGCATGGGAATGGATTGATGATTCCCGCGTCATTATATACCGCAGCTGCGGCTCACCGTGCGATAGTTATTCTATTGTCAATACAAACGGATATGTTCTGCAAAAGCCGGACATGCTCGGCCTTGGTCATGAATTGTCGCCTGATAAGAAGTGGCTGACCGGATATGCAAGCTGGCCCGGAGAGATTGGTGTTCGGGTGCGCAACATAGATACGGGCGAGGAGCATGCTTTTATCCGTACCCATGGCAAGGCGTATCAGTATGCCGATTATATAAAAGCGTTATGGTCTGATGACAACCGGCTGCTGGCTGTCGTAAACAAAAAGGAAGGCGCGTCAGATTTGGAAGCCATAGTGTATGACACGAACCGCGATTTCCGCGTATTCCGCAGGGAAACAATTAGATGCGAAATTATTGATGATGATTTGCAATGCGATCTAATAGACGGCCTGGAACGATTTCTTTCGGATATGCTTAAACGAGCTGGAGCATAAAGAGAAAAAATACCGTTAGAAATTTTTTTCAACATTTACCCAAAGGTGAACAATAGAATCAATGGCTCAACCCCCTTAGCCATTGATTTTTTGGCTTGTTTTAGCAAAAAAATAATTCGTTATTCCAAGTTAAGCCCTAAGCTTGGAATAAGCGTGGTTGTTATTCCAAGTTATTTAATGGAAAAAACGATTCCTGCCTGTCCGCCTTTGGCGGGATACTGTTTTTACTCTGCGTTACATTGCGTTTTGCTTCAATTTGCGTTATACTTTGAATATATGACAAACCTGCTCACATCTTATTGCAGTTATCGGCGCTGGATTTCCAGCATGCTTTTTATATGCGCCGGTAGACCTGTAGGGAGCAGGGGCTGTCTGTAGAACAGTTGTCCATAGGGCCCAGGAGGTTCAACTCCTCCCCGGCGCACCAGTAAGGAAAAGTCAAATTTCGTTGGCTCGCCTCGCTTTGCTCGGCGACCAAATCGTAGGGAATTTTGGGCGAAAAAATCAATCGGCGGTTTTGTAAAACATGGTTCGAGTCGATATTTTTCAGAAATGTTGTCATTTCTTTTTTGTTTTCGGTTTCTACTAATTTTGTGGCTTGATTAAGGGATAAAACGAACTCACGAGCCGATTCGAGCCAAGACAACCCATTTTGTTCAAAGTCGCTAATTTTTTCCTGAAGCTCCATTTTTTGCGACAACAATTCCTGCTTTTTGGCGGTGTATTCTTCGGTAGATAAAGCGTCTGTCAAAAATATATCGAGCAGTTTTGTTAATTTTGTTTCCACTCGGCTTAACTGATTTTTTAAGTTTTCAACTTTTACCTGTGTTTGTTGTTTCGCCTGTTCTTGTTTGCTATCTAGTGCCGCCAAAACTTTTTCGGTGTCTTTGCTCGACAAAGAAACTTTTTGAAGATAAGAAGTGATTTGTTCTGTTAAGGCTTCTTCGCGAAGATAATGCTTTTCTTGGCAATGGCCTTTCTTGCGAGTACAGCGATAATAGTTATGACCCTTTTGTCTTTCGGCAGTAATTGAACAACCGCACGAAGCGCATTTGAGAAGGCCAAGAAAAGCAAAATTATTTTTGTGAGATTCCTGTACTTTACCTCGTTTGCTCATCACTTCTTGGCATTTATCAAAAAGTTTCTTTGAAATTAACGGTTCATGTCGTCCCTCAAAAATTTCCCCGCGATATTTCATCAGGCCAATGTAGAAAATATTTTGTATTATTTTTTGGATATTACCAATTGCGATTTCCTTGCCGAGATTTCCACGCAAACATTTTTTCTTGCACCAATTTGCGAGGGATTTCAAAGTGTGTTCGCCAGTGGCGTAAATCTCAAAAAGTTTTTTCACTCTCGGGGCTTTGCTTTTATCAATATCAATCATTCTCGTTTTGGGATTATTCAAATAACCCACTGGCGCCCAGCCGGGCCAAACATCGTTGCGTATTTTTTGTCGCAAACCTCGCTTCACATTCTCTCGCAAATTATCTACAAAATATTTACTCTGTCCGAAGGCGATGTTGAGCATAAACAATCCCTGCGGTGTTGGCTCAAACCAAAAGGTGGGAAATTTGAGGGACTTAATCAATCCGCGATCTACAAAGTGAATTATTTTACCACCGTCAACGGAATTTCTAGCGAGGCGATCTAGATGCCATGAAATTATTCCGTCCGCTTTCCCTTGCTCTATCAATGACAACATTTCTGCGAATTTAATTCGCCCAGGTTCTTTGGCAGTTTTTGCCTCGCAGAGCGAGGCGACAATTTCAAGTTTTTCTTTGGCGGCAAATTCTTTTAGCTCAACGAGTTGAGCTTCAATACTTAAAACTTGTCTGTCATCCTCTTCGGTACTCTTGCGAGCGTAAATTATGTATTTCATATTTTTTCCTTTAGTTAATAATAATTTTTTCATACTCATTTGATTTAGAAATTCATAGGAATTTCTTTTTTTATTTTTAACCTTGATTTTTCTTTTGTTTTGCTGTAATTTACGTCATAGGAGGTCAAGCTAGTGTTTGGCTTAATTTGTACCCTGAAAACCCAGAAAACCCAGAAAACCCAAAAAAGGAAAAGGAGTAAAGAACATGGCAGAAAAGATGACCTATGCTGGAGTTGGCGTGAATTACGACGCGATGGATCCGTTCAAGCGGATAGCGCAACTCGCAGGTCGCGAGACCGCAAATAACATCAGGCGATTGAACAACGGTGAGTTTCAAGAAGTCGAAATGAGCCGTGGTGAAAGTGCCTACCTCATTGAAGCGGCCAAGATCTACTTCGCTCATGTCGAGGAAGGACTAGGCACGAAGAATCTCGTCGCCGACGCGATGTACCGTCTCACTGGCAAGTCGTATTACGACCACATCGCGCAGGATACTGTGGCGATGATCGTGAACGACATGATTACACTCGGTGCACTTCCTCTTTCGGTGGCGATGCATCTCGCTGTCGGCGACTCGAATTGGTTCGACGACGAAAAGCGATGTCGTGATCTCGTCGAGGGCTGGAAGAATGCATGCAATCTCGCGCGATGCGTTTGGGGTGGCGGCGAAACCCCGACGCTCAAGGGCGTTGTCGTACCGGAGGCAATCGTGCTTTCTGGTTCGGCGATGGGTCTTGTGAAGCCGAAGGAGCGACTTATTACCGCGGAGAATATCCAACACGGCGATGCGATCGTTCTCATCGAGAGTTCCGGTATCCACGCGAACGGCCTCACTATGGCTCGAAAGATTGCTGAGAGAAAAGATGGATTCTGGCGAAAACTGGCACATCTATTTCTCCCTGAACATTTTTCACTGTGTGCTTTACCAAAAGGCTATCTCACCACGCTAGACGATGAGCGAACATACGGCGAGACACTACTTGACCCGACGCACATCTACGTCGGCCTCGTTGAAGATTGCCTCAATCGTGGCGTGAGCATCCACTACGCTGTGAACATCACGGGTCATGGCTGGCGCAAGCTCATGCGGGCAACGCAATCGTTCGCCTACATCGTCGAGCGACTACCGAAGCAACTCCCAGTCTTCAGTTTTCTACAGAAGCACGGACCAGTGGACGACATGGAAGCGTACGGCAACTTCAATATGGGTGCGGGCTTCGCGCTCTATGTTTCGGAAGCCGACGCAGACGCGGTTCTCGAAGTCGCCGTTTTGCACAAACTCGGTGCACTCCGCGCCGGATACATTGAGCGAGGCGAGAAGAAAGTCGTCATCAAACCGAAAAGTCTCGAATACTCCGGCGCAACGCTCGGAGTCCGATGACTCACAAGCTCCAAAACTCATGGGTTCGCTATCGCAAGGTAGCGAACCCTTTTTCTTTTTGTAAAAGTGCTAAAGAATTTGCCACCAAAGCAGTAAATTTTTTAAGCTCATTTTTCTTGAAAAATTTACTGAAATGCGTTCGGACTATTTTAAGAATACTGCACCATTTTTTGCGAAAGCCCGACACAGCGCGGGCTTTTTTCAATGGCTAAACTAGTTTCACTAGTGTCCCATTAATTTTTTCGCCCTCGCGGTTTTCCCTTTAGAATACTACGTTTTCGAACAAAACGTTATTTTTCGATTTGCCAGCGGTTCATGCGATAATTGATGATATATCATTATCATCAATACTATGAATCAAGGAAGCTATGTTTTTTCACAAATCATGGAACCGGTTGCCAGATACCAATTTAACGAATGTGTCGCCCGATATCATGGAGATTATTGGGTGAAACGATTCTCATGCTGGGATCATTTTCTGGCGCTGACTTTCGGCCAGCTTGCCTTTCGGGAGAGCTTGCGAGACATTGTCATCTGCCTCACTGCCCAGCGCAACAAATTGTACCATCTCGGCTTTCGTTCCGTGGTTGCACGCAACACCTTGGCGCATGCCAGTGAAAAGCGGGACTGGCGCATCTACCGCGACTATGCGCTCCTGCTTATTGACGAAGCGCGACGGCTGTATGTTGACGAATCGTCCTTTGCAGATACTATTGGAGCTGCGGTATATGTCATTGATGCGAGCATTATCGAACTCTGCATGGGGCTATTCCCTTGGTCGCGTTTTAGGGAATATCATGCTGGCATCAAGCTCAATGTAGCCATGGATTTACGCGGCTCTTTGCCCGTATTTTTTCATATTTCCAGATGGAATACGCCTGATTTGGCGTTTCTTGACCACATAACATATGAACCCGGATCATATTATGTTATGGACCGCGGTTATGTTGATTTCAGGCGTATGTATGCCATACAACGCGCCGGAGCATTCTTTGTAAACAGGGCGCGCCGCGACCTCCGCTTCCGCAGGATATACTCTCGAACCATCGACAAGACAACGGGGGTGCGATGTGATCAGGTGATTGTGTTTACCGGACATTATGCGCGCAAGGACTATCCAGAAAAATTGCGCCGGGTTAAATATGTTGACCAGGACACCGGACGGCGGTATGTATTTTTGACGAACAATTTTACCCATGATGCTCATGTAATCGCGGAGCTATATCGGCACCGATGGCAGATTGAATTATTTTTCAAATGGATTAAACAACACTTGTGCATCAAAGCGTTTTGGGGCCGTTCCATGAACGCGGTGAAAGTGCAAATCTGCATTGCCATCTGCGCGTACCTGTTGGTTGCCATTACCAAAAAGCGACTGGGCATCACGCGGAACACCTACGAAATTCTACAGATTTTGAGCGTGTCGCTTTTTGACAAAACGCCTCTTTATCAGCTGATTTCAGAGTTTCAGCTACAAAATTTTTCATTAGATCAACAAACTAATCAAAAACAGCCCAGTTTGTGGGATTATTAATGGGACACTAGTGAAACTAGCTTAGCCATTGGCAAAAAACAAAAAAACGACTGCCCACAACAGCCGTTTTTGAAAATAAAAACCAAAGATAAGAAGAATTGTCAGCATTGCCCCTTTCCAAGCAGTTAGCCCGACGACTTCTCGCCGGACCACTTGCAAAGTCCGTAGACAAAACCTTCAGTGTCTTCCAAATATAAGACGGAAAAGTTGCGGATGCGTTACATAAGGAGTAGGAGCTATTTTTGTGCTATAATAACTCTATATGAAAACAAAAAACATCATCACTCTCATAATCTGCCTCGCAATACCGCAAATCGCCGGAGGAATCGGCGCGCTCGCCACAACGCCGAACATAGATAGTTGGTACGCTTCAATCATAAAACCATCATTCAACCCGCCGAACTGGATATTTGGCCCGGTTTGGACCTTTCTTTTCCTTTTAATGGGAATCGCGCTGTATTTTGTGTGGACATCTAAGCAAAATAAAGCGCGAACCATTGGATTGCGAGTATTTGGAATCCAGCTCATTTTAAATATAGTATGGTCATATCTGTTTTTCGCGATGCACAGGCCTGACTTGGCATTCTTGGAAATAATCATCCTATTACTCGCCATAATAGCGAACATGATCGCGTTTTACAGCATCAAAAAAACATTAGCATATTTATTAGCCCCATATTTAGCATGGGTAATCTTTGCCTCTGCGCTTAATTTCGCGATTTGGCAATTAAATTAAAAACCTTCAAATGAAACATTATCTCCGAATAATTATATCCATCATAGCTATTTTTGCCGGGCTTGCCGCTATTCAATTATTAATGGGAAGATCGTTTTTTGGGCCAGATAATATGTTTGGATGGTGGACAAGCAGTATATGGTCTAATGAACAATCCCAGCGCTTGGCAGATCCATATTCATTATCACACATCATCCATGGCTTGGCTTTTTACGCTATTCTCTGGCTTTTTGCGAGAAAAATGCCAGTATGGAAGCGATTGTTGCTTGCTTTTCTAATGGAGGCAGGATGGGAAATTTTGGAAAACACATCCTTTATAATTGAGCGCTACCGCGCGGTTACCATTTCGCTTGGATATTACGGGGACAGTATTTTGAATTCTTTGGGAGACATGCTCATGATGGGCATTGGATTTTTTCTTGCCTATAAACTTCGGCCTTGGCAAGGAATCGCGTTTGTTTTTTTGCTTGAAATTATTTTGCTGTTTTGGGTGAGGGATAATTTAACCATAAATATCATCATGCTTATTTATCCCATTGAAGCCATAAAAAATTGGCAGCTCATGGTCACGCCAATGGTTTAGCATTGAATTTATAGTTGATTAAAATATATGCTTATGTCTACAAAAATTAAAAGAAAAATCATTGCCCCCTATATTCACGCATTTGAAATAGAAAAATCAGGACTTGTTGCTATTTCTGTTTCAGCGCGATGCAAATCAAAAGAACAGATTAAATCAAATACAGACGAAGATTTGCGCGTAGAAATAAATCATGCGCCACTAAGGGAATTGCTTCCAGAAAAGAATATACAGCAATTCAATATCCCATGCGCGTTCAATGGGTCCAAATTGCGCGGTCTTAAAAAGACTGTTGTATTTCTGACTGTATTAGAGAAAGGAGGGCATGAGATTATTCTTATACCTAATAATTCGGCTTTTGTAGAAGAAATACAAGTACAGTCATACCCAGGAAATCAAAACCCACAAATTGAAGTTAACGAACAAGCAGAAGACGGAGATCGAAGGCCTTGGCATAATTTTGTGATTATTGATTTGCCATTGAAAAGTGGAAGTATTAAAGCAGGAGTACAATATTATAAGTATGATAGCGATGATATAAAGTTAATTGTTGATGGACATGTTTATACAAGAGAAGATTCTAGGTTGCATAAATTTTGGCTATGGGCAGGATCGTTATTAGGAAAGACGCCTAAAAGAGTTGTTGTAGAAAAAGAATTTGAAACACATCTATTACCAAATACTCATTATATAGAAATGCATGCAGATAAAACTCCAATTTTGCATGATGTTCAACTTGATTTTTCTGAGAATGAAACTAATGCCCAAGTTCGCGCTCGCAGGATTATTAAAGAAAATGTTGGCATTATCAAAACTGCTGCGAAAGAATTTGAGGTTGATCCTGTAATGGTTGCTGGAGTTATTCACCAGGAACAATCAACAAATTTTAATTTTAGGGACAAATTGACAGATTATATTGGCGGGCTCGCAGGTATTGATACTTCAATTGGAATAGGTCAGGTTAAAGTTTCAACAGCAGAAGAACTTGAACAAAAGTTTAACAAGTTAAATCCTATAATCAATGATAAAAAAGTTATTAATACCAGAGCAATGCGTGTTGAGTTTTTAAAAGATCCTCTAATGAATGTTAGATATGTTGCAACCAAAATAAAGTTTGATCAGGATAGGTGGAGAGATGCTGGATTTGATATTAGTAGCAAACCAGAAATTCTTGCCACACTTTATAATATTGATAGTGTCAAAGAGCCAGAGAAAAAACCACACATAAATCCTGATTCAAATGATTTTGGAAAAGGTGTTGCATTGAATTATAATATTATAAAAGGTTGGCTAAAAATATGAGTATTCGCAAATCCTTTTCAAGACCCATTCTTTTTATTGCGTTTATACCATTTGTATTATGGCTTTCTTTATTTTGGCGCATTTTTCTTTATTCGTTTTTTGATGAAACCAAACAAAAAGATACTATTGTTGTTCTAGGAGATAGCATAGAAGACGGGCATCTGTCCTATGCATATCAGGCGCAATTAGATCATGCAGCAGAGCTTTTTAAACAAGGATATGCTCCTTTGATAATATTAATGGGCGGAACAGAAAAAGAAAAAAAGGAGATAAATTCAGATATAGGCGCTAAATATTTGCGCGAAGCCGGAATTGCTGATAAGTCAATTATATTTGCGCCATATGGCAGAGATATGTTTAATACAATACAATGGGCAGATTATGAGGTGCGGCAATACACAGAAGATGGAATCGGTTCTTCTCTGTTTGTGGGCAATGATTATCATAATTACCGGATTGAAACAACTGCGCGTGATATTGGCATGATAACTAATTTGTCTCCAGTAAAATCAAAATTCCTCTTTAGCAGATTCTACCATGTATTTATAGAGAGTTTTTCGTATATTGCTTATCTTATTGCTGAAGTAAGTTAAATTATGAATAAAAAATATTCTTTCCTAAAAATACTTTCTATATTCGCCGCAATATTATTTGCTTTATTTCTTCTGCTGTTCTCCAGTATTTTTGTTCATTCATTTTCCGACAACGCAAAAAAGGCAGATTCTATTGTGGTTTTAGGAGCTGCTCAGTGGGATATGGATCCATCCCCTATGTTTCAAGCGCGATTGGATCATGCGTTTGATCTGTATAAGGCAGGATATGCTCCATCTATAATTTTGACTGGAGGTTTTAGGCAGGGAGAAGAAGTGTCAGAAGCAGATGTTGGCGCGTATTATTTGCATAGCAAAGGAGTTTTGCCTGGCGCGCTTTTTGTAGATTCGCATGGAAAAACCACTTTTGAAAGCTTAAACAGCGTTGCAAATTTATTGTCTGATCTAAACATTGGGCCAGTTATTCTAGTGAGCCATGATTTTCATAATATGCGATTGAGCAAGATGGCAGAAGATATTGGAATTAACGCTGTTGTTTCTCCTGTTCGTTCTAAGAATTTTTTCAGCAAAATACATTATATGTTGCGCGAAACAGTTGTATACATTGCATATTTTTTATTCGAGATTTAATTATAAATGACTCCTGATCCGCTGAATTGGCTCTCTGACACCGTTTTTATTTCAGATTCATAATAATATGCCCAACAAATATTCACAAGATCCGCAAGATGAGATAGATTTGCATCAGATGACTCGAAAAGAAGCGAGAGAGGCAATTTTGGAATTTTTAGATATAAGCAAAAATCAAGGCAAAAAAATCGTCCGCATAATCACAGGCAAAGGCCTTCACTCCAGCTCTGGCCCAGTGCTTGGAGATTTCGCGCGCGCGCTTTTGGATGAATATGAATATGATTATCGCGACGCGAAAATAAACCAAGGCGCGCACGGAGCAATTGACGTGAAATTATAAAACAAAATATTCTTCCAAACAAGCCCGCAAAATGATCGGCTTTTTTACGCCCCAAAACAGCGTATTGCGGCATATCGCAACAAAAGGTATAATATCTTTATATGCCAAACGATAATCCATCAATAGAGGACTTGCTTTCAAAGAAAACGCCCAAAAATATCCAAGATCCTTTATCCTCTAAACAAGAAGATGAAGACGAGCAAACTCAATTGCAAAATAAAATAGGCCAAATAGAGCGCCAAGGAAACGAAAAAGAAGTTGAGCAAAAAGCAGGCGAACTTGGCTTGCAATATGCTGATTTTAACAAAACACTAATAGACCGCGAGGCCTTGCCTCTTTTATCTAGGCAAGACATGGAAACGCTCAAAGCAGTGGTATTTTTAAACCAATCAGGACAATTGCGCGTGGGAGTTACAGAACCATCAGAATCAGCAGCAAAAAAATTGCAAGAACTATCCCAAACACAAAATGCCCAAGGAGCAATGTATTTGATATCTGAAGACAGCTTTCAAAAAGCGCTCAAAACATATGATTCATTGCCGAAAAAGCCAAAATTACAAAAAGCAGTTGCCATAAGCGCTGAAGATCTTGAAAAATACAAAGAAGAAGTATCAGACCCATCCTTGCTTCCGGAAAAAATCAAAAATATTCCTTTGACAGATGTGATGACTATCATTCTTGCCGCGGGAATTCAAGCAGAAGCATCAGACATCCACATAGAAGCAGAAGAAGCAGGCATAAAACTTAGGTTTCGCTTGGACGGAGTTTTGAAAGATATAGCTGAGCTTGATTCAAAAATGTGGGATCAAGTAATTTCGCGCGTAAAATTATTATCAAAATTAAAACTGAACATAACAGACAAGCCACAAGACGGAAGAATCAGCATAGAATTGCCTGAAGAAGAACTTGATATCCGCGTATCAACTTTGCCGACCTCATATGGCGAAAGCGTGGTAATGCGCATTTTGCGCTCTAGCGCAATTGGGCTTGAGTTCAGCGACCTTGGATTGCGAGGAAAAATATTTAATGATTTAAAGCGCGAAATTGAGCGGCCAAATGGAATGATTCTAACCACTGGGCCAACCGGATCTGGCAAAACTACTACATTATACGCTATCTTGAAGAAGCTCAACAAAGAAGGAACAAAAATAATTACTTTGGAAGACCCGATTGAATACAAACTCAAAGGCGTGAACCAATCACAAGTTGACAAGTCCGGTAATTATGATTTTGCCAAGGGCTTGCGTTCTATTCTGCGCCAGGATCCGGACATTGTGATGGTGGGCGAAATTCGGGATTTGGAAACAGCTGATGTCGCGATTAACGCGGCTCTTACCGGGCACTTGGTGTTATCCACTCTGCATACTAACGACGCGTCCGGCGCGATTCCGCGATTCCTTTCCATGGGCGTGAAGCCGTTTTTGCTTTCCCCGGCCGTGAACGCTGTGATTGGACAAAGATTAGTGCGCAAGATTTGCCCTAAGTGCAAGCAGGAAACAGAGCTAGACAGCCAAAAGATTACGCGGGTAATGGAAATTTTAAAATCAATTCCAGTAAATTCCGGATTCGCGCCTGACATGTCTAATGCCATGAAGTTTTACAAAGGCGCTGGATGCGAGCAATGCAGAGAGGGCTACAAAGGCAGAATTGGAATTTACGAGGTTTTTATAATGACTCCAAAAATTGAAAAGTTGATTTTAGCTGGCCAAGTTTCTGAAAATGACATCAAGCAAATTACGCAAGGCGAAGGCATGATCTCCATGGTCCAAGATGGCGTTCTCAAGGCCTTAGATGGCATTACTTCTATTGATGAAGTATTTCGGGTGACTGAGTAAAAACGGTGTCAGGAGTCGTTTTTTTTCAAGCGATCTTTCAAAACTCTTAATAGAAGGAGGTAGGAAATGTGGTGGCCTCAAATTATGATTGTGGTCGGCGCAATCGGAACCATTCTGGCATTTGTGTTAGTTTGGTCAGGATGGGAAAGTTGTCCGCCGCCAGAGAACTATGATTTAGAACATGGCGCTTTTCCTAGTTAGAAGAATGTGAGTATGAAAAAAGAGGAAACACAAAATCCCGCGGCTCAAAAGAGCGAGTACGTGGGATTTTTATTTGTTTGGATTTTGCTATATCTTCTTTAGTTTACTCTGCGCGTCTTCCAATTTTTTTTGCTCCTGCGCAACAATTTCTTTTGGCGCGTTTTGCGTGAAGTTTTTGTTAGAGAGTTTTTTTTCAAGAGAGGCAATATATTGCTCAAGATTTTGCTTTTCTTTTTCAATTTGTTGCCCTTGCTTCTCTATTTGTTTGGCGTTGATTTTTATGTACACGTCAAACTCTGCTGAATGTGCTTTGATGAAATTCTCTTTTTCAACCGGCTTTGTGGGCAGAACCTGGATGCGCACTTTGGTTAATGCTTCAACAACAAGCTCCTGCTCTTGGAACATATCTTTGTGCTTTTTTGTCGCGATAGCCGCGTCCAGCTTTTCTGAATATGGCAGATTATATTTCGCGCGCATATCGCGGATTGTGGTAATTAAACTTTGCAATGCCTTGAAGTCAGATTTAATTTTTTCCACGGAAGGTGGTAAAGGTCGCCGACCCTTAATAGGGGTCGGCGACCTTTTTGTGGATCTTTTTTCTTCTGGCCATTTGGAAGATGCCAAAAATTCGTCTTTCGCGTCAATAAGCTTGGATGATTTCAATTGCTGGTAAATCTCTTCTGTGATAAACGGAGTAAACGGATGCAAAAGCTTAATCGCGTCAAGCAGAATTTCTGGCGCTAGAGTGTGGCTCTGGGTCTTAGAAATTTCAACATACCAATCAGCTAATTCATGCCACAAAAAATCATAAATTTTTTCTCCGGCTAAAGAGAATTCATATTTGTTATAATGTTCGTTTACCTCTTGGATGAGCGTCTGTAAACGGGACTGAATCCATTGGTCAGCAAGCGTTGGCGCATCAGAATCAGACGGTCGGCGACCCTTAATAGGGGTCGCCGACCGTCTGTCAGAAGAGTCGGTCATCAGAATAAACCGCGCGATATTCCAGATTTTGTTCACGAAATTTCGGTACCCAGCGATTTTTTCCTCGTACATGCGCATATCATTCCCCGGAGTCGTTCCAATCACTAAACTTAAACGCACCGCGTCAGTGCCATATTTTTCAATCATGTCTAAGGGATCAATTCCATTATCCAATGACTTGCTCATTTTTCTGCCAAGTTTATCCCGCACTAATCCATGCAAATACACTGTCTTAAATGGCACTTCGCCCATTACATAGGTAGTCATCAAAATCATGCGCGCGACCCAGAAAAATAAAATCTCATACGCGGTTTCCAAAACAGAAGTTGGATGGAATAAATCTAAATCAGTGCCTTTTTTCTTGTTGCGCTTAATCCATGAATCAAGCGTATCATTCTTTTTTGGTTTGTCTAAAAGCGTGGAAAATGTCCACAATGCGGATGAAAACCAAGTATCCAAAGTGTCGCTCTCTTGCTCAAAAGATTTTCCACTGCATTGCGGGCATTGTTTTGGCTTTTCAATAGATATAATTGGATCGCATTGGTTAAATGTCAATTGTTTTTTGTCAATTGTTTTACAGTACCAAACCGGAATCCTATGCCCGAACCAAATTTGCCTAGAAATGCACCAATCATGCAAGTTTTCCATCCAATGGAAATAGTTTTTTTTGAATCTATCAGGAATAATATCAATGTCGCCTGACTTGACTACATCCAAAGAGATTTGTTTCAAAGATTGTTTCTTGCCTTTCCATTGTCTAGCTGATTTGTCCACGTCTACAAACCATTGTTCGCTTACTAATGGCTCAATTGGCATTTCGCATCTATAGCACACTGATAAATTATTTATCATGGTGCTAGAATCCTTCAAAAGCTCCTTGTCTTTGAGCGCTTCAGCAATAGCCAAGCGCGCCTCCAAAACTGGCAAGCCAGAAAATTTTCCAAAACCCGACTTTATGAGCCCGTTTTCTCCAATCACCGGAATTGTTGGTAGATTATTTTTCTTTGCAAGCTCTGCGTCGCTCATTGAATGCGCCGGCGTTACGCCCAAAGCTCCGGTTCCAAATTTCATGTCAATGGATTTATCAGCAATGACTTTGATATGCAGTTTGGTTCCCAAAAAATCAACATCAAATTCTTTGCCAATATATTTTTTGTACCGCTTATCATTCGGATGCACAGCAACAGCCGTGTCTCCAAGCTTTGTTTCCGGTCGCACAGTGGCGATTGGAATAGGGAAGTCCTTATCATACACAAATGTGTACATGCTGGCATTGTTTTCTTTGTATTCAACTTCATCATCCGCTAAAGTGCTTTGACAGCGCGTGCACCAGTTCACAATCCTGTGCCCGCGATAAATCAGGCCATCATTATACATCTTGACGAACACTTCTTGCACGCATCGAGAAAGTCCGCTGTCCAAAGTATACCGCTCGCGCGACCAATCGCAACTAGCGCCCATTTTTCGGATTTGTTTTTTGATGGTGTCCTGCGAGATGGCGACATACGTATTCACTTCATCTAAAAATTTTTTTCTGCCCAAATCATGCTTTGTCTTGTTTTGATTTTTGATAAGATTTTTTTCAACCCGCGCTTCAGTGGCAATAGCCGCATGATCTGTCCCTGGTAGCCAAAGTGTTGGTCTTCCATTCATGCGCGCATAACGCGCCATAATATCCTGAAGCGTGACAAAAGTCGCGTGTCCGATATGCAAAATTCCAGTCGCGTTCGGCGGAGGCATGGAAACGCTGAATGGTTCTCCGTGCGCTTTCAAATCCGGCTTAAACAAACCAGAACATTCCCATTTTTTGTAAATAGAATCTTCCACTTTTTTGGGTTCGTATGTTTTGGGGATGGATTTGCCAGGCATAACCATTAAACCAGCAAAGTTGATAAATATTTGATTCCTGGTTTGCTGAATAATTTTTCTACTTCTGATTTTAGCTCTTTTGCATTTATCTTTTTTTCTAAAAGCGGCTTTATCTCATCAATGCGTTCAACCGCTTCTATTGCCTTGCCTGCCAGAATTGCTTTGTCAATCGCGTCAAATTTTTTAATAGCCAATTTGGTAATTTCATTTATATTCAACTTTTTTGCTTTATGCAGGCAGTAAAGGTCAATAATATCTTTTGGTTCTGCCCGTTGGTATAGCGCGAAAATCTTGTTCACGGAAATGTCTTTTAATGAGGCGATTTTCACAGGAAATTGCTTGATTTTTTTTGGCTTCAAAATTGACTGAAATGGAAAATACACGAATTCAACTTTTAATTGCTCTTTTCCTTTTTGCAGGATATATTGCTGTCGATTCATGCGCGTAGTGTGGATCATCTTGGCTATGCCAAGTATTTTTTTGATTTTATTCATTTCAGCAAGCACTGCCTCTTCTTCAATCAAGTCATCAGAAAAAAAATCCAAATCCTCGCTTATCCTATGATGCAGATAATGGCTTGAGAGAAGGGTGCCTCCGGTCCAATAAAAATATTTTGCCAATTCGGTTTGGCCTATTGCATTGAGCGCTTGCTTTTGTAGTTGCGTGAGCTGCATATTACACAGCTTTTGCTAATAATTTTTTTATGCCCCTAGAAATGTCAAGATGCTTAAGATGTTCTTTGATGTCTTTTTTACGCAGGCCTTTCCAATCAGCCCAGTTGATTCTGCGCGAAAGATACCATCGCATTACCCATGGGTTCGCAAAGTTCGCGGTTGACACATCATAATCCCAGACCGCTTGCGTTTTTTGAGTATTATAGATATGCTTCATATGGGTAAATATAGCATATTTTAGGAGAAAATTCAAATGATTTGGGCTTCAACGAAAACGCCTCATAAAAAATTTCATGAGGCGTTTTTTAGTTTGATTATGCTGTCTTACAGCTGTGCGTTATTTTGTCTGGCGCTCGTTCATTGCGTTAAGTGCATCTTGCGTTGCATTGAGCAGTTTTTTCGGATCCAATTCTCCTTGCTTCAGTCTTTGAAGTATGTATTTGGTTTGATGTCCGGAACTGGCCATTTTATTGAAGAATGGTTCGCCGTCGCTAAAATGGATCCCGTGTGCCATGTCAATCTCTTGGAGTTGTTTTGTCTGTTTCTTTTTCCTCTGCGATGGACTCTTGGTCTGAGTTCATCATATTGGGTTGTTCGAGATTTGTCATAATAAAGTATTGGTTAATTATTATGTTGTTAATAGGGCTGTTATGCCGTTTTTGTTTAGTAATCCTTTTGTGTATTCTATAGAATTATCATACCCTTTTTATTGATTTTTTGCAATGAACAATATACACTGAATTAAGATATGGCTATTATAATAATCAAAGAAAAAATTAGCAAAGATCGTTTAAATCAGTTTGCCAAAGAGATATTTGGAGATATGATTAAAATTGTGGTTGATCTTGAACGAAAGATTATGGCAGTGGGCGGGGAAATGCACGCTGACTGCGAGCAAGTTCTTCTTGATAATGGCTCAAAACAAGAAAATTTATGGGGCGCGAATATATACCCAGATTCTGAAGGAGATAATTTTATTGAGTATCAGTCATTGATAAATATCCGTCCTAAAGTGGGGAATAGAAGCATGGAAATACAAAATGAAAAAATTCGCAAACAAGTGAGAGAAGTAATTAATTTGCTTATTGAATAATATGCGCGCAATACATAAAAAAATATTAGAGCACAGGTGGGCTGATTTGTCGTTCGCGGAAAAGATGGGCAATATTGGTTCAGAAGTCTCGCGTGCGCGCAGTGCTGATGAGCGCAATGATATAGAGCGCCGCAATAAGTCCCTTGATAGAGTATCTGAACTTGTTGATATTACTCTCGCAAGCGAGAATAAAGACGCGCGCGTTAGAGAAATTAAGCTTTTGCGCTCTATTGTGAAAGATATTAAAAGCGGATTAAAAGATATTCATCTTAAAAGCATTGAGCAATATTGTGTGCCATTCGCGGTATTGGCAAGAAATAATATATAATCGGCTCATTCAGTTGATCCGATTATTTTATATTTTACACAAGCTCCCAATTCGCGTTAGCGGTTAGTTTGTAATAGGGGGTGAACTTTTTATTTTTTGCCTGATGATACGCGGCAACAGAGATCATAGCAGCGTTATCCATGCAATAGGATAGGTCAGGCACTAAAAATTTTGTCTTTTTTGGCAAGGCGTGTTTTAATGTCTTGCGCAGTTTTTTATTCGCGCTAACTCCGCCGGATAAGATGAATGTCTTTGGATGATATTTGTCCGTGGCTTTTAAGGATTTATGGACTAGCACATCTATAATTGCTTGTTCTATGGATGCGCAGATGTCAGGAATGCGTGAATCCGCGTAATTCCCCCTTAATCCCCCCCTGAGTACAAGTGGGGAAATGAGAGAAGCCCCATTTGGCAGCGGTGGAGACATGTTTTCAACCAACAGCCGAATAGCGTTTTTCATGCCAGAGAATGAAAATTCAAAATCATCCCGATCAATCATAGGCCGCGGAATGTCGTATGCTTCAGGATTTCCGTGTTTGGCGCGCTTCCCAATTTGCGGGCCACCTGGATAGGGAAGGCCAAGCATTTTCGCGGATTTGTCAAAACATTCTCCTGCCGCGTCATCACGTGTTCTTCCTAATAAGCTATATTGTCCAGGTCCACGCATTAAAATCAATTCAGTATGCCCGCCAGAGACCACGAGCGCGATGGCGGGAAACTTCAAATCCGCAAGACCCCCCCCTAATCCCCCCCTTGGCAGGGTGGGAGATATTAAAGGCGAATAAATATGCCCTTCAACATGATTCACTTTCACTAAAGGCACATTCCATGCATAAGAAAGGGCTTTGGCAGTTTCAACTCCAACATGCAAAGAAGTGATAAGCCCAGGTCCACTTGCCACAGCTATAGCGTCAATTTTTGATCTGTGCTGTCCAGTTACTTCTTTAATCACTGGAATCATTGCTTCCACATGCGCTCTTGCAGCCACTTCCGGCACCACGCCACCATATTTTTTATGTAGATTTGCTTGCGAGGCAACTATGCTTTTTATCAATCTGAATTTTCCGCGTTTTATTTCTAAAAGCGCGCAACAAGTATCATCACAACTGGTTTCTATTCCTAGAATAATCATAATTTATTAATTCCAATAATATACTCCTCAAAACTCCTATCCCTAGATGCTTTTGGCTTTGTGAGATATACTTTAGCAAATATCTTGCGCGCTCGCGCGACCAATTGCCGAGTATCTGGACCTTGGAAAATTTTCCCCACAAAACATCCTCCTTGCTTAAGATATTTTTCGCTCAATTCAATTGAACGCTCAACTAGCTCATACGAAAGAGCTTGATCTTTATCTTTAATTCCGCTCGTGTTTGGCGCTGCATCAGATATAACTGCGTCATAAAGTCCGTGTCGCGCAATAGAGCGCTCTGTGTCATTCGCGAAAATATCATGCTTCAAGGAAATAATATTTTTCGCTTTAGCTTGAATATCAGAAATATCAACCCCAACAACTAGCCCGCCTTTACCAACCTTCTCGCTCGCGACCTGAAGCCAGCTCCCTGGAGAGGCGCCAATATCTAAAACGCGCGACCCTTTTCGCATAATATCAAACTCAGAAAGAATTTCCTTAAGCTTATACGCGCTACGCGCTAAATATCCTTCTTTCTGAGCAGCTTTCGCGTAATAGTCCTGCACAATAAATGGTTTTGGCATATATGAGTATCGTATCTTGAATTTCGGTTAAAATCAATGTTTCTTAAATTCTAAGTCAAGTGCATATTCTTCCTAAAGACTTCCACAGGTGTCAGGTATGCTAATCTTTTGCGCGGCCTGGTATTGAGCAGTCGTTCAACTCGCTTTGTGTCCGCTTCGGTGATAGAGGCGAATGATGTTCGTTTCGGAAAGAACTGCCTAATCAATCCATTTGTATTTTCATTCGTTCCTCGTTCCCACGAATGGTACGGATAGGCAAAGTAGATGTCTGTTT
>Ga0210050_1001733_pt1 | contig 22451 bp, 20 predicted proteins | sample CryGey132114_all_FD_185463 | JGI IMG/M metagenome (GOLD analysis project Ga0210050, IMG submission 185463) | Groundwater microbial communities from aquifer - Crystal Geyser CG22_combo_CG10-13_8/21/14_all (SPAdes) (version 2) | ecosystem: Environmental > Aquatic > Deep subsurface > Groundwater ... | reverse complement strand
CGTTGTTAGAAGCAAAAATTTAATGTAGATTAAGAAAATGGAGGCGTCGGATAGCGGTTTATTCCACCACCTTGGAAAGGTGGCATACCGAAAGGTATCGAGAGTTCGAATCTCTCCGCCTCCGCAAATGGTTTTTTTATGCTAAAATTATAAATATATGGAGCAAAATAAAATACAATATGTTTTGGGATTATTGAGATTAACAATGGGGTGGATTTTTCTTTGGGCTTTTATTGATAAATTATTTGGATTTGGTTTTGCAACTACAGTTGAAAAGGCATGGTTTTCTGGTGGCTCTCCTACGACAGGATTTTTACAGTTTGGTGTTCATGGACCTTTTACAGAATTTTATCAGAGTCTAGTTGGAGTTTCACTTGTGGATTGGTTGTTTATGTTTGGTTTACTTTTTATTGGCGTTACACTTATTTCTGGAATCTTTATAAGATTAGGTGGTTTTGCTGGAATAATAATGTTATTTCTTATGTACACTGCAGTTGGATTATCCCCAGCAAATAATCCATTTATAGATGAACATATAGTTTATATTTTAATCATAATAGTTTTATTATTAACAAATTCTGGCGAATATTTAGGTTTAGGTAAATGGTGGGCTAATATTTCTTTAGTTCAAAAGTATAAGTTTTTAAAATAGTCGTATATTATGAATCCACCAAAATTTTTTAACAAAATATCCATTATAAATTAATTTATTTTTATATCAATCATATCATCTTTTAATAGGTAGGTAAGTTAGGTATAAAATTTAGGCGGATGAAAGGATTTAATGCAAATTTAGAAAAAGAAACTTTAGAGAATACAAATTTTCGTAAAGTTTTATATACAGGGAAACATAGTCAATTAGTTTTAATGAGTTTGATGCCAAATGAAGACATAGGAATAGAAATTCATAAAGATAATGACCAATTTTTTCGTTTTGAAAAAGGAGAGGGAAAATGTGTCATTGATGGTAATGAATATATTTTAGAAGATGGATCTGTGATTGTTGTTCCAGCTGGAGCAGAACATAATATTGTGAATATTTCTGATACTGAAGATTTAAAATTTTATACTATTTATTCTCCAGCTCATCATAAAGATGGGTTAGTAAAATCTACAAAAGCTGAAGCAGAAAATGGTCCAGAATTTGATGGAGCGACAACAGAATAGTGTATATAATTAATTTGTATGAAATTAACAAAGACTGATTACCTTATATATAAAGATTGTGCAAAAAATGCATGGCTTAAGGTTAATAAGCCAGATATATATTTTGCTAAACCTTTATCTGTTTTTGATCAGGGTATAATAGAAACAGGGAATGAAGTTGATACTCTTGCGAGAGAATTATTTCCAAACGGTGTTTTAGTTACAGGTCTTGATGCATGGAAAGAAACAAAAAAACTCATAAAATCTGAAACCGCTGTGATATATCAACCAGTATTTGAGACTGATATATATAAAACTATATGTGATATTTTGGTATGGGATTCCGTTTTGAAAGTTTATGATTTATATGAAGTTAAGGCTTCAAACAGTGGAGATAATAAAAAAGCAAAAGATGAACTTTATACTTACGATATTGCTTTTCAGTATTTAGTTATTAAAGAATTAAATATTCCAATTGGAAAATTACATTTGATAAGATTTAATAATGAATATGTTCGTGGAGTTGAACTTGATTTAGATCAGCTTTTTTTAAAAGAAGATTTTACAGAAAAAGTGATGGATATAGTTGATGGTGTTTCTTCGGAAATAAAAGTTGCTCAAGATTTTCTTTCTTCTGAAAAAGAACCATTTGGTCCATGTAAATGTATTACTCGAGGTAGGAGTTCTCACTGTACAACTTTTTCTTATTCTAACCCAGATGTCCCAGATTATAGCGTTCATGATATTTCTCGTATTGGAATGTCAAAAAGGAAATTGGAAGAATTAATTGATAGTAGTATCTTTCTTATTGATGATGTTCCTGAAGATTTTCCTTTAAGCGAGAAACAAAGAAATCAAGTTACAGCAACTCAGTTAGATAAAGTTTTTATAAAAAAAGATGAGATAAATGATTTTTTGAAAGATATTTCTATGCCTATATCTTTTTTAGATTATGAAACTTTTGCAGCTGGAATCCCAAGATTTGCTGGTTACAGTCCTTTTAATCAAATAACATTCCAATTTTCTTTACATATTCTTGAAGAAAAAAATGAAGAACCTAAGCATACAGAATTTATTTTTACAGATAATACAAATCCAGATGAAGAATTTATTTTTGCTTTAAAAGAGAAATTACCACATGAGGGTTCTGTTATAACTTGGAATAAAAGTTTTGAAATGGGGAGAAATAAAGATCTTGCAAAAAGGAATCCAGAACATAGAGAATTTTTAGAAGAATTAAATTCTAGAATAATTGATTTAATGGATATTTTTTCCGAACAGCATTATGTTCATCCTAAATTTAAAGGTAAAACTTCTATCAAATATATACTACCTGTTCTTGCTCCAGAATTATCTTATAAGGTTCTTGATATACAGGAGGGAGCAACTGCTTCAGATGCTTGGAATAAAATAGTGAAAGGTGAATATTCTAAAGAAGAAAGATTGAAAAAGATTAAACAACTAAAAACATATTGCAAACTTGATACTTATGCTATGTATGCAATATGGAAGCATCTAAATGATTTGATTTAGAATATTGGACCATTATCTGACCAGCCTAAAAGTAGTCCCAAGATTAAAAAAAGAAACATTAAAATAGTTAAAATCCAGTAAGTTTTTTTCATGTAAAAATTATAGCAAATTATTGTAATTTTGCTATAATTATTTATTATAAGTTTAATTAAAAAACATTATGGATACACACCATATACATGGTACGAAAGTAGGTTTTCATAGTAATACTGAAAGTGCTAAGGAATTTCTTGATAAAAATAGGAATGCTACAGAGAGCTATTTAGATCAAGCTAAAAAAAATGGGGAAGCAAGTTTTTATGACCATGAAGGTAATAAATTTAAAATGGAACATGAAGAAAAAGATGGTGAAGATAGTTTTTCTATTCACCGTCATTATTAATAAATGAATCAAGAAACAAAAAAAGGAAAAGAGCATCCGCTTTCTGTCGTTATAAATGAAGCTGTAAAGATTTTTACTGATCTTGGTTTTGAGGTAGCAACGGGGCCAGAACTTGAAGATATTTGGCATAATTTTGATGCTCTTAATATTCCGAAGGACCACCCAGCCCGTGATATGCAGGACACTTTTTATATTAAAGGAGAAAAAGATAAAGTTTTAAGAACCCATACTTCTAATGTTCAGATTAGATATATGGAAAATTTAGTGAAGTCAGGTGGAAAGCCACCATTTGCAATTATTGCTCCTGGAAAATGTTTTAGAAATGAAGCAACCGATGCGACTCATGAAATGCAATTTTATCAAATTGAAGGATTAATGATTGGAGAAGATATCAACATGTCACATTTAAAAGGAGTTCTTTCTTATTTTTATAAAAAAATGTTAGGTAAGGACGTTGATTTACGTTTTCGCCCGAGTTTCTTTCCTTTTACCGAACCATCTATAGAATTTGATTTGAAATTCAATGGTAAATGGCTTGAAATAGGAGGAGCTGGAATGGTGCATCCAAATGTTTTAAAAAATTGTGGTATTGATTCTGATAAATATCAAGGTTTTGCTTTTGGTCCAGGTTTAGAAAGATTAATGGTAATTAAATATGGCATGCCCGATATTCGCCCAGCTTATCAAGGTGATTTAAGATTTAATCAATTTTAAATATATGTTAATTTCTTATAAATGGTTAAAAAGTTATGTTCCAGATTTACCAGAGCCAGATAAATTGGTAGATGTTTTTACTTTTCATCTTTGTGAAGTAGAGGGAGTAGAAAAAAAGGAAGACGATACTATTTTTGATTTAAATATTTTGCCAGATAGGGCGCATGACTTACTTTCTTATAGAGGAATAGCAAAAGATTTAGCTGGAATTTTAAATATAGAATATAAAAATATAGAGTATAAGATTAGAGCAGGCGAAGCTACAAAACTTTCTATAAAAGTAGAAAGTAAAAATTGTCGTAGATATATGGCTAGAATAATAAGAAAAATAAAAATTTTGCCTTCTCCAGACTGGATGAAAAATTATCTTTTGTCCATGAATCAACGCTCAATAAATAATTTAGTTGATGCTACTAATATTGTTATGTTTGATAGAGGAAATCCTATTCATGTTTTTGATTTGGATAAAGTGGAGGGTAGTATAATAATCCGCCAAGCAAAAGAAGGAGAGAAAATGACCACGTTAGACAATAAAGAAGTTAAATTAAGTCCTTTAAATATGGTTATTGCTGATGAAAAAAATATTTTGGCTCTTGCTGGGATAAAAGGTGGGAAGGTGGCAGAAGTGACAGAAGATACAAAAAATATAATTATTGAAGTTGCTAATTTTGATCCGACAAATATTAGAAAAACTTCAAAAGAAATTAACATATATACAGATGCAGTAAAAAGATTTGAAAATGATTTATCTCCTGAGATAGTAAGTGTTTCAATGAATGATATGAGCGCACTCGTTTTAGAGATGTGTAAAGATGCTACCTTAGAAGAGGTAGTTGATATCTATACAAAAAAACAAGAAAAAAATAAATTATCTTTTAATATAAAAAGAATATCTAAAAGATTAGGTTTGGACATTTCTGTTGCTACCGTAGAAGACATATTGAAACGTTATGGTGTTTTATATAAAAATACTGATGATGATTTTGAGATTGTTGTGGAAGATATGAGGATAGACCTTAAAACAGAAGAAGATATGTCTGAAGAGATAATAAGGATTTTAGGTTACGAAAAACTGAAAGAAGAATTACCAAAAATAAACTGGAATTCAAAAACAAATGAAGTTTATTCTAAAATATTTTGGGCAAGAAACAAATTACTTAATGATGAATATAGCGAAGTTATGACTTATTCTTTTCGAGATAAGGGAGAAGTGGAAGTACTTGCTTCTGCTTCAGATAAAAAGTTTTTAAGAACAAATCTGAGTGATGGATTAAAAGAGAGTTTTAAATTAAATCAACTTAATATGCCATTATTAGGAATGAGTGAAATTAAGATTTTTGAAATCGGAACTGTGTTTAAAAAAAATGGAGAAAAAATACATGTTGCTTACGTAGATAAGAAAAATGTAGTAGAGGTTTCTTTAGATGAATTTTGTAAATCTTACCAAGGGGAACCCTTGGTAGATCTATCAGCTAAAAGCTATCAGCTAAAAGCTAATTTCAAACCTTGGTCTATTTATCCATTTATTTCTCGAGATGTTGCTGTTTGGGTACCTAATGTAGTAGAAAGTTATCAAGTTTATAAAGTTATAAAGGAAAATGCAGGAGATTTACTCGTACGAGATCCTTATTTATTTGATTCATTTACAAAACCTGCATCGACGGCAGGCGGGGATGGAAAAACTTCGTATGCTTTTAGACTTGTTTTTCAGTCTTATGACAGAACTCTTAAAGACGAGGAAGTAAATGAAATTATAGCTAAAATAAGCTATAAAATAAGCAAAAATTCAAGTTGGGAAATACGCTAAAACACTAGTTTTTTATGTTGTTTTTTGCTATAATATACTAAGCAAAATTTGATTTTTTGCTTTTATTTTTTGGGTTAAATTCTACACAAAATGGCTAAAGAAAGAAATGTAAAAAGTGCACAAAAAAATGCTTTGCCCGCCTCTGGCCGGGGGCATCATTATGATGCTAGTGATATTTCAGTTCTTGAAGGTCTCGAACCAGTAAGACGACGTCCAGGAATGTATATTGGTACTACAGGAATAGATGGACTTCATCATTTGGTTTGGGAAATTTTTGATAACTCACGCGATGAAGCGATGGGAGGTTTTTGTAATGATATTGAAATTGTACTTCTCCCTAACAATCGTATACGTGTTGCAGATAATGGGCGAGGTGTACCTGTTGATATACATAAAAAAACTAAAGTATCTGCATTAGAAACTGTAATGACGACACTTCATGCAGGAGGAAAATTTGGAGGTGAAGGTTATAAAGTTTCTGGGGGATTGCATGGAGTAGGTGCATCTGTAGTGAATGCGCTTTCCATTTATTGTAAAGCTGAAGTTCACAAAGATGGTGGTAAATATATACAAGAGTATTCTCAGGGTAAGAAAAAAGCTGCTGTGAAAAAAGTAGCTTCTTCTAAATTGAGTGGTACGATAATTACTTTTGAACCAGATGAAGAAATTTTTTCCGCCAAAGGCGGATCCGCCTTTGGCGGAAAAGAGGATGTTCTTAAATTTGATTGGAATACTATCGTTAGTCACATTCGTCAGCAAGCATATTTAGTAAAAGGTCTTAGGATTTTAATAATTGATGCGAGGGGATGGGATAACCTGCCTGCGCAGGCAGGCAAAAAAGGACTTGATGATTCTGATGTTTTTTATTTCAGAGATTTAGGGTTTGAATTACCGTCTGTCTCTTTTTATTTTGAAGGTGGACTTATCTCACTTATAAAATATTATAATAGATTTCAAAAACCTATTCATAGTAGTATTTTTTATGTTGAAAAAGAATTAGATAATGTAGGTGTAGAGATAGCTCTTCAATATGTAGATGATATAGTCGATCATATTGTTCCTTTTGCAAATAATATTTATACAGTGGAAGGAGGTACACATGTGACTGGTTTTAAGACTGCCCTTACAAGAACGCTTAATACTTATTGTAAGAAAAATGAGATGATGAAAGAGTCTGAAGGGGGTCTTACTGGAGATGATGTTTTGGAAGGATTAACTTGTGTTATTTCGGTTAAACTTCGAGAAATACAATTTGAAGGTCAAACAAAAGGTAAATTGGGTAGTGTTGAAGCACAAGGAGCCGTCGGTACTATCTTTGGGGAGGCTTTTGCTGCTTTTTTAGAAGAAAATCCAGAAGAAGCAAAAGCTATAATTAATAAATCTATTCTTGCTCTTAAAGCTCGTAAAGCTGCAAAAGCGGCGAAAGATTCAGTACTTCGTAAGGGTGCGCTTGAGGGGATGACGCTTCCTGGTAAATTAGCAGACTGTCAAAGTAAAAGTGCAGAAGAATCAGAATTGTTTTTAGTAGAGGGAGATTCTGCAGGTGGCTCAGCAAAACAAGGAAGAGATAGACGTACTCAAGCTATACTTCCTCTCCGTGGGAAAATTTTAAATGTTGAACGTGCACGAATAGATAAAATGCTTGCTTCTAAAGAGGTGAGGGCTTTGGTTATTGCTATGGGTACCTCTATTGGGGATACTTTTGATCTTTCAAAAATGCGTTATCATAAAATAATTATTGCGACAGATGCTGATGTTGACGGTGCGCATATCCGTACATTATTGCTCACTCTTTTTTACAGGTATTTTAGACAAGTTATTGAAGCCGGATATATTTATATTGCTCAACCTCCACTTTATAAAATTAAAAAAGGTAAAGAAATAAATTATGCTTATTCTGATGAAGAAAAAATAAAAATTATTGGACGTTCCAGTGCCGATGTTGACGAGATTGAATCTTTTGATGCCGAAGTTGAGAATAGTGAATCTGTAGAAGAAGTTGAAGAAGAAATAAAAATTAAATCGAATAAAGTTCACATTCAACGTTATAAAGGTCTTGGAGAAATGAATCCAGAAGAACTTTGGGAAACAACAATGGATCCAAACCATCGAGTGCTTAAAAAAGTAAATATAGATGATACTGAAGAGGCAAATAAAGTTTTTGAAATTTTGATGGGCAGTGAAGTTCCACCTAGAAAATCTTTTATACAATCAAATGCAAAATTAGCAGAAATAGATATTTAATTAAAAAAACCTCTATATTAGTGGAGGTTTTTTTAATTTTATTTCTTTTCTTTTATTTCTTGAGTTAGTTTCGTAAGAAGTTCTTTTTTTGATATTTGACCAAGTTGTCCATTATCACGAGATTCAAGAGTAATTTTTTTTGCTTCTATTTCTTTATCACCGATAACTATCCAATAAGGTATCTTATTGTTTTTTGCATCACGAACTTTTCCTCCAAGATTTGCTTCTTCATCATCTAATTCTACTCGTATATTATTTTCTTTTAATAACTCGAAAATTTGTTTTGCATATTCATTATGATTTGTCCGAACAGGGATTACTTTTACTTGGATAGGAGAAAGCCAAAGAGGAAAAGAACCAGCATATTTTTCTATTAATAAAGCCATAATACGTTCAATGCATCCTATAGAAGACCTATGTACTACAAATGCTCTATGTGGTTTACCATCTTCTCCTGTATAAGTTAAATCAAAGCGTTCGGGCATACAGAAATCATATTGAACAGTAAAGGCTGTATCTTCTTTGCCACCTGCATTTTTCATTTGGATATCTATTTTAGGACCATAAAAAGCTGCCTCATCTTTTACTTCTTCGAAATTAGATTTTCTGTTTTTCATTAACTCACGAAGAAGTTTCTCTCCTTTTTCCCAAGCGGAATCATTTTTATAATATTTTTCAGTATTATTTCTATCTCCTAAAGAAAGTCTATATCTATAATCTACATCAAGTTTTAATCCAAAAACAGAAGTGACATATTCTATTAAATCTAAAGCGCCTCCTATTTCTTCTATGGCTTGTTCTTCAGAAGCACATATTATATGAGCATCAGCTAAACAAAAAGTTCTAACTCGAATAAGTCCCATAAGTTCACCAGATTGTTCGTAACGGTATAATTGTGCAAGTTCTGCAATTCGCATCGGTAGTTCACGATAACTATGTGGTTTGCCAAGATAAAGTTCGAAGTGGTGTGGACAAGTCATTGGGCGTAACATGAACTCATCTTCATCAATCTTAATAGGAGCATACATTGAATCTTTGTAATGTGGATAGTGTCCAGATTTTTTATATAAATCTAATTTTGCAATATCTGGAGTCATGACGTGAAGGTACCCACGTTTTATTTCTTCATCAACTATAAATCTTTCCAATTCACGTCTAATAGTTGTTCCCTTGGGAGTAAAAAGTGGAAGTCCTTTTCCTACAGTTTCTGAAAAAAGAAATAGATCTAATTCTTTTCCGAGTTTTTTATGATCTCTTTTTAATGCTTCTTCTCTTTGATTAATATAAGTTTCAAGCTCTTCTTTGGTTTCAAATGCTAGCCCATAAATGCGAGTAAGCATTTTATTTTTTTCATTTCCACGCCAATATGCCCCAGCGACGCGGTCTAATTTAAATGAATCTGATTTTATTTCTTTACTTGGATTTTCTAAATGTCCTCCTCGACATAGATCAGTAAATGATCCGCAGGTATAAAAAGTTATTTTTTCTCCTTTTCCAGTAATTTCATTTATGAGTTCGATTTTATATTCATTTTTTAAAAAATATTCTTTTGCTTCTTTTTCAGTTTTTTCTTCACTTTCAAATCCTTTCCAAGATTTCAAAATTTCTTTCATTTTCTTTTCTATTTTAGGTAAATCTTTATCAGAAATTGGGGAAGTGAAGTCAAAATCATAATAGAAACCATCTTCTATTGAAGGGCCGATAGTATTTTTTGTACCTGGGTACAATTTCAAAACAGCTGCAGCCAAAAGATGGGCTAGAGAATGTCTTAAGTTGTGTAATTTGTCATTATCTATCATCCCAAATAAAAATTTAATATTTATAATATTTAACTATTACTTTGTTCCATAAATTTTTATACGGGACAAGTATATCTTTATAATAGCATATTTTATTATTTCGCAAAAATGTTAGATTTTGCTTTTTATGTTGAATATGTTAGTATAAAATACATTATGGTAGTACGAATGAGACATACAAAATCACATACAGCAAACAGGCGTTCTCACCATGCGTTGATGAGTACCGGTCTTTCTAAGTGTGAAAATTGTAAAAATTTTAAGAAAAGACATACAGTTTGTTCATCTTGTGGTTTTTATCGTGGAATGAAAGTATTGGATTTGGTTAAAAAGATGGAAAAGAAACAAAAGAAAGAAAAAGCTAAAAAAGCAGAAAATTAAATAATCTGGCTACCCCACACTTATTTTTAAAACAGATTGGGGATGATTTAAGGTTTTTAATAAGTATAATAAATTATAGTAATAGTTTGAATTTTGTAAAAAATAAGAGAGGGGTGCTCATAAATTATGGTCGCTTCGCTCCCTAATTTATGGCAAATAGGCACCTTTCAAGATCAATAGTTCTCCAGACGCTTTTTGAGTGGGATTTTATGACTACTGGAGGATTGGGTGATGTTTGGACTAAAGAAAAGACGAAAGAAGCATTAAATAGAAACCTAAAAGAATTTGCTCCTGGGTTGGAGGATGATGTTTTTGTCTTCTCACTAGTAGAACAAGTTTTAAAAAAATCGGAGGTAATTGATGAAATAATAAAAAAAGCTGCACCAGAATGGCCATTGGATAAAATTTCTGTGGTTGATAGAAATATTTTAAGGATTGGTTTAACTGAACTTCTTTTTGGTGACAGAAGTCAGGTTCCTCCTAAGGTAGCCATAAATGAAGCAATCGAATTGGCAAAAACTTTCGGTGGAGAAAATTCTAGTAAATTTGTAAATGGTGTTCTAGGTGCAGTTTATAAAGAGATAGGTGAACCTGGCAAAGAACAAATAAGTAAAAAGAAAAAATCTGAAGAGCCACTAGATATTACAAAATTACCGGTTGAAAAGTTGGGTGGAGCATTAATCTATGCAAAAAAAGGTAAGGATGTCTTGTTTGCTTTAGTGCATGATGTTTTTGGTTATTGGACTTTGTCAAAAGGTAAAGTAGGAGATAATCCAGAAATTGAAAACGAAAGTGTCGAAGAGGGTACAATAAGAAAAATAAAAGAAGAAATTGGACTTGATATTATTATAAAAGAAAAACTTGGTGAAAATGAATATGTAGCTTCTCATCCAGAAAAAGGAAAAACACTAAAAAAAGTTACTTATTTTTTAGCAGAAAGTGAATATCAAAAACTTCAACTAGAAAATTCTGGTGGATTAGATGATGCTAAATGGTTTCAACTTTCAGAAATTCCTGAGCTTCGTATTTATAATGATATTATTCCATTAATTACAAAAGCGATCGAAATTATTAGTAAAAAAAGTAGTTAGGCTTTAGGCCTTAGGTTCTAGCAAATGCTAATGCCTAGTGCCTAGTGTCTATAAATTAAATTTATGGTTCAATTTTCAGATTTTGAGAAGAATACGAAGATTTATTTTAAAGATAAAAATTTACTTAAACAGGCTTTTATTCATCGTTCTTATATAAATGAAAATGAAGGAATCAAACTCTCTCACAATGAACGTTTAGAATTTTTAGGTGATGCGGTGCTTGAACTTGTTGTCACTGATTTTATTTATAAAAAATATCCAAACTATACAGAAGGAGAATTGACCGCGATTCGTTCGGCCTTAGTGAATGCTATTATCATTTCTGAAGTTGCTTTAAGAATAGGGATGAATGATTATTTACTTTTGTCTAAAGGTGAAGCTAAAGATAATGGTAAGGCTAGACAATATATTTTAGCTAATACATATGAGGCATATATTGGAGCGGTTTATTTAGATCAAGGTTATAATGTTGTAGATAAATTTGTAAAGACAACTCTTTTACCACATACGAAAGAAATTGTTTCTAAAAAACTTTGGCGTGACGCAAAGAGTTTAGTTCAAGAAAAAGCACAAGAATTCGTTCAGGTTACACCTCTTTATAAGGTTTTACACGAATCAGGCCCTGACCATGATAAATATTTTACAGTGGGTATTTATTTTGGTTCTAATTTAATTGCTGAAGGTAAAGGTAAATCAAAACAAGAGGCAGAACAAAAAGCAGCTGAAATGGCATTAAAAGTAAAAAATTGGTTAGAATAATACTTGTCCCGTACTAAATTTTTGATTACGGGGTATAATGATGAATGTTATTAATAAAATTTTAGTACTGGGATGCGATTAAAGAATCTTGAAATTAATGGTTTTAAATCTTTTTCAAAAAAAATAATTTTGGAATTCCAGAATCCTATTATTTCTATAGTAGGTCCAAATGGATCTGGTAAGTCAAATGTTGTAGAAGCACTTCGCTTTGTTTTAGGAGAACAATCAATGAAGTCAATGCGTGGAACATCAGGATCTGATTTAATTTTTAAAGGATCTAAAAATTTGCCAAAAAGTTCACGTGCAGTTGTTACGATATATTTTGATAACTCTGATAAAGTTTTTAAACTTTCTAATGAAACAGGTGAAAATTTTAATTTAAATTACGATGTCATCTCAATTTCTCGTGAAGTTTTTTCTGATGGGTTAAATAAATACATTTTGAATGGCTCGGAGGTGAGATTAAAAGATATTAATAATCTTTTATCATCAGTTAATATTGGTTCTTCTGGGCATCACATCATTTCCCAAGGTGAAGCAGATAGGATATTGAATGCATCTCCTAGAGATAGGAGAGAGATGGTAGAAGATGCTCTTGGACTTAAAATTTACCAATATAAAATAAAAGAAGCACAACGTAAACTAGAAAGGACTACTAATAATATGAAGGAGGTCTCTCTTTTACGTCGAGAAAATGCTCCACATTTGAATTTTTTAAAAAAACAAGTAGATAAATTTGAGAAAGCAAAAGAAATGCAGGTGTCACTTTTATCTTTATATAAAGAATATTTAAAGAAAGAAAGTATTTATTTAGAAAAAGAGCAGTCCAGTTTACTTAGTGAAAAGAGCAAAATAGAGATAGAATTAGGAGATATAAATAAAAACATTTCAGATATAGAAGAAAATGAAAAACCTGCCTACAATGCTATGCATAGCGATGTAGGCGGGGAAAAAGAATTAAAAATCTTTGAGAAAAAAATAAGTGAAATTCGTAATGTTAAGAATGAAATAGAACGTAAATTGGGAAGAATCGAAGGAATGATAGAAATGGAAGAGAGGAGAAGTGAAAAAATTCCAGAAGTTTCGATAAAAAACCCTGAAGAAATAAAGACTATATTTGATGAAATTAATTCTGAAATAGAAATAGCTATTGTAGAAGATAGTGCAGCAGAAATCAAGATTATTCTTTTGAGAATTCAGAATATTTTAAAAGAATTCTCTGGAAATATAATTTCTTCAGGTTCTCGGTTCTCTGGGTCCCTATCCCAGCCAGACCATTCAGAAACTATATTTTCAGAGAATTCTGAGTTAAAAAAGAATCAGCAAGAAATTTTGCTTGAAATGCAAAATATTACAGATGAAGAAAAGAAAATTTTTGAAAAAATAGAAATATTAAAAAAAGAGATTAACCAAGAAAATGAGGCTTTACATTTAAAAGAAAAAGAAAAGTTTAATTTTAGGGTTAAACAGCAAGAATTATCTTCTTCTTTGGGGCTCATATCGATAAAAGAGGAGTCTTTATCAAAAGAATCAGAAGCCTTTAAAAATGAGATAAAAGAAGGTGAAATACTTATTGGCAGTGAGATATTAACTTACAAAAATTTTTCCACTGAAGGCGGATCCGCCTTTGGCGGAGAGGTCATAATAAACAGAATAGAACAGGAGGAGTTAAGACGAAAAATCGAACGCATTAAGATAAAATTGGAAGATGTTGGTTTGGGTGGTGGGTCTGAGATAATAAAAGAGTTTGAAGAAGTTTCAGAGAGAGATAATTTTTTGGCAAAAGAAATGGAAGATTTAGTCGTAAGTATAGAGTCACTTCGTACACTTATGGTGGATTTGAAAGAAAAAATTGATGTAGAGTTTAAAGAAGGTATTAAAAAAATAAATATAGAATTTGATAAATTTTTCTCATTAATGTTTGATGGTGGAACAGGCTTTCTCTCTGTTACAACTGAAAATAAAAAGAAGAGAGGAAAGGAAGAAGAAGGAGAGGAAGGAGATGAAGATGAAATTGTTTTTGAACAGGGTATTGAGATAAATGTTTCTCTCCCACATAAAAAAGTAAAAGAATTAAATGCACTCTCAGGAGGGGAAAGATCACTCACATCTATTGCTCTTCTTTTTGCTATGTCACAAGTAAATCCACCACCATTCTTAGTTCTTGATGAAACGGATGCTGCTTTGGATGAATCAAATTCTCGCAAATATGGAGATATGTTAGAAAAACTCTCAGGGGCCTCTCAGCTTATTGTTGTCACTCATAATCGTGAGACAATGTCTCGTGCTGGTACGTTATATGGGGTAACTATAGGGAATGATGGATCTTCCAAGCTTCTTTCTGTCAAATTAGACGATGCAGTAGCTATTGCAAAATAAATAGGAAGTTGTAAAAGAATTGTAATAAATCCCCATATACGCCATGGTGTATATGGGGATTTTGTGATATAGTTTTTTATATGAATTCAAAAAAGAGATTATTTTATAAAGGGATAGAAGTAAATTCTTTTGGTATTCCGATTTTTTCAGAAGGGAGAAAAAGTCGTGCAAAAAAAGAAAATAGAAAGAGGACTTTCTATAATGTTACCTTTATTTCTCCTTTTAATAAAGATTCTTCTAAAAATTTGATTGTGATGTATGACATTCCATCTGATAAAAAGAAAGAAAGAGATTGGTTTCGAAGACAACTAATAAAGTTTGGTTATATAATGATTCAAAAAAGTGTTTGGGTAGGGCCTTCTCCATTACCAAAAGACTTTTTAGATTACTTAAAAGAAATAAAAATAGGAGATAACTGCAAGACATTTAAACTAGCAAAATCTTATATAAAGAAATTATAGCCATTTATCCTCATATCAGCCATGGCTTAAATGTGTAATTTTTAATGATTAACTTTGAATATATATGATATGATAAAAAAGTAAAGGGTAATTATTAATTTAATAATATTATTATGAAAAAAGATTATAAAAATGAGGTTTTTATATTAATTGGAATGATTCTTACTTTTTTTGGAGTTTTTTCACTAATAAATACAAAAATACCGACAAACTTTTGGGAACTTTTGGTTATTTTACCATTTATATTACTTTTGTTATATGGAATACTTTTATTTATTCGTGGAATACGAAACATCAGATTGGAAAAAAAAGGCATAATATTACCTGGACAAGAAAATAGTGCCCTAAAAAAGACTTCCAAAGTAGTTGGTATTTCTTTTTTATTAATTATATTATTTGTTTTTGTACCTATGATACTTATTTTGCTTTTTATAATGTCTGCGTGGAAAGGATAATAAATTTATAATAAAAGAAAAACACATAACATAACGTTGTTTGATTTTTTGTTTTACTTTTATTTCTTAAAAATTATTTTTTCTTCTTTACCGATAATTACTTTATCTGGTTGAAAAAATTTATTTAGTTTGACTATATTTTTCTTTATAGTTATTTCTCCAAGTTTATTTAATTTCATTTCAAGAAGCATCCCTTCCATTGTATTTGTTGAAAAACCTTGATCAAAAATAAAGTTGCCTAATGAATAAGCTATAAAACCATTTTTATAAACTTCTATATCTTCTATCACATGAGGATGATGCCCAATTACTATTTTTGCTCCAGCATCTATCGCTTTATGTGCTAGATATTCTTGTCTAGTGTTATGTTTAGTTTTATATTCATCTCCGAAATGGAATGAAATTATTAGATGGTCAACTTGTTTTGAAGCATTTTGTATTATTTCATCAAAACGTGGGTTACTTGCTAGTAGTATGCCAGCTTGATCTTCGGTTGCTTTCATCCATACAGGACCGACATCAGAGAATCCTAAATATCCTATTTTGATCCCATATTTTTCTATAATTACTGGTGTTTCTACTTCATTTGCATTTATACCTCCACCTGTATATGAAATTTCATTTTCCTTTAATCTCATTAATGTATCAGCATAAGCTTCACGCCCCCAGTCTCCGACGTGATTATTTGCGATTGAAACAACAGAAAATCCTGCTCCTTTGAGAGCCGGTATAATGGAAGAGTCCATTCTAAATGAATATAAATTACGCATATCTTTACCTAGATCAGATGCTGGGCCTTCTAAATTAGCAAAAGTAATATCAGATTTTTTTAAGATGTTTAACTTTTCAAAAAGTGCTAGATAATCTTTATTAAAGTTTTTATTCACAGAATTTTTGACTCCACGATCAAGCATTATGTCTCCACCAAAAAGGAGAGTTACGAAGTCAGGATCTTTAATTTCAGGTATACCAGCTTTTTCTTTTACCCATAGAGTATTAGCATCAGCTTCTCCACCATAATATATATTTTTATTTAAATATTTTAAAATACTTTCTACATCCTTGTAACGATCTTTACTTTGCAAGAGTGTAATAGCTATATTACGTGTTCCAGTTTCTGAAAGAGGTACCGAAAAGAGAGAAATTACTGTTTGTAGAGCAGGATCCGTATATCCACTTTTACCACCTAAATATCCTTCTTCCCGCAAAAATTGATTATTACTAAACCAGTTGTGTTTTTTATTAGAATAGCTACGATTCGTAGTTGTTTTGAATAAATCTGGATTTTTTTGATTTAAATATCCCGCTAGCTTAAACATATCGAAAACAGTTGATTTATTTTTTTCTGAAAGCCCACTTGGATCATCGAAGAAAGTTTTAGATAATTCTATTTTTTCTACCGCCTGATTCATTTTTTTTATAAAAGTATCTCTATCGAAATACTCGGCTATTATTTCTGCAGCATCATTACTTGATTCTAAAAGTAGGGGATATATAAGATCTGAGATTTTTATTTTTTCTCCGATTTTGAAATTACCATTTTCTCCATAAGTAGACAATGCCTTTTTTGAGACTTGAGCTATATTATTTTCATCCATTAATTCTGTTGCTACATAAGCAGTCATAAGTTTAGAAACTGAAGCTAGTGGAAATTCTTTTTCTTGATTTTTTGTCAGAATAATTTCCCCTGTGTCTAAATCGCCAACTAAATAAGCAGAAGCTGAAACTTTTGGTTTTTTATTTTGATCTTTTATAAAATAAAAATATTTTGGTGTCGTTTCTTGTGAGGTTAAAGATTCTATGGCTATCGCTATATTTTCACTTGGATTTATTATTTTTTCATATTTTATATTTTTAAAAATGAGAGATGAAAAAAATATACCGATAATAACAGCAGATATTATCCAAAATGCTAATTTTATTTTTTGATTGATATTATATTTCATACTAATGTGTAATCTATCGTTTTTCTTTTTAGATCAATATTTTTAATTTTTATTTTGACTTGATCACCTAAACGATATCTTTTTTTATTCTTTTGTCCGACTAATTCTAATTTCTTTTCATTAAAAACATAGAAGCCATCTTCCATGTCTCGCACTCGCACTAGTCCTTCACATTTTGTTTCTTTCTCTTCTACATAGATACCCCATTCTGTTATTCCACTTATGATTCCTTCGAAAACTTCTGTAATACGAGAAGACATATATTCAACTTGTTTATATTTTATAGAAGCTTGTTCAGCATCGGAAGCAAATTTCTCTCTTTCTGATGCTTTTATTGAAATTTCTTCGTATATATTTAATTTTTCTTTTCCTACTTTTATTCCTTGTAGATAATCGTTTAAAAGTCTATGTACCACTATGTCTGGGTATCTTCTAATAGGGGAAGTAAAATGAGCATAATATTCAAATGCTAAACCGTAATGTCCGATATTTTTGGTAGAATAAATTGCTTTTGCCATAGAACGTATGACGGCTCGATTTACTGTATCTTCTTCATTTTTTCCTTCTAGACTCTTTAAAAGACTATTTATTTCATATGTAGGTATAACTCCATCTACTAAAGATATTTTATATCCTAAACTTTTTAAAAAGAAAGCTAAGTCAGTCATTTTTTCTTTACTAGGATTGTCGTGAATACGGTAAACAAATACACCACCTTCTTTCTTTGTACCTTTTGAAATTGTTTCCGCTACTTTTTTGTTTGCTAAAAGCATAAATTCTTCTATTAATTTGTTAGAATCACCTCGTTCTTTTTTTATAATTTTTATTGGTACTCCATTTTTATCTAAAATAAATTTTACCTCTTCCTGCTCGAGAGATATTGCTCCATTTGCAAATCTTTCTTTTGTTAATTTTTTTGCTAGATTATTTAAAATAAGAAGTTCTTTATGTAATGGCTTTGAATCTTTCTTGATAGTTTCTTCTGCCCCTTCATAAGTGAATCTTTTTTGAGAATGTATGATAGTTTTTCCAAACCATTCCTTTTTAACTTTTGCATTTTTATCTAAAATAAAAACAGCACTCATGGTGAGCCTATCTTTGTTTGGTATTAAAGAACATAAGTCATTTGAAAGTGCCTCTGGAAGCATTGGTATTGTTCTATCGACTAAATATACGGAAGTACCTCTATTTCTTGCTTCTTTATCTAATTCACTCCCAATTTTTACATAATGTGTTACGTCGGCTATATGTATGCCTATTTCATATGTATTGCTATCTATTTCTTTAAAAGAAATAGCATCATCAAAATCTTTTGCATCATCAGGGTCGATAGTAAAGGTAAGAGTTTTTCTAAAATCACGTCGTCCAACGAAGTCTCCTTCTTTAATTCCTAGAGCTTTAATTTTTTTTGCTTCTTCTTCTACCTTTTGTGGCAAATCACTGTCAAAACCTTTTTCTATTGCAATAGCATGCATTTCTGCACTATTTTCTCCGGGTTGACCTAGAATTTTTATTACTTTACCTTCTGGTGCTTTAGATGCATCTGTCCAAGAAGTTATTTCTATATAAACTTTTTGTCCTGCCTGCGCAGGCAGGTCGGTTTTTGCATCCTTTAAAAATTTTTCTGGTATCAGAATATCTGTATACATCTTTGTATCGTCAGGTTTTAGAAAGAATTTGGAGGAGGTCAGTCCTCCTGAAGGAGGACTGACCTCCTCCAGCACTCCCACAAAACCAATCTTTGCACGTGAAATTATTCTTGATACTCTTCCTGTAAGGCGTCTATATCCTTTTTTATTTAATATAATTTCAACAATATCTCCATGAAGTGCTGTATTTAGATCTTTAAAATCAATCTCTGGATCTTGTTCATAATCAGGAACTTTGACATATCCAGTGCCCTTTGAGGTAATAGATATGGTACCTTGCAGTGCTTTATATATTTTCTGTTTTTTGTTCTTCATTAAGCTAAATATAACACATTATTTACATTTTTATATAAAAAGTTTATAATTAATTTATGAAAAACAACAAAGGTTTTATAGGAATGGGCATCATATTAGCAATAATCGCTGTGTTAGTAGTCGGTGGTGGGGCGTATTATTTAGGAACAAAAAATGATTCTACTACCCAAAATCTAATAGTAGATCCTATTTTAGAAGTTAAAAATTTAGTTGCTGACGTTTATCCTTTATATCCAAACTTATCTTGGAATACTGAAGTTGCTATAACGACAGAAATATTTGATTTAAAACTTTCTGGTTATAAAATAAATTCTAAAAATATCTTAGACACTCAATACTATAAACTTGGTATGTCGTTTAATAAATATTATGAAGATAAACTTACAGTTAAAGGTTGGGTAAGAGATAATAAATTTGATGCTGATGGTGCTGGTAGTTCTAGTTGGGTATATACGAAGGGTAAAGACTTTATTCTTCTTTCTTATAAATCAATAGCAATAAATCAAATACCCAACGAACCTCTTTCGTGTCCTTGTAATATGACTTTTTCGATTTTTTCTGGTCAGATAAATGATTCTACTCAGGAATTAGATGTTAGTTTAATGACAGAAGATTAAATTTTAAAGAAACAATTATCATGGAAAAATTTAGTAATTATTAATGGGAAAAAATATCCTTTCCCAAATGATTGGGTGTCTGATACTATTATTATAAACGGGATAAAAATAAATATTACTTATCCTGCTCCAAAACAAACTTATACACCAAATAATTATATAGCGCTTTCTTTCCCGGCATCATTAGTAAGTAGTTTAAAGACGACTAAATGTATAGGAGATTCTGAGGTTTCTAGTTGTATGGTTGGCAGTGATTTTAATATCGGAAGATATTTTGATGTAATGTGGTATTTTCATTAATTAATTTGCCTTTTTGGAGAATTATGTTAGACTCTTAAGATGTTAAAAATAAGATTACAAAGAATTGGTAGAAAGAATGACCCAGCATTTCGGGCAGTTTTGACTGATTCAAAAAATAGCACAAAAAGTGGAAGATTTTTAGAAATAGTCGGTACTTATAATCCGAAAGCAGGGGAGACTAATTTCAAAACTGATAGAATAAAATATTGGGTTTCAAAAGGTGCCCAACTCTCTGATACTATGCATAATTTTATGGTGCATCAAAAGGTAGTAGAAGGTAAGAAGAAAAATGTATTACCTAAAAAGAAACCAACACTAAAACGTAAGGAGTTGAAAGCTAAAAAATAACCTGCCAGAGGCAGGCAAGCTTGCTCGCCTTTGGCGAGTTGTGTATAATTATTACAGCAGTGCAGTTAATCATTCAAGGTCGTAGCGCTGCCAAACATTTCAGCCAGAGGCTGATCTCCGCCAAAGGCGGACAGGCTGCCTCAGATGGAAAAAATTATAAATAAAAATCTGAAACACTATGCAAGACGCTGACAAAGTATTTCTAGAGTATGTAGTAAAGGCATTAGTAGACAATCCGAACGATGTAAAACTCGATCGTACTGTCGATGAGATGGGTGTGCTTATTTCTCTTACAGTAAATCCTGCGGATATGGGTAAGATTATTGGAAGAATGGGCAATACAGCAAAAGCCATTCGTACCTTGTTAAGAATTATAGGTATGAAGAATAATGCTCGTGTTAATTTAAAAATTAACGAACCAGAAGGTGGAATGAGACCTGAACCAAGATCTACAAATGAAGGAATAGCAACAAAGACTGTTGATCAGGCAATGGAGGATTTGAAAGGAATATAAATAAAAAAAGAGCGAATACAAAAATTTTCTGGCGGACAAAACGAAACCAGTGCCCGCAGGCGAAAACTTTTGCATTCGCTCTTTTTTTGTTCTTGTATTTTTTTGTTATAAGCTATAAGCTATAAGTTATGACCTATCACATAGTTACTATTTTCCCTGATATGTTTAGCTCTTACATAAATGAGTCTATTATTGGGCGAGCTATAAAAAATAAACTTATTTTTGTAAGATTCTATAATCCAAGAGATTTTATTAAGGCTCCAAAAAATAATTATAGACCAGTCGATGATAAGTCTTATGGTGGAGGGCCTGGAATGGTGATGAGAGCAGAGCCACTTTTAAAAACTGTTGATTTTATTTTTAAAAAGCTAAAAGCTAAAAGCTCTAAGTCAAAAGCTGTTTTAGTTATTAATTTTATCCCCAGTGCAGAAAAATTTACAACTGCATTTGCTAAAAAAGTTTCTAAAAAATATACAGATATTATTTTAATTTGCGGAAGATATGAAGGCATTGATGCTCGAGTAGATAAAATTTTAAAGACAAAAAAGCTTTCGATAGGGGATTATGTTTTGACTGGTGGAGAAATTCCAGCTATGATTTTAGTTGATTGTGTTTCTCGGCAAATTCCCGGAGTTTTAGGTAAATATGAATCTTTGGAGGAAGAAAGAATATCTAGTAGCGAATTTTATACAAGGCCAGAAAAATTAGTTTATAAAGGAAAAGGTTATAAGGTTCCTAAAGTTTTATTATTGGGTAATCATAAACTTATAGAAAATTGGAAACAAAAAAAATAATTTACCTCACCCCATTTACATGTTGGTAAATTTCCCCTCTCCTTAAAAAGGAGAGGGGGTAGAGGTGAGGTGAAATTAGTTGACAAAAAATCGAATACGAGTATACTAGGTTATAAGAGATTGATTGAGTTTCGGATGTATCTCAAGTTTGTATTAATAGAGCTTAATCATAAATACCTAAATAAATTTAAAAGAAGCTAGAGAAAAGCATTTTTCGTCTGTTTTTCTTTTGTTTATTTTGTTTTATTTTGGTTAAATCAATCATGCAAACAGAAAAGCGTCCAAAGAAGTATTTTGCGAGGTATAAAAAACCTTTAATAGAGTTTCCAAATCTAATAGAAGCTCAAACCAAATCTTATAAATGGCTTATAGAAGAAGGTATCAAGGAAGTTTTTAAGGAATTTTCTCCGATCATAGATTATTCTGGTAAAAAATTTGAGCTTGATTTTACTTCTTTTTCTATTAGTGAACCAAATTGTGAAGAAAATGAAGCTAAAATAAATAAACTCTCATATCAAGGACTTCTTAAAACTCGTGTAAAGTTAACGAATAAAATTTTAGGTACTGTCAAAGAACAAGAGATTTTTATGTCTGAGATTCCTTTGATGACTCCACACGGGACTTTTATTATAAATGGAGTAGAACGTATTATTGTGCCGCAACTCGCACGTTCTTTCGGAGTTTTTTTTACGGAATCTGAAAGTAAAGGTAAAAAATATTTTGGTGCAAAGATTATTCCAGCTCGTGGAGTTTGGATTGAGATAGAATCAGAATCTGATGGTGCAATATATGTAAGGATAGATAAAAAAAGAAAGTT